>ERZ791741.2496-NODE-2496-length-13014-cov-22.956864_pt1 | contig 13014 bp, 10 predicted proteins | sample MGYA00510040_ERZ791741 | MGnify/ENA primary metagenome ERZ791741 (study PRJEB30046, sample SAMN00791960) | human gut metagenome | study: EMG produced TPA metagenomics assembly of the A metagenome-wide association study of gut microbiota in type 2... | reverse complement strand
CGGAGCGGTGCTTAAGCCGTAAGGCGGGAATTGTGCGGTGTTGCCTTAGGAGTTAAACGGCGGTTTGAATGTCCGCCGCAAGCCTATAAAATAATTGTAGGGAACGGTTTTGACCGTTCCGAAACCCTGAAATTATTACCCATAATGGGATACGGTTTCAAGGCAACGGAACGGTCAAGACCGTTCCCTACATTTTTGTTTTAATATTCAGACAGAACTTTTTGGCATCTGCGGCCCAAAAAACTCCTAACTCCTACCTCTCTATCCATTCCCTCATCGCATCCATCTGGTTTCGGGCATCCTGGCGGCCGAGCTCATATTGTGCATTCAGAACTTCGATGTCGTGTTCCATACGGCCAACATGCAGTAACTTGCTGGGGCGAATCAAAAAAACATCGCCCTGTTTGGCGGCCTGTTCTACAGCGCACACTTCGGTGTTGTACATCTGGTCGCGGCCGCGCATGGCCTCCACAAAGGCGGGATACTTGCGGTACATAGCTTCAAACGGGGCCATGGCGGCGGGCTGTTTCAGGTATCCGGCGGGCTGGGTCAGCACTACAATGCTTTTGCGGCAGCCGAAATCTTTCATTTTGGCATAGGGGATGCTGTCGCTCACGCCGCCATCCAGATAGAGATTGCCGTTCCACTCCACCATTTTGGAGCACAGCGGCATGGACGCTCCCGCGCGAATCACATCCATCTTGCTGCCAACTTTCAGCTCGTCGCACAGGATATACTCCGGCTTGCCGGTGCGCACATTGGTTACGGTGACATAAAAATCAACGGGGGCTTTTTCAAAAGCAGCTTCGTCAAAGGGATCCAACCGCAAGGGGATATCCTCATAGCAGAACTTGGTGCCCACCACATCGCCGGTGGTCAGCAGGGAATACAGGCCCATAAAGTGCTTATCACTGCGGTATTTGCGGTAATAACGGATGCTGCGCCCTTTTTGCCCGGCTACATAGCTGCACCCGTGCAGCGCACCGGCCGAAACCCCCACCACAACGTCCGGCATGATACCGGCTTCCAGGAAAACATCCAGCACACCGGCGGTGTAAATGCCGCGCATGGCACCGCCTTCCAGCACAAGGCCAAGGCGCTGGCCGAATGGTGTATTTGTTGCCATATCTTCATTCACCTCGTATCATCGTGATTCGTGATCGTTAGAAGGGCAGTGCCGCGGCACAGTCCTCGTCCGTATAAACGGCAATTCCGTTTTGTTCCAGCAGTTCGGCGGCTACACCGCTGCCGGGAATTTTTTTGCCGCTGAAAGTGCCGTCATAAATCGTGCCGTGGCCGCAGCTGGGGCTGTTGGCTTTCAGCACGGCTACCCGGCAGCCCGTCAAACTTGCCAGCTGCAGGGCGATTTCGGCACCTTTGCGGTACTGGGCGGTCACGTCGGCCCCGGCAGCCGTCACCACGCGGGAACTGATGCGCTCCGCAGGCGTGCGCGGTGTGGGTAAGCCGCCGTACACTTCGGGGCAGACGGGCACCAGCTCATGCCCGGCAGCCTGCAAAGCCGCTACCAGGGTCGGGCGGGCGTTGTCGCCGCCGGAATATTTGCACGCAACGCCAAGCAGGCAGGTGCTGATGAGAACTTTCATGCCGGACACCACTTTCAGATAAAAATTGCGGGATGTTTAGAATATAAACATCATAAACAGGTTTTTATTATATCATAAACTTTTTGCCCGGCGCATACAATTTGCTTTGAATTTGAACAAAGGGGGCAAACTGTATGAGAAACCAAAACCGCATTACCCCGGCGCAGGCCCGGCAGCTGATGCAGCAGCGGGCCATTTTGTGGGATGTGCGCACCCCGGCGGAGTATGCCGCGGGGCATATCCCCAGTGCGCGCAATGTTCCGTTGGACCGGCTGGAAGAGGAGCTGCCGAACCTGCCGTCCAACGGCCACCCGGTCATTGTCTGCTGCCGCAGCGGGCAGCGCAGCGCCATAGCGGCGGAGTTGCTGGCCCAGGCGGGGCGGCAGGTGTACGACCTTGGCTCTATCAACTGCTGGGATGGCCCGCTGACACGGTAATAAGGAGAAGCCCATGAAGCGCTGGTACAACCGAAAGCCCGAAACGATGCAGGATTGGCTGCTGCTGTTTGCGGTGGCTGCCGCGCTGCTGGCTGCGGTGTGGTATCTGCCCGCCATCGCGGCTGCGTTGCGGGTGCTGCTGGGGCTGGCAACGCCCTTTGCGGGCGGTTTGGCGCTGGCCTATGTGCTGGATATCCCCGCCCGCTGGTTTGCCATCCACCTGTTCGGAGGGCGGCGCGGGCCGGGTATCCTGCTGGCGTATCTGGCACTTTTTGGCACAGTTGCGGCACTGGTGGGGCTGGTTGTACCGCAGCTGGTGCAAAGCGTGGGCAGCTTTGCCGCGGCTCTGCCCGGCTACCTGGAAAACGCGCAGGCGTTGCTGGAGCTGGTGCAGGCAAACTATGGGGTGGATACCACCAGCCTGAGTGAACTGCTGCTGAATTCCGGCAGCAGCGTGGAAAGCTTCCTTTCCGGCCTGGCCCCGCAGTTGGCCCAGGCGGCCATGGGGGCGGCGGGGCAGGTGGTGAATGGTTTTCTGGCGTTGGCGGCCTCGGTGTACCTGCTGTGCGGCAAGGCGGAACTGCTGCATACTGCCCGCCTGGCCCTGCGCACTGCGCTGCCGCCGCGCACCGCGGGTAACGTGCTGGGCGTGTTTGCCATGGCCAACAAAACGTTCAGCGGCTACATTGGCGGACAGCTGGTGGATGCTGTATTGGTTGGCGGCGAAACGTTTGTGTTAATGCTTTTGTTCGGCATCCCGTATGCGCCGCTGATCAGTGTGGTGGTGGCCGTTACCAACATTGTGCCTATGCTGGGGCCTTATCTGGGGGCGGTGCCGGGGGCAGCGCTGCTGCTGTTCAGCGGCCAGCCGGTGCATGCGCTGGAATTTTTGGTCATTGTTCTGGTGGTGCAGCAGGTGGACGGAAACTTTATTGCGCCGCGCATTCTGGGCAGCGCCACGGGCATTTCCGGCCTGTGGGTGCTGGCGGCTATTGTGGTGGGCGGTGGACTGTTCGGCATTCCGGGCATGGTCATCGGGGTGCCGGTACTGGGGGTGGCGGCCAACCTTGCCAAAGCGGCCCTGCCCAGGGAACCGGATGGGGAAAAAACAAAACCGGGCGGGGAAACATAGCGCGGAACCAGTGCAACATATTTCACCACACTGTTTGCATAATGTTAAGATTTTGCCCCTTGAAAAGCCGCCGTTAGATGTTACAATTAAACTGTAAGAGTTTGTGCCGCCGGTGGCGGTCAAGTAGGGGCAGAACAGTTTTTGCAGGCTGGCAGAGCCCCTTATGTCAGGAGAATGTGTATGAATGAGCAGAACGACCATATTTGGATGCACAAAAAACCGGAAACGGTTTTTGACTGGCTGGCGATCATTGCCATCAGCATTGCGCTGTACCTGATGCTGGGGCACCTGAATGTGTTTGCCGGCGGCATTGCCAAGTTTTTGGATATTGCGGCCCCCTTTGCCAGCGGCATTGTAATTGCCTATGTGCTGGACTGTATTGTGCGCCCGGTGCAGCGGTATGTGATGAAAGAGAACCCCAAGCTGCGCTGGCTTTCCATCCTGATTGCCTATATTGTTGCGGCGCTGATTATTACGCTGTTGGTTTCCATGGTGGTGCCGCAGGTCGTTTCCAGCATTACCATGCTGTTCACCAACCTGCCGCTGTACATATCCAATGTGCAGAACCTGCTGGATATGCTGCAAAACCGTTATGGCCTTGATTTGAGCCGGGCAACCGAAATGCTGGATAATTACGAAAGCATGATGAACAGCCTGACCGAAGTACTCAAATCCTCGGCACCGCAGATCATGGCGTATGTTTCCGGTGTGGCATCCAACGTGGTGGATATTTTTACTGCACTGGCTTCCAGCGTGTACATGCTGGCCGAAAAAGACAAGCTGCTGCGCCAGCTGCGCACCATGGTGCACGCGTTTTTCCCGCCGTATATTGCAGATACCGTGCTGGAAACCTGCAGCTTTGCCAACAACAATTTTGAAGGATTTTTTGGCGGCAAAATCATTGATTCTGCCATCATTGGCGTGCTGACCTTTGTGTGCTGCAATATTTTTGGCATCGAGTTTGCCCCGCTGATCGCGGTGGTGGTCGGCGTGACCAATATTATCCCGGTGTTTGGCCCCTTTATCGGCGCAATCCCCTGTTTGCTGATTCTGGTGTTCGTCAACCCGTTTGATGCTCTCAAGTTCCTGATTCTGATTATTGCCATCCAACAGGTGGACGGCAATATCATCGGCCCCAAAATTTTGGGCAAGTCCATCGGCGTATCGGCCCTGTGGGTGCTGGTGGCCATCGTGATCGGCGGCGACTTGCTGGGGGTTGTGGGCATGGTCGTCGGCGTGCCTACTTTTGCCACATTCTATGGCCTGCTGCGCCAGTTTACCGCCTGGTGCCTGGAGCGCCGCGGCATTGATGCCGAAGGAAACCCGCGGGCGAAGCAGGCAGAACCCGTGCAGCCGTTAAATGAAAACCAAGTTCAGCCCCGGAATGAAACCGAAAATCAGCCCGTTGCCGTGCAGCATTAAACCATAAATAAACAGCAGCCCCGCCGGAACGCACCCCGGCGGGGCTGCTGCTTTGCTGCACGGGGGGAGTAAAATAGTAAAAAAAGTTCTTGACAACCTTTGTGGATGGTGCTATTCTTTAGCTGTTAAAAGCATTGATCGGGAAAAGTACCATCCAATAGCTGCACAGAGAGCCGGGCCATGAGCTGGAAGCCCGGACAGGGAAGGGATGCGAAAGAACACCCGTTAGCTGCAAACCCAAAGCGGGCATTCCCCGCAAGTAAGGGCGCCGCACCGCCGCGCGTTAAAACGGCAGCGTTTCAAAGGTGAACGTGTACGGAAAAAGTGACCGTATGCCATTATTCGGGCTGCGGTAATTTAGGTGGCACCGCGGATCAAGACAGCGATTCGTCCTAATACAAGGACGAAGTGGGCTGTCTTTTTTTGTTACCATTTCGCAGGGAAGAAATACTGGTGTAAATGGAAAAAGGAGTGTTACCAAATGTGCTGTGTATTAGGGTATGCCGGACATGATCTGTCCAAAGAAAAATTTACCGAATTGTTGATGCGTACTGCTTCCCGCGGGCCGGATGACCAGCGTGTGGCAGAAACTGAGTTTGGCCTGCTGGGCTTTGGCCGTTTGGCCATTATGGGTCTGACCCCGGAAGGCATGCAGCCCTTCTTCCGCGGCAACGACTGTGTTGTCTGCAACGGCGAACTGTATGGCTTCCGCCCGGTCAAAAAAGAGCTGGAAGCTGATGGCTACACCTTTGAGTCGGATTCTGACTGCGAGATCATCCTGCCGCTGTATTACAAGTACGGCCTGGATATGTTCAATCATCTGGATGCCGAGTTCGCCATGATTTTGTACGACAGCCGCAAAAAATGGCTGATCGCTGCGCGTGACCCCATCGGTATCCGCCCGCTGTTCTATGGTTATAGCGAATCCGGCCACATCGCCTTTGCTTCCGAGGCCAAGAACCTGATCGGCCTGTGCAAAAAGATCTATCCGTTCCCCATCGGCAGCTATTACTGCAACGGCAAGTTTGTGCGCTACTGCGATATTGCCGATACCCCCGCTTACAACACCGATGATATGGACACCACCCTGACCAAGATCCGCGAAAAGCTGGTGGCCGGTGTGGATAAGCGGTTGGACGCCGACACTCCGGTGGGCTTCCTGCTTTCCGGCGGCCTGGATTCCAGCCTGGTGTGTGCCATTGCCGCCAAAAAGCTGGGCAAGCCCATACGCACCTTTGCCATTGGCATGAGCGAGGACGCCATTGACCTGAAGTACGCCAAGCAGGTGGCGGATTACCTGCACGCCGACCACACCGAGGTCATCATCAACAAGGAAATTGTGCTGAATGCGCTGGAAGAAGTTATCGCCATGCTGGGCACTTGGGATATCACCACCATCCGTGCTTCGGTTGGCATGTATCTGGTGTGCAAGTACATCCATGAGCACACCGATATCCGTGTGCTGCTGACCGGCGAAATTTCGGATGAGCTGTTCGGTTACAAGTACACTGACTTCGCCCCCTCCGCCCACGAGTTCCAGGCAGAAAGCCAGAAGCGCATCCGTGAGCTGTTCATGTACGATGTGCTGCGCGCAGACCGTTCCATCAGCGTCAACAGCCTGGAAGCCCGCGTGCCGTTCGGTGATCTGGATTTTGTCAAATATGTCATGTCCATTGACCCGGCCCGCAAGATGAACATTTACAACAAGGGCAAGTACCTGCTGCGCAAAGCCTTTGAGGGCGACTGGCTGCCGGAAAGCATCCTTTGGCGTGAAAAGGCAGCCTTCTCGGACGCCGTGGGACATTCCATGGTGGATGACATCAAGGAGTATGCCGAGAGCTATTACACCGACCGTGAGTTTGCCGAAAAGAGCGGCAAGTATGCCTACTGCCGCCCCTTTACCAAAGAAAGCCTGCTCTACCGTGAAATTTTTGAAAAGTATTACCCCGGCCAGGCAGAGATGATCGTGGATTACTGGATGCCCAACAAGGCATGGCCCAACTGCGCCGTCAACGATCCCAGCGCCCGCGTGCTGAAAAACTACGGCGATTCAGGTAAATAATTTTACGAGGGCTTTGTGTTCCTTCTTTGAAAAGAAGGAACTGAAGAAACTTTAATAATATAGATAAAAAAATAAAATCATGTAGGGCAGGATGCTCTCATCCCGCCGTGGAGAAACATAGACGATCCGCCGGATACATGCAAACGATTTGTAGGGGACGGTGTCCCGTTGACGAGCCTTGCGCCAAATCCCATGATGGGATATACAATACGGTCCCGGAACGGTCTTGACCGTTCCCTGCAGAGCGTTTTGCAACATGTTCGCAACTGCAAAATAACGGCAGGGCGGGGTCACCTGACCCCGCCGTGGAGAAACTTTGCTGGTTACAATGAACGTTGCAAATAATTTGTAGGGGTCGATGCTTGGCATCGTCCCGCGGCACCTGTATTTCAAATTCCAACCAACAAAATAATAGGGCGATACCGCATAATTCTAAGTGCCGATACGGCGAGCGAGGTGCGGCAGATGCCAAGCCAAAAGCGCAGATAATACTGGATGCTGCAAAGGTGAGCGCCGCCAGTGGCGGAAACAGCGAACCGAAGCAGGGGCAGCGGTCGCAGAGTGCGAGGGGCTTTTGCCCCCGAAGCACGATGCGGGTACCGCAACCCGACATTATCGAGCATTTTGGCAACGCAGATGCCGTGCCGCAGCTGCCGGAGCGGTGCTTAAGCCGTCAGGCGGGAATTGTGCGGTGTTGCCATAGAATTCACACCCCCGCCGTGGATGCACAACTCCGCGGCGGGGGTGCGTTCTATACGCTGCCACTTGCCCCAAACCGGGGGATAGGCTATAATGAAGGAACCAAACAAAAGGAGCATTTTTGCATGAACATCCGTCCCGCGCAGCCGGGTGATTTGCCCGCGCTGCTTGAAATATTTGCCCATGCCCGCGCTTTTATGGCACAGACCGGCAACCCTACCCAGTGGCCCGCTACCTACCCCGGCGCAGAGCTGATGCAGCAGCAGATCGCCCGCGGCGTCTGCTATGTTCTGGAGGGTAATGCCCGCCCGGAGGCAACGTTCTGTTACATTCCCGGCCCGGAACCGACTTATGCCGAAATCTATGATGGTGGCTGGCCGGATGATGCTCCCTATGCCACCATCCACCGCATGGCATCGGCCGGGCGGGTGCATGGGGCGGCGGCAATCTGCTTTGCCTGGTGCGCGGCCCGCGGCCTGCCCCTGCGCGCCGATACCCACGCGGACAACAAAGTAATGCAGCACCTGCTGGAGAAAAATGGCTTTGTGCGCTGCGGCAATATTACACTGGCGGATGGAACTTCCCGCATTGCCTACCATTGCACTGTGCCGCCGCGCGGGGGCAAACAGCAAACTGCTGCCCAGGCCGCCGCAGCGCTGGCCCAGGCAGCCAAAGCTCTGCCCAAACCAGCCGACGGCCCGCTGCTGGTTGCATTGGATGGCCGCTGCGCCGCAGGCAAAACCACCATTGCCGCCCAGATGGCCCGGCAATACGGCTGGGGTGTGGTGCACTTGGATGACTTCTTTTTGCAGCCGATCCAGCGCACCCCCCAGCGCATGGCGGAGCCCGGCGGTAACCTGGACCGCGAACGCCTGATTGCCGAGGTGCTGGAACCCCTGCGCGCCGGGCAGCAGGGGAGCTACCGCCTGTTTGACTGCCGCACGATGGCGCTTGCCCCCGGCACTGTACCGCTGCCCCAGACGCCGATCATTTTGTTGGAAGGTTCCTACTCCTGCCACCCGGACCTGTGGAATTACTGCGCCTTGCACGCCTTTGTGGATGTGGAGCCTGCCGAGCAGCTGCGCCGCCTTGCCGCGCGCGCCCCGGAAAAGCTGGAAGATTTCAAAACCAGATGGATCCCCAAAGAGGAAACCTATTTTGCACATTTCCAGATCCCGGAACGGTGCGAGGTGAAGGTATAATTACGGCACGTTTTGTAAGACCCTGCCGGCCTATAAAATGCTGTCAGGGGGGGGATGATGCTTGCATCGCCCCGGAGTGTTTGTCCGGTGAGGAACATTTGAAAGAATGCGTTGCTTATTTTGGGCGGCGGGCGCACACTGTGCGCCCCCTACGGGTGGCATATACATCCCAACATAATAAAACCAAAAATCCCGGCACGATTTTCATTCCAAAATCATGCCGGGATCTTTATTATTCTATGCGAAGCCGATTAAAGTTTTTCGCCGAAGCCTTTTTTCAAAAAGGCTGGAAAGGCAAACTTAAAATCAACCCTTGCTCTTTTTGCTGGTGGCCTTCATGCGCAGGTCGTGGTCCAGGATGCGCTTGCGGATGCGCAGGTTCTCCGGAGTAACTTCCAGCAGCTCGTCCGGTGCCAGGAATTCCAGGCAGCCTTCCAGGCTGAACTTGGTCACGGGGATCAGGCGCAGAGCATCGTCACTGCCGGATGCACGGGTGTTGGTCAGATGCTTGGTCTTGCACACGTTGACGGTGATGTCCTCACCGGTCGGGGTGTAGCCAACAACTTCGCCCTCGTAAACCTTTTCGCCTGCGGTCACAATCAGGGTGCCGCGCTGCTGGGCGTTGAACAGACCGTAAGTGACGGCATCGCCGGTATCAAAGCTGATCAGGGAGCCGCTGGAACGGGTGGCAATGGGGCCGCACCATTCTTCGTAACCATCAAAAATGGTGTTCATGATGCCTTCGCCGTGGGTGTCGGTCAGGAACTGGCTGCGGTAGCCAAACAGGCCGCGGCTGGGCATACGGAACTCCAGACGGGAACGGTTGTTCATCATCTGCATGTTCATCAGGATGGCCTTGCGGGCGCCCAGAGCGGTCATAACGTTGCCCTGATAGGTTTCCGGCACGTCAATCACAACGCGCTCCATGGGCTCCATGGTCTTGCCGTTCTCCTCATGGGTCAGAACATGCGGGGGGCTGACCTGCAGCTCGTAACCTTCGCGGCGCATGGTCTCAATCAGGATGGACAGGTGCATTTCGCCACGGCCCATTACGCGGAAGGAATCGTTGGTGGCGGAATCTTCCACACGCAGGGCAACGTCCTTCAGCAGCTCGCGCTGCAGGCGGTCACGGATCTGGCGGCTGGTGACGTACTTGCCTTCCTTGCCGGCAAACGGGGAATCATTGACGGAGAAGGTCATCTCAACGGTAGGATCGTTGATCTTAACAAAGGGCAGCGGCTCAACCTTGCTGGGGTCGCACACGGTGTTGCCGATGGAAATATCGGGCAGACCGGCAAAGGCAACAATATCACCGGCAGCGGCCTGCTCAATGGGCTCGCGGCCGTTTGCCTTAAAGTCAAACAGCTTGGTGATGCGGCCGGTCATGTGCAGGTCGGGGTTGTGCCAGTCGCAAACCTGAACAGCCTGGCCAACCTTGATGATACCGTTCTGCACGCGGCCAACGCCCATGCGGCCCACAAAGTCGTTGTAGTCCACGCTGGAAACCAGCATCTGCATCGGGGCTTCGGGTTCACCCTCCGGCGGGGTAACGTACTTCAGGATGGTATCAAACAGCGGCTTCAGGTCGGTGCCGTTTTCGGGGTGGGTCCAATCATAGCTGGCGGTGCCGTTACGGCCGGAGCAGAACACCATCGGGCTGTCCAGCTGCTCGTCGGTAGCGCCCAGGTCCATCAGCAGCTCCAGGATCTCGTCAATAACTTCCTTAATGCGGGCGTCGGGACGGTCAATCTTGTTGACGGCAATGACCAGGGACAGATTTTGCTGCAAAGCTTTCTGCAGAACAAAACGGGTCTGGGGCATGCAGCCTTCGGCTGCGTCAACCAGCAGCAGAACGCCGTTGACCATTTTCAGCACGCGTTCTACCTCGCCGCCAAAGTCGGCGTGGCCCGGGGTGTCAACAATGTTGATCTTGACGCCTTCATAGACGCAGGAGCAGTTCTTTGCCAGGATGGTGATGCCGCGTTCACGCTCGATGGCGCCGGAGTCCATCACGCGCTCAGCAACCTGCTGATTGGAGCGGAATGCGCCGGACTGCTTCAGCATCTGATCCACGAGGGTGGTCTTGCCATGGTCAACGTGGGCGATAATGGCAATATTGCGAAGATTTTCTTGGATCATAACCTACGATACCTCTTTATACTTTCAAAATCTGGGGTTTGGTGCACGAACATAGGTTGCGGCAGGGGCTAACATCCCAACTGCAGCACACTTATACTATATTGTACGGCACCATGATGAAATTGTCAAGAATCGCAAATTGTTTTTTCTTATGGTATAATTAAAAATAATCGTGGGGAATTGCGCGGTTTTCTGGTTATTCTACCAACAACATGGTTTGCGGTAAATAACCCAAAAGAGGGGAAAGGCCGCTGCATATACCCCTTGCATTGATTGGGAAAGGGAAGAACTATGCCAAAGACACGCCGTAAGATCAACATCATTGGTCACCGCAACCCGGATACAGACTCTATCTGCTCTGCGCTGGCCTATACCTACCTGAAAAACCAGCTGGGGGATGCTGTGTACGAAGCCCGCCGTGCCGGGCAGATCAACCGCGAAACCGCCTTTGTGCTCAAGCATTTTGGGGTGGAGCCGCCGCGCCTGTGTACCGACGTCAGCCCCCAGGTGAAGGACATCGACATCCGCGAGCAGCCCGGCATTGATAAGGAAATGAGCATCCGTGCCGCATGGAGCATGATGCGCGACACCGAGATTGATACCTTGTGCGCCATTGACGAGGATAAAGAACTGCTGGGCCTGATCACCGTTAAGGACATTGCCAATGCCAATATGGACCTATTTGATACTGAGGTTCTGGCAAAATCCCAGACGAGCTACAAAAACGTGCTCAGCACCCTGGAAGGCGAAATGCTGCTGGGCGACCCTGATGCCTGCATTACCTCCGGCCGCATTTTTATTGGCACCAGCCCGGAAATTATGGATGGTGCCGTGAACCCCGGCGATATCGTGCTGGTGTCCAACCGGTACGAAGTGCAGATGTGCGCCATTGACTGTGGCGCCGGTGCCATTGTTGTCTGCTGCGGCTCTGCTGTGCCGCGTACCATTTTGGCCCGCGCACAGGAAAAAGGATGCATTGTCATTACCACCCCGTTTGATACGTACGCCGCCGCCCGCCTGATTTCCACCGCCGCCCCGGTGCGCCACTTTATGCGCAGCAAGAACCTGTTGGAATTCAGCGTGAATACTGCAGTGGAAGACGCCCGCAAGGTCATGGCCAATGTGCGCCACCGCTATTTCCCCATCCTGGATGCCAATGGCAAATATTGCGGTGTCATCAGCCGCCGTAATTTGTTGAACGTGCACCGCAAGCAGGTCATTATGGTGGACCACAACGAGCGCGGTCAGGCTGTGGATGGTCTGGAGCAGGCGGAGATTCTGGAGATCATCGACCATCACCGTCTTGGTGCACTGGAAACTGCCGGGCCGGTGTATTTCCGCAACGAGCCGGTTGGCTGCACCGCTACTATCATCAGCCGCATGTATGAAGAGCACGGTGTAGAGATCCCACCCCAGATTGCAGGACTGCTGCTTTCCGCTATTCTGTCGGACACGCTGATGTTCCGTTCGCCTACCTCCACGCCGCTTGACCAGCACATTGCCGAAAAGCTGGCCAGGATCGCGGGCGAGGAGATCCCCTCCTATGCGGAGCAGATGTTTGAAGCCGGCGCCGACCTGACGGGCCGCACGGCGGACGATGTGTTCTTCTCTGACTTTAAGGTATTCAGCCGCGGCGATGCCAAGTTCGGCGTTGGCCAGGCTATTTACATGACCTCCAACTCCCGCTCGGCGGCAGAAACGCTCATCACGCCATTTTTGCCGGAAGCACTGGCCCAGGCCGGTGTGCCCATGGTGTTCTTTATGTGCACCGATATGCGTGCTCAGGCCACAGACCTGCTGTTCTGCGGCCAGCAGGCGGAAGAAATTGTGCGCAGCGCATTCCATGTGGAAACCAAGGACGGCAAAGCTGTGCTGCCCGGGGTTGTCAGCCGCAAAAAGCAGCTGATCCCCCCGCTGATGGCGGCATTGCAGGCACTGCAAGCGTAAGTTAGGAGTTAGGAAGTAGGAGGTAGGAGTTATCTCAATTAGGGATTAGAAATGAGAAATTAGGAATTTGAGCTGAACCAAGGGCGGCGGGGGAAGTTTCGGGATGATGCGGAGTGAGGCCCCGGCGGCTATGCCGATGGGGTGCCAGCGCCCGGTATGTCCCGGAACTTCACACCGTCGCCCGCGGGCAACTACCAGGTTCCGAGGTCTCCGACTAATAATTATTCTGATATTTATACATTGCTTTAAGATGGCCGTGAATGTTCTTTATTTTAGTACATTTGCGGCTTTTTGCTGCCGTTCGACATGATTTCGCTAAGGTGTATCTGAAAACAAAGAAAATGACGGATATTTCGCAAACACAAGCAGG
>ERZ791741.2485-NODE-2485-length-13066-cov-3.404658_pt1 | contig 13066 bp, 9 predicted proteins | sample MGYA00510040_ERZ791741 | MGnify/ENA primary metagenome ERZ791741 (study PRJEB30046, sample SAMN00791960) | human gut metagenome | study: EMG produced TPA metagenomics assembly of the A metagenome-wide association study of gut microbiota in type 2... | reverse complement strand
CAATACTACATTCTTCTAACAACTACTGAAACCGAAGGTATCGTCTTTAGACTGCCGCGCCTCTGTGCTTCAATACTACATTCTTCTAACAACTACTGAAACGGATCAGAGCGAACTCAACGAAGTCGGGCCATTGCTGCTTCAATACTACATTCTTCTAACAACTACTGAAACCATGCGGCGGGATTGGATTTCCTCGTCTTTCTGTAAAGCTTCAATACTACATTCTTCTAACAACTACTGAAACATTCTGGATCCTATGTGCGGCCCCCGGATGTTCTGCTTCAATACTACATTCTTCTAACAACTACTGAAACGTTGATGGCGATTAGACATCTGGTACCTCCACGATGCTTCAATACTACATTCTTCTAACAACTACTGAAACGAAGAAATCGAGCGTCAAAAATCCGAGGATTTAAGCTTCAATACTACATTCTTCTAACAACTACTGAAACTTGATGGGAATGAACTCATTGATCTAGTCGATTTTGCAGGCTTCAATACTACATTCTTCTAACAACTACTGAAACTATCGGTGGCTGCATCCATGGGTTCCTGCAGATATGGCTTCAATACTACATTCTTCTAACAACTACTGAAACTCCTAATCCCGAACGGCTGCGCACTCTAGCTTATTCGCTTCAATACTACATTCTTCTAACAACTACTGAAACGATACATTGAAGTTTTTAAAAGATCCGCCTGTCACGTTTCAATAACTATTGAAACTCCAGTCCTCGGCGTTGAACTCGAACTCTAAGGTTTCAATACTACATTCTTCCAAGGATTACTGGAACTGTCTAGTGGCGTAGCCAGAATCTTTTTCTAAAAAGTCTCCGAATCACATTCTTCTAACTGTCGCTGAGACCAAATATTCGGCGTCCAAGAGCGAGACAAACTTTCGTTTACACCCTACTCCACTTCGGTACAATCATCCACGTTGTAAACAAATGCCACTCTCGTCAAAAATATAGTTGCCTAATCTTTGTCAGTTTGCGAAAAACTCGCTCTCGCCTTTCTGGAATAGTGGATGAGAAACGGATGCTTCGAGGGAACGGCAAGAAAAGCAACAGCGCCAAGAATCAATGCCCCGCCAATACACTCCCAAGAATTAACGCTCACCCCAAGAAATATCATGCTCAGTAGAGTTGCAGCTACTGGGTCGAAGGTCTCCATCATGCCGGCAATATCTGCCGGGATAATTTCGGCAGCCGCTTGAAAAAGCCAAAACGCCGCAATCGTTCCGAAAAGCACAATAAACGCATAAGCCAAAATTGAGTAGACGGTCCAGTCCAAAGGTTCGTTCCAAAAGTGACTGAACAACGTCACAGTAACGCCGGTAAGCAAAAGTGCCCAGCTCGTTGCTAACCCGGAACCGACACGCGCAATAAATCTTTGAGGCAACAGAACATAAAAAGCACCTGTGATTCCAGATCCGATACCGGCCCAAAAGCCGATACCTGAGACGTTGAAGTTTTTAAATGATCCGCCGGTTACGACTAGAACCACTCCGGCTACAGCTACAAGTCCGCAAAAAACTTCTTTCACAGTGAGCCGTTTATGCTGAAATACCACCATGAAAATCATGATCCACAATGGAACAGTTGCAGTTAAAACAGCGGCAAAAGGTGCGTTTGCGTATTGAATACAAACAAAGAACGTTAATTGCGTTCCGATAATTGTTAACGCGTAAATTATCAGATCGATAATGTTCTGCTTGGTTTCAAATACTTTCAGAGCCCCCTTCTTTAAAAGAAAGAACTCAATGCCAACGAAGATCGAGCCTGCAAGGAGCATGCGTATAGAGATCAAATCCATCGGTGTAAAGTGACAATTTTGAAGTAAATACTGTCCTGCAACACCCATTGATCCCCAAAAAACAGCCGCTAGTCCGGCCATCGCCATGCCTTTTAATGTTTTATTCATCCTCGTCTCCTCTGGTTCTTGAGTTTGCCAGTTTTGTGATGGGATAGAACGAGTTCCTACTCTTTTTAAGAAATCCTATTTTTCAGAAAATTCCTTACTTTTTTCAGCAAGATAAAAGCCATGAATAATGCGAAAATTCGCCTATGAATTTCGATAACTATCGCCGAATACTTCACCTCGACCTCGACGCTTTTTTCGCTTCCGTTGAACAGCGAGATAATCCTTCGCTTCAAGGGAAGGCAATTGCCGTCGGATTAAATTCCGCTCGAGGTGTCGTTGCGTCTGCTTCTTACGAAGCAAGAAAGTTCGGAGTACGTTCCGCAATGCCCTCCTCAGTTGCCGCAAGGCTATGTCCAAATTTGATTTTTGTTCCCGGACGAATGGACGAGTACAAAAAAGCATCAGCCGAAGTCTTCGAAATTTTTTCTCGCTACACAAATCTCATTGAACAAGTCTCTATCGATGAGGCATTCTTAGACGTCACAGACGTCTGGCGCGACTATGGTTATGCGATGGAAATCGCAAAGCTCATCAAAGAAGATGTTCGTCGTGAAGTCGGTCTCATTATTTCTGCCGGCGTTTCCTACAACAAATTCCTCGCCAAAATCGCAAGCGACTGGCGCAAGCCCGACGGCTTATGCGTGATCCATCCGAATGCGGCACTTAAGTTCATTGATCGTCTTCCTGTGAAGGCTATTTGGGGCGTCGGTCCGGTGACCTCGCAAAAGATGGAGGCCCTCGGCATCTTTACCGGAAAAGATTTGCGAGAAAAAGATCTTTCATTTTTAGTCGAGCAATTCGGCAGTTCGGGACTGTCGTATTACAACTTTGCCCGGTGTATTGACGATCGTCCTGTCAGAACCGAACGCATCCGCAAACAGGTCAGCGCTGAGATCACGCTCTCCAAAGACGAAGGAAATCTCAATAAGTTAGAAGATACGCTCTCGGAACTGACGGACTATCTGATGACGCGTCTGCGTAAAAATGATTTCCTCGGTCGCTCGCTGACGTTAAAAGTACGTTTCCATAACTTCAAGACAATCACAAGAACTCAGACGTCTAACTCAGTCTTTAATGAGAAATCCCAAATCCTCAAAACAGCTGAGTCTTTGCTTGAAAAAATCGATTTCAACCATCAGACCGTTCGCCTCCTCGGAATCGCCATTGGAAACCGCCTGGAAGAAGACACCGAAAACATGTTGAATCTCGGCGATATGGACGAGCTTACACCCAGGCTTCTTTAAGGCGCCGACGGACTTGACTGAGTCGAGACGCGGAGCGCCGTAAAAATTGCAAAGGTCTGAAGAATCGCAACACCGAAAAGAACGGCTGTAAACATACCGACGTCAAGAAGCGGTCCAAACAAAATCGGTGTCAGAGACTGACCCACATCCATTCCGCAATAAGTAAAACCGTAAACGCGGCCAAATGATTTCTTTCCTAACTTCGCAACCGTCGCTCCGCGAATCATAATGTCTCGGCTCGGTGCTGCCACACCTGTTCCCAGACCCATCAGACACATTAGAACGACTGCCCAATACCCGGTCAGAATCTGAGACGCCAAAATAGCTGCCATCACGGCAGCAAACGTAAGGCACAGAGCAACAACACGATTGCTCGAGATCTTATGCTGATTCGTTAAAACCCCGCCGATCAAAGCGCCCGCGCCGGCGCCCAAGAGATAAGCTGTCAGAGCCGCCGAAGCTCCGGTCAGATTCAAGTGATAGGCATTCTTGAAGATCGTCTGCGAAAAGCTTTGAAGAACGCCGAAGGCCCCAGACGTAAAGAAGAAAAACATGAAGCAGTACCATACATCCGGCACTCGCAGAAATCCGAAAGTCCCCTCTTCTTTCTCTTTCGGAGTCGGCGGTGTAGTGTCACGAACGGAATCTCGAGAGAAAACGCCTCTAAATACAAGCTCGATGACAAGAACAATCAGCGCTACCGAAGAAGCTGCAAACGCCGCACCTCTCCAGCCGAACAAGCCCGCTGTCGTTACCATGAAGAAAGGACAAATTGCCCAGCCGATATTGCCGGTGATGTTATGCCAGGCAAAAGCGTGACCCAAGAAGCGATCACGAATGTTGTAGTTCATCAGCGAATAATCGCTCGGATGGAACACCGAGTTGCCGGCGCCGGCCAGCATCGCCGAGAGATAAAGCATCGGCACATTTTCTGCCATGCCTAAAGCCACGGCACTGGCAATCAGCAAAACCAGGCCTGTATACATTGAGGTCCGGCCGCCCACTTTATCAACCAGAAAGCCGCTCATCGACTGGCCGACTGCGCTCGTGACAAAGAACGTTGTCATCAAGGTTCCGCCCTGAAGGAAATTCATTCCGAAGTGCGGAAGAATCCAAGGGAACAACGACGGAATCACTAAGTGATAGAAATGAGAGCTGGCGTGGGCGATCGAAACGAGAAAAATCGCGAGGATGTCGTGACCGCGAGTTCCTTGTGCGTACATGGCGTGGCTTAAGAGTGTTTTTTCTTATTCTATCCCTCGCGTCTTCCAAAATAAGTTAGGGCCGAGAGATTGTTGGTCTCTCAGCCTCTTAACTCAGATTTGATCAGACGATCTTATCGATTGTCTTTACGGTCTTCAAAAATGAATTTTCCGTCAACATAGTCCACAAACACCGTGTCTCCCGGAGCGTATTTACCCTTAAGGATATCCACCGCAATCTGGTTCTCCAGATAGTCTTGGACAGCACGGCGCAGCGGACGTGCACCGAACAGCGGATCAAAGCCGACCTTACCGATTTCGTCCAGAGCCGCTTCGGTAACATCCAAACCAATATTCTGCTGCTCCATACGTTTAGCAAGCTTACGGATCTGGATACGGGCGATTTCGCGAATAGCCTTCTGATCAAGGGCATTGAAGACAACGATTTCATCAATACGGTTAATGAATTCGGGTCTGAAGTGCTTCTTGACTTCGTCCATTACGGCTTCCTTCACAACTTCAGGATCTTCACCCTGACGGTTCATAATTTCCTGAGAACCGAGGTTGGAAGTCATAATGATGACGGTGTTCTTGAAGTCAACCGTGCGTCCCTGACCGTCGGTCATACGGCCGTCGTCCAATGCCTGAAGCAGGATGTTGAAGACATCCGGGTGAGCTTTTTCAACTTCGTCGAGAAGAATCACGCTGTAAGGTTTACGGCGTACGGCTTCTGTTAAGTAGCCGCCTTCTTCATAGCCGACATATCCCGGAGGCGCTCCGATCAAACGAGCCACGGAGTGTTTCTCCATGAATTCGCTCATATCGATACGGATCATGGCGTCCTCAGTGTCGAACAGGAATTCGGCCAAAGCCTTGGTGAGCTCCGTCTTACCGACGCCTGTCGGACCGAGGAAGAGGAAGGAACCATAAGGACGGTTCGGGTCGGACAGGCCGGCACGAGAACGAAGGATGGCGTCAACGACTTTATCAACCGCTTCTTTCTGTCCGACAACGCGCTTGCCGATGTACTTGGCCATATCCAAAAGTTTCTGGCGTTCGCCTTCCATCATCTTGGAGACCGGAATACCGGTTGCGCGGGAAACCACTTCAGCGATTTCTTCAGCGCCTACCTGCGTACGCAGGAGCTTCGGTTTTTCATCGTAGAGCTTGGTTTCTTCTTTTTCTTCCTTCACCAGCTGTTTTTCAAGTTCGGGAAGTTTGCCGTACTGGATCGCAGCGAGTTCTTCATACTTGCCGGAACGACGAAGCTCTTCCATCTTGGTCTTGAGCTTGTCGATTTCGTCACGGACTTCTTTAGATCCCAACGCGGCGTTCTTTTCTTTCTTCCAGATTTCTTCCAAATCGGAATACTCGCGGCTTAACTTAGCGATTTCTTCTTCCAAACCGCTCAAGCGTTTCTTGCTGGCTTCGTCTTTTTCTTTCTTAACGGCTTCACGTTCAATCTTCAATTGAATCAGGCGACGGTCCAGCTTATCGAGTTCTTCAGGCTTGGAGTCAATTTCCATCTTGATGCGCGCTGCCGCTTCATCAATCAGGTCAATAGCCTTGTCCGGAAGGAAACGATCGGTAATGTAGCGGGCGGAAAGTTCAGCAGCAGCCACAATCGCCGGGTCGGTAATTTCGACACCATGATGAACTTCGTACTTTTCCTGCAGACCGCGCAGAATAGCAATCGTGTCTTCGACGCTCGGTTCGTTGACGATCACTTTCTGGAAACGACGTTCCAGAGCGGGATCTTTTTCGATGTACTTTCTGTACTCGTCCAAGGTCGTCGCACCGATCACATGCAGTTCACCGCGGGAAAGTGCAGGTTTGAGCATGTTGCCGGCATCCATTGCACCTTCTGTCTTACCGGCACCTACCACTGTATGGATTTCATCGATAAACAGAATGATACGGCCTTCTTCGGCAACCACTTCTTTCAGCAGTGCTTTCAGACGTTCTTCGAATTCGCCGCGGTATTTCGCACCGGCGACAAGTCCTGCCATATCGAGACTTAAGACGCGTTTGTTGCGCAGTGTGTCGGGCACTTCACCGTTCACAATACGCTGTGCTAAGCCTTCAACCACAGCGGTCTTACCAACACCGGGTTCGCCGATAAGAACAGGATTGTTCTTACTTCTGCGCTGCAGAATCTGCATCGCACGACGAATCTCGTCATCTCGCCCGATCACAGGGTCGAGCTTTCCTTCTTTGGCCTTTTCGGTTAGGTCAACCGTGTATTTCTTTAGGGCTTCACGATTGTTCTCAGCTTCGGGATTGTCCACTTTTTCACCTCCGCGCACGGATAAAATTGCATTTTCTAGGCTCGGTTTATTGAGGCCTTCCTCTTGCGCAAGGTGTGCGGCGTCACACTTGCTGTCGCATAAAGCTAAAAGGAAGAGATCGGTGGAAATGAATTTATCGCCGAGTCTTTCGGCCTCCCTTTCCATCGAATTAAGAATTGCCATCAACTCACGGCTGATTTGGACATTGTCGGCAGCTCCGGAAACTTCCGGCAGTTTGCCGATCGCTTCCTTCACCTTACGTTCGAGTTCTCTGACTCTCACGCCGGAGCGCTCTAAGAGCGTCCTTCCGGTGCCCTCGGTGTCCTTTAATACCGCAAGCAGCAAGTGAAGCGGATCGATGTACTGCTGGGAACGCTCAACAGCCATCGATTGTGCTTCTCCGAGCAACTCTTGGAACCGAGTTGTAAATTGATCTTGACGCATAAGAGTTTGAATCTCCTTTTGTTAAGGAAACATTCGGAATCAACTCCTGTTCCCCTATGCGTCTATTCTGAAGAGTCCGCGGAGACGGACGTGCGTTTTTCTCTTATTTTGAGCTTATTTGGTCCACCTGGATTTTGCAGCTTCGTCGGTCTCTTTGGCCTGTACCCAACGGGTGCCCTCGCCCACCTTTTCCTTCTTCCAGAACGGGGCTTCGGTCTTTAAGTAGTCAATAATGAACTCGCAGGCTTTAAATGCTTCCCCGCGATGGGCGCCGGAAACGCCGACAAAAACGATCTGATCCGTGGCGAATAATTCGCCGACACGATGAATCACGGTCGCATCCATAATGTCCCAGCGCTTCTTTGCCTCTTCCACAATGGCCGTAAGGGCTTTTTCGGTCATGCCGGGATAGTGCTCCAGCGTCATGGAAGCGACCTCGTCACCTTCGTTAAGGTCGCGAACCGTGCCTAAAAACATCACGACGGCGCCGACTTTGGGAGACGCATGCAGTGCCGCTACTTCAGCCTGAACATCAAAGTCTTCTGTTTGAACTGCAATCTTCATTGACGCCTCTTATAAGTTGAATTCTGTGAATGGGATGTAGGTCACCAAATCGCCCTTCTTCAAGTCAGCTTCAGCCGGAATGTCGGCTAAGCCATCTGCCCAGGTGCAGGAGCTGAGCACTGCCGAGTTTTGAGTTCGGTAGTTTTCCAGCTCTCCGGCGCCGTTGCGGCGGACACGGATGAATTCGCGGCGGGATCCGCACTTGTAATCAAAGGCCAGCGGAAGGATATAACCCTTCACATCAATCTGGCCGCGACCGGAAAGTTTAAGAATCAGCGGCTGAGCAAACAGCAGGAAGGTCACAAAGCCGGAGACGGGATTGCCGGGAAGACCGATAAACGGAACGCCGCGAACTTCACCTTTGGCGACCGGTTTGCCCGGCTTCATGGCGATGCGCCACATCTGCATCTTGCCGAGCTCTTCAACGGCTCGGCGAATAAAGTCGGCTTCGCCTACGCTCATGCCGCCGCTGGTCAGAATGAAATCAGACTTGCGTGAGGCTTTACGGAAAGCTTCCAGAGTTGCTTCAAACGTATCAGGAATATTGCCGTAATCCACCACATCGCAGCCCAGCTGATGGAGCAGTCCGCGCAGGACAAAGCGGTTGGAGTTGTAGATGCCGCCCTCGACAAGCTTTTCTCCCGGCATCGCGAGTTCATCACCGGTGAAGAAAAGCGAAACACGAATCGGACGATAAACCTTAACTGTGGAAACGCCGATGCTCGCGGCAACGCCGAGCGCCGGAGGCGTTAAGCGGTCGCCCTTCTTCAATACAGTCTGGCCGACATCAATATCGCAGCCTGCTCTTCGAATCCAGGCACCGGCTTTAGGATCACAATGGAATTCAACGCTGCCGTCTTCCATCTCGGAAGCTTCTTCCTGAGGTATAACCGCATCGGCTCCCGGAGGGATGGGGGCGCCGGTGAAGATGCGGGCGACAGTGTCGGGTTCAAGTTCAGTACCGACGTGGCCGGCAAAAATTCGCTGAGAAACCGGGAAATTGCGGCGACCGCCTGCAAAATCGGCGCAGCGAACGGCATAGCCGTCCATCTGAGAATTATCCAGAGGAGGGACTTTAATTTCGGAGACGATGTCTTGGGCGAGGATCTTGCCTGCCGAATAAAGGGTCACCATATCTTCTACTTCGGCAACCGCCTCCGCACCTTCCAAAATCTTTGCTTTTGCTTGTTCAACTGTCAGCATTTCCGTGTTTCTCCGTCTTCGAGACCAAGCTCTCGAACTATGAAGCGAGTAATGGGTTCGGCATCATTTATATCAAAAATCGGCAGATTTCCAAATGCCGGGTGTGTCGTATCGGTCACGACCGCAGCGATGCGCTTGTCGTGTGCGCAAATCGGTGTTTCATGCCGTTCGAGCTTGCGCCAAACCTCCAGACGAAGCGCTTCCTGCTCTTCGGTCTTAAAGCCTTCGACAATCACGATGTCCGCAGGATCTAAATGACGAATCAAATCCGAAAGCGTGGGCTTGTCTTTCGGCGTCTCGGTGAGCATGGCCCAGCGTTCGTCGGTATGCACAATAACCTGCGTCGCACCTGCTTCACGAAAACGATAAGAATCCTTCCCGGGCTTATCGATATCGACATTGTGATGGGCATTTTTAACGGCCGAGACTTTGAGGCCGCGCTCAGCGAGCAGCGCGATGATTTTTTCGATCAGGGTCGTTTTGCCGCTGCCGGAGTATCCAACAAAATTAACAATCTTCATAAAAACAAAAAGGCCTGCGGTTAAGCAAGCCTCTTCAAATTAAAACTTATTTCCCGACGTCATGCTCGGCGAGGAAATTTTTAACCAACTGCGCATCCGCAGGCATTTCCAGCACTTTCTGCGGTTTTTCGAGCAGATCTTCGTAGCCGGCCGGAACCGGAGGTTCAAAGCCGACGGCTTCTTTAATCGTAGCTGCAAATTTAGCAGGTAATGCGGTTTCCAAACAAATGGTTTTTACACCCGGGATTCGTTCTTTCACTGCCGCATTGATGCCGTCCGCTGTGTGCGGATCCACAAGGAAGCCGTACTGATCCCAAACGCGCTTGATGCAGGCCAAACGGTCGGCGTGGGTGCTTCTGGAAGCGGTAAAGCCGCTTGCCTTCACAGCTGCCCATTCTTCTGCATTGAGAAGGAATTCCTTCTTCTGAGCCAGCTCGGTCCAGAGCTCTACCACACGCTCAGGATTTCTGCCGGTGATGTCGTAGATATAGCGTTCGAAGTTGGAAGCCTTGGAAATATCCATGGACGGAGAACTCGTCACAAAGGTATGTGCAGAATCGCGAATGCGATAACGGCCGCTGCGGAAGAATTCATAGAGGACATCGTTTTCATTGGTGGCTACGATCAGACGAGCCACAGGGAGCCCCATCTGCTTGGCGATCCAGCCTGCTAAAACGTCACCGAAGTTGCCGGAGGGCACGGAGAATGTGACTTCTTCATCTTCGGATTCGGTCGCTTGGAGCCAAGCGCTGAAGTAGTAAATGACCTGAGCGGCAATTCGTGCCCAGTTAATGGAATTCACAGCGCCGATGTGATGCTCAGTCTTAAAGGTCAAGTCGCCGGATACGGCTTTGACGATATCCTGAGCATCATCAAAACTGCCTTGGACGGCAATATTGAAAATGTTCTTATCCTGCAGGGAATACATCTGAGCTTTCTGGAATTTGCTCATGCGGCCGGCTGGCGAAAGCATGAAGACCTGAATGCCTTCACGGCCTTTCATAGCGTATTCGGCTGCGCTGCCGGTATCTCCGCTCGTGGCGCCGAGAATATTCAGGCGGGTTTCTTTGCGGGCGAGCACAAACTCAAAGAGCGAACCCAAGTACTGCATCGCCATGTCTTTAAAGGCGAGCGTCGGACCGTTGGAAAGCTCGAGAATGCCGAAGTCATTTTCCAGCCAAACGCAACATATGTGCCGCCGACTGAAACACCGTAGGCAGCCAAACGACGGGCGCGATTTTTTTGAAATCCGTGCCTTCGCGGCCGTGACAGTAAACTTCGGGCGTGTAAGTGGTTTCGCACAGACGGGCGATATCCGAGCGCTGCATATCTTTGGCAAAAAGACTTGTCACGGCAGTCGCGAGCTGAGCGTAAGAGAGGCCGCGCCAGTTCTTTAGAGTTTCTTTCGAAACCTGCGGGTAGACCTTAGGCACGAACAAGCCGCCGTCACGCGCCAAACCCTGAAGAACAATTTCGCTGTAAGAGGCGGCGGGCACGCCGCCGCGTGTAGACACGTATTGCATTACTGTAATTCTTCCTTTCTCAGAAGCACGATGGCGCCGCGGACATTGGCCAGCTGCTGCATCGTACGGATGGCTCTTTGAATATCCGCTTCACGGGTGCTGTGCGTCAGCAGAATGATTTCGGTAGAAGCGTCCTCCAAAGGTGCTTCTTTCTGGATCAAAGACTCAATAGAAATCTTGTTGTCGGCCAGAATACGGGCGATTTCCGCCAAAACGCCGGGTTTGTCTTCAACGGGAATGCGCAGGTAGTAAGAGCAGACCGTATCACCGAAGTCAGCAAAAGATTTGGCTTTCGGGTTATGCGTTGTGGTCGGCATACGAGGACGCTCGGAGACAGCCACTTCCGCAGTACGAGCGATATCGATCAAGTCTGCAACCACGGCAGAACCGGTCGGCTCAGAGCCGGCGCCTTTGCCGTAGTAAAGAGAACTTTCGGCGGCGTCGCCTTTCACAACGACGGCGTTCATCGCGCCTTCTACATTGGCGAGCAGGCGGCGTGTGGGAACAAGCGCCGGATGGACGCGAAGTTCGATGCCGTAATCGGTGTACTTGGTGATGCCAAGCAGCTTGATGCGGTAGCCGAGTTCTTCGGCAAACTTAATGTCTTTGGCTTCCAGATGTGTAATGCCTTCGATATGAACTTTAGACATATCGACCGGAACGCCGAAAGCAATAGCCGAGAGAAGCATCAGTTTATGAGCGGAGTCCGTACCTTCGATGTCGAAGGTCGGATCGGCTTCGGCGTAACCCAAGCGCTGAGCTTCTTTGAGCACATCGTCGAAACTGCGTCCGGTATCACGCATGGTAGAGAGGATGAAGTTGCAGGTTCCGTTGATGATGCCGGCGATCGAAGAGACGCGGTTGGCGGCTAAGCCTTCGCGCAGCGCCTTAACAATCGGAATGGAACCGGCAACGGCGGCTTCAAAGGCGACATTGACGCCTTTGGCCTGAGCGGCAGAGAAAATCTCGTTGCCGTGTTCTGCCAGCAAAGCTTTGTTTGCGGTCACGACATGCTTGCCGGCGTCGATAGCGGCCAAAATCAAAGATTTTGCAGGCTCGATGCCGCCCATGGCTTCAACCACAACGTTGACTTCCGGGTCATTAACCAGATCATGCCAATCGTTGGTGACGATCACATCTTCGTCGACCAGAAGTTTAACGCGGTCGACATTGCGGACGGTCACGCGTTTGACCGAGATCGGCGCACCCGCTCTTTGTCTGATTAAAGAATGGTTTCTTTCTAAGATGTCGTACGTGCCTTTGCCGACATTACCGAAACCGGCCAAACCGACTTTGATTTCCGTTGCCATTTCCTCTCCTTGCGTTTAACTATTTTTTCTTGGAAGCTGCTTTTGCCTTGGGTTTCTTAGAACCCTTGGTAGGAATGTTCTTGACCTTGGCGAATTTGGGTGCTGCCGGTTTCTTTTCCGGAGCAGCTGGGGCCGGCTCGCCCTTCCAGCGACGATGGAATTTCTTCGTCTTGGGCTGGATCAGACCGTCTTCTTTGAACATCTGACGAATACCGCGCAGGGCCTGACGAATACGATCGGCGTTTTCGATCAGGGCGATACGCACAAAGCCTTCACCGTATTCACCGAAACCGATGCCGGGAGAAACGGCGACCTTGGCTTTCTCCAGCAGGCGTTTGGAGAATTCCACGCTGCCCATGGACTTGTAGAACTCGGGGAGCTCAGCCCAGATATACATGGAGGCCTTGGGTTTTTCTACCATCCAGCCTAAGTCATGCAGGCCTTTGACCATCACGTCGCGACGGTGTTCGTATTCTTTTCTGACTTCTTCGACGCATTCCTGAGGACCGTTCAAGGCTTCGATCGCGCCGACCTGAATCGGTGTGAAAGTGCCGTAGTCGTGATAGCTCTTGATACGAGTCAGTGCGCCGACAAGTTCACGGTTTCCGACCATGAAGCCGATACGCCAGCCGGCCATGTTGTAGCTCTTACTCATCGTGAAGAACTCGACGGCCACGTCTTTAGCGCCCGGGACCTGCATGATGGAAGGCGCCTTGAATCCGTCGTAGACGATGTCGGCGTAGGCCAAGTCGTGAACGATGTAGACGCCGTGCTTCTTAGCCATCCTGCAAGCATGTCGTACGACGGCCAAAGCGTTGTTCCCGAACTTTATGTTCCT
>ERZ791741.2481-NODE-2481-length-13081-cov-11.433978_pt1 | contig 13081 bp, 10 predicted proteins | sample MGYA00510040_ERZ791741 | MGnify/ENA primary metagenome ERZ791741 (study PRJEB30046, sample SAMN00791960) | human gut metagenome | study: EMG produced TPA metagenomics assembly of the A metagenome-wide association study of gut microbiota in type 2... | reverse complement strand
AATGATTCCATTCAGCGATATGATAAATTATTGGCTGTTGCGAATGAATATGCATACGATGTTTACAATTGTAACATTGATGGATTATATCAACAGGCATTGTGTTATGCGGACAGTGCTCTATATTGTTTGAATAAGCATTATATTATGTATTCGGGCAGCAAAGGGCCTTTGTTGGAATTGGAAGGAGAGGGGGTAGCAGCGGATTTAGATTGGTTCAACCGGCATTTTGATACCGATTACTATGCCTTGCTGGATGTTCGCAACGAGGCAGCAGTCGCCTTTTTGGCTTTAGGTAATCTGGAGGCTTATCGTTATAACAATAATGCTTATACGGCGCTGTACAAACAGATCAGTGAGGACACCTCATTGGAGCAATATTGCCGCCAGATGCAGCTTTCTGCCAATAATAAGACGGTGGCTATCATTCTTTGTGTGGTTATTTTGTTGGTATTGCTGGTGGGATATTATATTCTGTATTTCCGCCACCGTTTGATTTATCGTTATAACTTGGAACAGGTGTTGGAAATCAACAAGCAGGTGTTTTCGGCCTCTTTGCTTGACGGAAGAGCCGACCGGGATATTGCTGCAAGTCTGGTCAAGGATATGTTTGAAACGGTAAATGAGTTGCTGCCCGTTGATGTGTTGGGCGTAGCGGTTTATAGTGAAGACAACCACAGCTTGAATTATGCTTTTTCACCGGTGGAGGATGAGAATGAAGAAATGCGTGAGATGATGGCTCGTAGTTTTGACGCGAAGACACCTTATTGGCGTGAGAAAGATAGGGTAAAATGTTTGCCCTTGTGGGTGGAAGCAGGTAACGAGAATCGTTGCACGGGTGTGCTGGCATTGAAAATCGCTTTGCCTGTGGAGCGTGAGGACGACCGCTTGATGCTGGAGCTTGTGGCCGGATATGTAGCCATCATTGTATATAATGCAGTGGTACTGATGGCGCAGAAATATCGGGATATAGAAAGTGCGCAGGATGATGCGCGCCGAGCCATACGGGAGGAAAACCAGTTGCATGTGCAAAATCTGGTATTGGACAATTGCTTGTCAACCATTAAGCATGAGACAATCTATTATCCTAACCGGATAAAACAGATTATCGACAGGTTGAACACCCGTCAGGCAGGAGAAAACGAAGCTGTGCAAGTAGAAACGATTGGTGAGTTGATCAGTTATTATAAGGATATATTTACTTTGCTGAGTTCATGCGCCGCACGTCAGTTGGAAGAAATTACTTTCCGCAGAGGTGTTGTGAAAGCCGGCGAACTGGCCGATTATGCGGTACGGTATATAAAACGTGCTGGAAAACGTATGCCGCATCGGGTAGAACTGAGGACGGAGGTGGAACATGTTTCCGTATTGGGAGATGTCATTCAGCTGAAGTTTATGTTGGAGAATTTAATAGATGAAGCGCTATCATACGAGGTGGATGGTATTTTGGAATTGTGTATTTATAAGGATAAGGATTTTGTGCGGTTTGATTTCCGCGATACGCGTCGCGAAAAGTCGCAGGAGGAGTTGAACTTGTTGTTCTACCCGCATCTGTCTCGTATGAAGCAGGGGCAGGAAGGAGTTCTGACCGGTACGGAATACCTTATTTGTAAGCAGGTGATTCGTGACCATGATGAATTTGCCGGAAGACGCGGTTGCCGTATCAATGCGCAGCCTGCCGCTGAAGGAGGGTTCACCGTATGGTTCACCCTGCCTGCCCGTTGAATGTAGAATGTAAAAAAACAATGCATATTATGGAGAATAATAGATTTAAAGTCATCATTGTAGAGGATGTCAAACTGGAATTAAAAGGAACGGAAGAGATATTCAGACACGAAATTCCGAATGCGGAAGTCATCGGAACGGCTATGACTGAGAATGAGTTTTGGGAATTGCTGAAAGTGCAGTTGCCCGATATGGTTTTATTGGACTTGGGCTTGGGGGGATCGACTACCATCGGTGTGGAAATCTGTTCTTCTTTACGGAAGAACTATCCGGATATGAAGGTGCTGATTTTTACTGGTGAGGTATTGAACGAAAAGTTATGGGTGGATGCGCTGAATGCGGGTGCGGATGGTATAATCCTGAAGACGGGAGAGTTGCTGACTGCCACAGATGTACAGGCGGTGATGGATGGCAAGAAACTGGTTTTCAATTATCCCATTCTGGAGAAAATAGTGGCACGTTTCAAGCAGTCGGTGGCTCAGGAACAGCGCAGGCAGGAAGCTGTCATTAATTATGATATTGATGAATATGATGAGCGTTTGCTTCGCCATCTGGCCTTGGGGTATACCAAAGAAATGATTACTAATCTGAAAGGGATGCCTTTCGGGGTCAAATCCATAGAGAAGCGTCAGAATGAATTGATAAACCGTTTGTTCACATTGGATGAAAGAAGTGGTGTCAATGCCTGTCGATTGGTGACCCGTGCTTTCGAGTTGCGGATTCTTGACATTGATAATTTGGAACCGGATGAAGAGTAAATATTATTTTCCTCATACCGCTACTGTGTTTTTTCTGCTGACGGTAGCTGTAGCCTTGTTCTCATGGATAGGAAGTATTTATGGGCTGGGGAAGGTGCAAAGCCTGCTCAGTCCCGAAGGAATCCGGTGGGAATTGAGGCATGCTATGGGGAATTTTGTCCAGACACCGGCATTGGGCATAGTAATGATGCTTTTTTTAGGGTTCGGCATTACGGTTCATTCCGGGGTATGGGGTACGTTGGGGAGGATAGTGAAAAGAGGAAAGCCCATTTCCCGTAAGGAAAAACGTGCGTTGATATTGGCAGGTTGTATACTGCTTGTTTATATCATAATGATTATTTGCACCACTTTTGCTCCATGGACTATGTTGCGTAGCGTGACGGGATCTCTCACGAACTCTCCGTTTCAAAAAGGGATTTATTATCTCATTTCGTTTGGTGTGGGATTGTCGGGTATGGCTTTCGGTTATGCATCGGGACGTTTTCGGGATGATAAGGATATAATAAAAGGTATGTCCTGTCTCTTTTCTCGTTTTGCCGATTACTTTGTGGCGCTTTTTTTTATAGTTCAGTTCTTTTCTTCATTGATGTATACGAATTTGGTGGAATGGGTTGGAATAGAGTCATATATAGTGTCTTACGCTTTCCATATTTGTTGCTATTTACCTTTTGCTTGGATGCTGAATAGAAAAAAAATAGATTGTTAATGCAAAAAAGTTGCGGATTCTTTTGGTAATTTCAATAAAAACCGTACCTTTGCACTCGCAATTAAGGATGGTTCCGTAGCTCAGCTGGATAGAGCAACGCCCTTCTAAGGCGTGGGTCTTGCGTTCGAATCGCAACGGAATCACATAAAAAAAGCTGTATCTTCTGAGGGTACAGCTTTTTTTATGGAAATATTTAAAAAGGATTCATCTAAAAGCAGGGCTATGGAAAAGATCGGGTCAACGTAAAAACCTGAGGGATTCATAGATTAAGCATAAATTTTAGTCAGTCTGAATAGAAAGAAAGTCCTGTCCTTTACTCCTCTGAACTGTGTTCTGAAGTCCTTGATTTTGGCATTGAACGATTCGGAAGCTGCGTTGGTGGAACGCCTGTCGAAAAAGTTGACGATTTCCAGATAATGTGTCTGTATGGAACGTATTACCCTTCCGAACGCAAGAAAGCCGGACTTTTCAACTTCGTCATACCATCTGGCAAGTCTTGTCAGAGCGGTGTCCTTGTGCTTGCACTGGTGATATATCAACCCGAGCCTCATGGAAAGATAGTATGCCTTCTTCAGGTCGGGATATTCCCTGAAGAGGATACCGGCACGTATGCGTTGGGATTCAGTCCATAATGACTCTTTTTTATACAGCAGATAGATACTGCGGGCGAGCAATTGCTTGCGCGAATCCCCGTTCTCAAAGGTCGGGGCATGGTATATCTTCCCGCACGCCTTTGCGTATGCGATCTGTATTGATTCCTTGTCCAAAGCCTCCCAGCGTGCCTTCACGCGCATTTCCTGTAAAGCTTCAAAAGCCAGCTTCTGCACATGGAAACGGTCAGTAACACGGCGTGCCGCAGGAAAGCAGACACGGGCGATCTGTTCCATATTAGGAGCCATATCCATAGTGATTTCCCTTACCTGAAACCGTCTGCGCCGGGAGAGACGGAGCAATACGGAGGTGACACTCCTTACATCTGTACCTTTTACAATGGCGATGATGCTGCCTGAACGGCCTGTCTTTTCCTTGTTTATGAGGATAGTATAGAGCTCACCACGCGAAAGGCAGACTTCATCTATACCCACATAGGCCCCTATATTCTTCTCAAAGAGAAGCCAGTCCCCGGCATGAGGAAGAGACTCCCATTTCAGATAACCGCTCAAGTGGTTGCGGTATTGACGTTCAAGAAGCTCACCGTCCACACCGAACAGGGTTCCCAGCAGCTTACAACTGACAGGAAGCGTATCAATATAATTCTTTTAAAAAAGACGCAAACTCATGCGTCATACGGCTGCCTTCCGCTACCAGTTTCCAGTTACGGCTTACGTAACGCCCCTCGTCTTTCAAAATCCACCGGCGCCGGCGGATATTCAGGAAAAGATTCTTGCCACGGATGGGGAAGTCCCGGACTACTACAGGGTCGTAGAAGCCTTTGCTTTCCACTTTGACAGTCGAATATTCACCGGGAAGCTCATTTTTCTCTTCCAGGTAAATCACGATTTCACTACTGCTTTCCTTTACATCGGAAATGTTGAAATAATCCAAGGTACCTTCGGGAAGAAGGAGACGGTAACCGTTAGTTTCCATAATCGCTGATGATTCGTTTGTTTCACACAAAGATAGGATTTTATCGGATATACCCCTCAGGATTTTACGTTGACCCAATACAAGGAGCAGCAGTAAAAAAACAATCGATGCCGTTAATTAGCGGCTTAGCACATTTACAATTTCCACCACATACATCTTGTGAAAACCACCGTGTGATTCCCCATACCATCGGTCCGTAATGCTCTTGTCGATAAAGTTTCCGGGCTTGATCAGATCGGCATACAGTTTCTTGCATTCAAAAGTCAACCGCGCCTGCTCAAAAGTGATGCTTCCGTTCTCGGTGAACAAGGGCGATAGTCCTGTCGCTTTTACTTTATCCATGTCACGTCCCGATTTGGAACCGCATATCTTATGTATTTCTTTATGCTCTTCACCTAGAAAAGAGAGAGTGAGATAGTCATTCTGCTCTATAAAGTCGAATGTATAACGTTCGGGGCGGATAAAGATAAAGGCTACCGGACGGTTCCATAGAAATCCTGCACCTCCCCAGTTTGCCGTCATGGTGTTGAATTTGTCTTTGGTACCGGCGGTTACCAACATCCATTCCTTGCTGATTGTCTCAAACAGATTGTCAGTCAGTTCGTTTACTTTTATTTCTTTCATTGTTTCCGTATTTTTAGCTAGTACAAAGATATAATTTTTTTCTTTTACTGTTTCAGATTAAATTTGCTAATTATTATCTTTGCGAGAAATATTAATTAAAAAAAGAAAGGACGATACAGTGGCAAATGATGTAGTTTTAACCCCGATGATGAAGCAGTTTTTTGAGTTGAAGGCAAAGCATCCCGATGCGATTATGCTATTCAGGTGCGGGGATTTTTATGAAACTTATTCAGAAGACGCTATTGTTGCCTCAGAGATTTTGGGTATTACGCTGACCAAGCGGGCCAATGGACAGGCAAAGAGCGTAGAAATGGCCGGCTTTCCTTTCCATGCATTGGACACGTATTTGCCCAAGCTGGTACGTGCCGGCAAGCGGGTGGCCATTTGTGACCAATTGGAAGATCCCAAGATGACCAAGAAACTGGTAAAGCGCGGTATCACCGAATTGGTGACTCCGGGTGTAGCCATCAATGACAATGTTCTTTCTTACAAAGAAAATAATTTTCTGGCTGCCGTTCATTTTGGGAAAGCCAGTTGTGGTGTGGCCTTCCTTGATATCTCTACCGGTGAGTTCCTTACCGCAGAGGGGCCTTTTGACTATATAGACAAGTTGTTAAATAATTTCGCCCCTAAAGAGGTGCTTTTCGAACGTGGTAAACGGGGGATGTTTGAAGGAAATTTCGGAAGCAAGTTCTTTACTTTTGAGTTGGATGACTGGGTGTTTAATGAAAGTTCCTCACGCGAGAAGCTGTTGAAGCACTTTGAGACCAAGAACTTAAAAGGTTTCGGGGTGGAGCACCTTAAGAATGGTATTGTAGCTTCGGGAGCTATTTTGCAATACCTCAATATGACGCAGCATTATCAGATCGGCCATATAACTTCTCTTTCCCGTATAGAGGAAGACCGTTATGTGCGGCTGGATAAATTCACGGTACGGAGCTTGGAACTCATAGGTAGCATGAATGAGGGCGGAACCAGTCTGCTGGATGTGATCGACCGCACTATCAGCCCTATGGGAGCCCGTCTGCTAAAACGCTGGGTAGTCTTTCCGTTGAAAGATGAGAAGCCTGTCAATGAGCGTCTGGATGTAGTGGAATACTTCTTCCGCGAGCCGGACTTCAAAGAGTTCATAGAAGAGAAACTACATCTGATAGGAGATTTGGAACGTATTGTTTCGAAAGCTGCCGTAGGACGAATCTCTCCACGCGAGGTGGTGCAACTTAAAGTAGCTTTGCAAGCCATAGAGCCGATTAAGAATGCCTGTTTGAATGCGGATAACGGGAGTCTCCGCCGTATTGGGGAACAACTGAATTTATGTCTGTCTATCCGTGAAAAAATAGCGAAAGAGGTTAAGAATGATCCTCCTTTGCTGGTGAATAAAGGCGGTGTGATAGCAGACGGGGTGAATGCGGAACTGGACGAACTGCGGCAGATAGCTTTTTCCGGCAAGGATTATCTGCTCAAAGTACAGCAACGTGAAAGTGAGCTGACCGGCATTCCCAGCTTGAAAATTGCTTATAACAATGTGTTCGGTTACTATATTGAGGTGCGTAACACGCATAAGGATAAGGTACCTGCCGACTGGATCCGTAAACAGACGCTGGTGAATGCGGAACGCTATATTACTCAGGAACTGAAAGAATACGAAGAAAAGATCTTGGGGGCCGAAGATAAGATTTTAGTGCTTGAAACAAAGCTCTATAACGAATTGGTGGTCGCTTTGGCAGAGTTTATTCCAGCCATTCAGATTAATGCCAGTCAGATTGCCCGATTGGATTGTCTGCTGGCTTTTGCCAATGTGGCGAAAGAGAACAATTATATCCGTCCTGTTGTGGAGGACAGTGAGGTGATTGACATCAGGCAAGGCCGTCATCCTGTCATCGAGAAGCAGCTTCCGGTAGGGGAGAAGTATATTGCCAATGATGTCTTTCTGGACTCGGAAACCCAGCAAATCATTATCATTACCGGTCCCAATATGGCGGGTAAGTCGGCTTTGCTACGCCAGACTGCGCTGATTACCTTGTTGGCGCAGATGGGTAGTTTTGTTCCTGCCGAAAGTGCGCGGATCGGTATGGTGGATAAAATATTCACCCGTGTGGGAGCCAGCGATAACATCTCTGTGGGCGAATCTACCTTTATGGTTGAAATGAATGAGGCGGCAAATATTTTGAACAACCTCTCTAGCCGCAGTTTGGTGCTGTTTGATGAGTTGGGACGGGGAACCTCCACTTATGATGGTATTTCCATTGCTTGGGCTATTGTGGAGCATATTCACGAGCATCCTAAAGCCAAGGCACGTACGTTGTTTGCCACTCATTATCATGAGTTGAACGAGATGGAGAAATCTTTCAAGCGCATCAAGAATTACAATGTATCTGTGAAGGAGATAGATAATAAAGTGATTTTTCTGCGCAAACTGGAACGTGGCGGCAGCGAACATTCTTTCGGTATTCATGTGGCAAAGATGGCAGGTATGCCGAAAAGCATCGTGAAGCGTGCCAATGATATTCTGCATCAACTGGAAACGGACAACCGCCAGCAGGGCATTGCCAAGCCTACGGCTGAGATAGCGTCCGGCCGGAGCGGAATGCAGCTCAGCTTCTTCCAGTTGGATGATCCGGTATTGAGTCAGATACGGGATGAGATTCTGAATTTGGATGTCAATAATCTGACCCCTCTTGAAGCATTGAATAAACTGAATGATATCAAGAAGATAGTAAAAGGCAAATAAATGCCTTCATTTTTCATTAACCGTTAATTACTAACCATTAATCATTATCATGAAACACTTACTAACCTTATGGATGTTGGCCTTGTGTCTGTGTGTTTCGGCCAAGGAAACATGTCCGAAAGTAATTCCCGCCCTGCAAGAGTGGAGGGGGGGAAGTGGAAAACTCGTATTGCCTGCTGAAGGCAGTATTGTTGTAGCTCCTGCCGATGAGGCGGCACTGAAAAGTGTGGCGACTGTGCTGGCACAGGACTTGAAAGATCTGTTGGATTGGAACTACACCATTAGGACCGGGAAACCGGGAAAGAATGATATTTATCTTTCATTGATGAAACCCGACAAACAATTGGGAAAGGAAGGGTATGTGCTGACTGCCGGACGCTATGCCGGTATTGAAGCACCGGCTCGTCAGGGAGTCTTTTGGGGAACCCGGAGTTTGTTGCAGATTCTTTATAATGAAAAAGGACAGTTGCCCAAAGGAGTTGCCCGTGACTGGTCGCAATATCCCAGTCGTGGCTTCATGCTGGATGTGGGCCGTAAGTTCTTCACAATGGATTTCCTGCGGCAATATGTCAAAATACTATCGTTCTATAAACTGAATGAATTCCAGATTCATCTCAATGACAATGGTTTTGTACAGTTCTTTGATAACGACTGGAACAAGACCTATGCTGCTTTCCGCCTGGAGAGTGAGCGTTTTCCGGGGCTGACCGCCAAGGATGGTTCTTATACCAAGAAAGAATTCACCGATCTGCAACGTCTGGGCATGGAATATGGTGTGAATGTGATTCCGGAGATTGATATTCCGGCTCATTCATTGGCCTTTACACATTATAAACCCGAGATAGGCAGTGATAAATATGGAATGGATCATTTGGATTTGTACAAGGAGGAAACCTATCGTTTTGTAGATTCTTTGCTGGATGAGTATCTTTCTGGTGAGAAACCGGTTTTCATAGGTCCCGACGTACATATCGGTACAGACGAGTACAATGCCAAGGAAGCTGAGAAATTCCGCTATTTTACAGACCGGTATCTGAAGTATGTAGAGAAATACGGGAAGAATGTCCGTATGTGGGGAGCACTGCGCTGGTTGAAAGGAAACACTCCGGTGAAAGCGGATAATGTAACTATTAATGCCTGGTCATACGATTGGATTGATCCTAATGCTTCTTTGAAAGACGGATATAAGATTATCAATACGTGTGATGCTTATCTTTATATTGTTCCGGCTGCCGGATATTATCGTGATTTCCTGGACACGAAATGGCTGTATGAGCAATGGCGTGTGGGTAAAGTGAATCCTAAGGAAGAGTTGCCTGAAGGAACTCCGGGACTGTTGGGAGGTATGTTTGCCGTATGGAATGACCATTGTGGTAACGGTGTGTCACAACAGGATGTGCATTTCCGTACATTCCCGGCCGCTCAGGTACTGGCCGAGAAGATGTGGAGAGGGAAGAATGAAATGGTTTCTTACGAGGAATTTGAGGAATTGTGCAAACAGATGCCTGAAGCTCCCGGTGTCAACCTGCTGGGGCGTGTGCAGGGTGAGGTAGTCCTTCCGGGGCAGAATGAAGAACTGTCTTTGAACGGTACGGACAGCATTGCCACTATGTTGCCGGAGGTAGGCTATCCATACGTGGTAGAATTTGAAATAAATCCGGACAAAGACCAAAATATCAACGGTATTTTGTTTAAAGGTCCTCATTCCACCGTATATGCCAATTGGGAAAATAAGGGAAAATTGGCTTTCAGCCGTGACGGCTATACGTTTGTATTCCACGCTGCCACACTGCCTGCCGGAGCATGGACGAAGGTACGCATAGAGGGAGACCACAAAGGTACTACTCTTTACATAAACGGTGAGAAAGCGGAACGTTTGGAAGGACGTGTCAAGCAGTTTTACAACTATACTCATAAACGCAAGGACAAGATGTATATGCAGGAAACTTTGGTGTTTCCCATGCGGCAGATTGGGGATGTGCAGAATGGGTTCAGAGGGAAGTTGCGGAATATAAATTGCACGCAATAAAAGATATTTCTTTCTCTTGCTGTGTAGGGGCAGGTTTTAGACCTGTCCCTATGCTCAATAGGAGTGAAATTTCTCCGAATGTTATCTTTAATAGTGTTATATTGTTTATTATCAAAGTTTTATATGCGGTAAATGTTATCTGTTTTATTTTCATGAAAAGGGCTTTATACCTTACTTTGCATTATTAAACTTAAGCAACAAACCCGATGAAAATAAAACAAATTCTACTTTGCATGCTTTTAGCCTGCTTTATTCTTCCCGCTTCCGCACAGAATAGCTGGGGTATTGTAGGAGGCGGACTTTTTTCTAAATCTCTGTCCAGGGATGCACGCTTCAGCCTGGGCGGTTATGCCGGAGGAATGTATGACGTTCATGTTAAAAACTCATGGTATGTACAACCACAATTATTATTTACTTATGAAGAATTCAGATCCAAGACAAGACTTGGTACCGATTCTTTTTTTAGTAAATTCAATTTGGAGCTTCCTATCCTTGCTTCTTATAATGTTGCTTTGAATAACAAATGGAATTTGCGCATCAATGCGGGACCGTATCTGTCCTATGCTATGTTTGGCAGGGATAAATCCATTGATTACGCCTATGGCAACGGAATGCATTCTAGTTTGGGCTGGTGGCATCAGGATTTTCCAGATCATTTTACTTACGGCGGAAGGGCCGGGGTTTCATTGGAATCCGAGCATTTCATTTACACTATCGATGGTAAGTGTTCTCTTCGTAAGAGACCTTTCGGGCGGAGTGTCAGTTTATCGGCCGGTGTAGGATATAAGTTCTGAGTTTTCTGTATCTTTGTCACCGGAGAATAAAAATAGAGTTGCATGTATGTTTATATAAAACAGTTGGGTATTGTTTGCCTTCTATGTTGGCTTGGTCTTTCCTGTACTTTGCAGCGCACGGAACATCCTGCTTTGCGGCAAGCCGGATACTTGATGGAAGAACATTCCGACAGTGCGTTTTCATTATTGAAATCCATCTCTTCCCTAACCGGTATGAGCCCGGAAGACAAGGCCGGTTACGCTTTGCTGCTGGCTGAGGCTGCGGATAAAAATGGTTATTCACTGCTTCCTTGTGACTCATTATTGAATTTTGCTCTCCATGTATATCATGAAGAAGCCAAAGAACATGCCATAGCTCTTCTGTATAAGGGTAAAGTGCAACAGGAAATGGAAAACTATGCCGATGCCCTGAAAAGTTACCGTATGGCGCTTGAAATTCTTTCCGCCTATCCATGCGAATTCTATTGGAAAGGGTTTGTATATAATATGTTGGGTGGGCTGTATGGCAAACAGAACTTGTACGCACAGGCCAAAGATATGTATGTCAAGGCTTGTTATAATGATTCGCTGGCACGGCATAACCGTCATTTCATCAGTTCACTCAGCAACCTGGGGGTAGCTTACATCGGGTATGGAAATATAGACTCCGCTTTTATCTGTCAGCAACGCGCTTTGCAGCTTTCTCTTTCTACTGATAGTTTCCTTTTGCATTCTCTTTATGGAAATATAGGGGATTTATGCGGACGTACAGGACGGAACAGTATAGCTATTATTTGTCTGAAAAGGGCATACGATGCCTGTCGTCTTAGAGAAGACAGCTTGCAGTGTCTTTGGAATCTAGGGGAATTTTATTATAATAACGGGCAGCTTGATTCGGCTCTTTATTATTTGAACCGAAGCAAGGAAGCTGTCGATATTCATATCCGGTATCTCTCTTTCTTTGACTTGTATGCCATAGCCAAGCAGCAGGGAAATGTGGAGAAAGCTTTGGAATATCTGGAAATCAGCACCCAGTTGGAAGATTCTATCTATTCCACCAATGTGGCTACGGAACTGGAGAAGAAGACCTATCGTTGGAATGCCGACGCGCAAGTAAGGAAAGAACAGTTCAAGGCTAAACGGAGGATATACACCATTGCGATGATAGCTGTGGTGTTGCTGCTGGTCATTGTGATTATTTATCAACAGATACTGAAGAACAAGAAGATACAGCAATCCAATTATAAATATCTGTTGCAGAAGCTGAAACAGAACCTGATGGATATGCAGCAGAATATTGCTCAACATGAAGAGGTGATAGCCGAATTGAAACAGAAACAAGAAAGCCGTGCCGAGGAAATAGAAGAGAAGGAACGGGCTATAGAGGCCATGAAGATGGAGAAGGAGAAATTGCGCAACTGGTTGTTCCGGCAAAGTGCCCTCTATACGAAAATAGACAAACTGGCCAACCAGCAAAAGCATCACAAAGAGCGTATTGCAGTGCTCACCAATGCTGAGCAACGCCAACTCAGAGTGATTATAGGACAGATTTATGCTGATTACATAGAGCAACTGCATACCCGGTATCCCAAGTTGAACGAAGATGATGTCCTTTTGCTATGTCTGCAATTGGCGGATTTATCTCCTTTTGCCATCGCTTTATGCTTTGGTAATAATGATGCACAGATTGTAGCGCAACGCAAATATCGTATGAAAAGTAAGATGGAATAACTGTGTGTTACAGAATTTGCATAATGTTTTTTTAATAGATGTTTGTATATCAGGTTATAAAGGCATTTTGCTATCTTTGTGCGTAGAAAGCTAAAAGACAAAATCACTATGCGTTCATTTATTATATATTTAAATTTCGTCAGTTTGCTGGCTGTCTGTTTGTTTGCCTGTAACCACCATTCTTCCAATCCGATGTTACAGCAAGTAGATTCTTTGTTGGAAATGAAGCCGGACAGTGCATTGACTATTTTAAAAAATATATCTGTTTTAGAGGATTTGCCGGAAGTAGACAAGGCATACTATGCTTTGTTGCTGGCTGAGGCTACGGACAAGAACAAACTACCCTTATTGCCTTGCGATTCCTTATTGAATTTCGCCTTGGATTATTATGGAGATGATGATAGGGAGAAGGCTGTG
>ERZ791741.2480-NODE-2480-length-13093-cov-2.608759_pt1 | contig 13093 bp, 8 predicted proteins | sample MGYA00510040_ERZ791741 | MGnify/ENA primary metagenome ERZ791741 (study PRJEB30046, sample SAMN00791960) | human gut metagenome | study: EMG produced TPA metagenomics assembly of the A metagenome-wide association study of gut microbiota in type 2... | reverse complement strand
TCAAAAAAACATGAAACGCTGGTAAATTCCAGGGGTGCTGTGAAGGGATTTGAACGAAAAAGTTGATAGAAAATATAAACTCCGGAAAGAAGTCAAAAATTCTCTCCGGAGTTTATGCGTTCTGTTTTATCTATACCTGATGATATTTCTGGAGCAGTTTATGGATCTTATCTGTTGGATTCATAACAGCACCGATTGTCAGATCGTGATTCAGGGAATCAATGATTAGAGCCAGGAATTTACTCATGTCTGCCTTGACAAAGTATTCTCTTTCGTCTACAGCAGGCGGCAGATATGTCAGGTTGGTTGTTACGACTTTATCAAGATATCCCTTTTTGTAGTATTCATCGAATTTTTCAAATCCGTCTGTGAACAGTCCGAATGTGGTGCATACGAATACGCGGGCTGCGTTGCGGTCTTTTAATTTCTTTGCAACATCCAGCATACTTTCACCGGAGGAGATCATATCATCCACGATGATCACATCTTTGCCTGCCACATCATCTCCGAGGAATTCATGTGCTACGATCGGATTCTTTCCATTTACGATAGTAGAGTAGTCTCTTCTCTTATAAAACATACCCATATCCACTCCAAGCACGTTGGAGAAGTATACAGCACGGTGCATTGCTCCTTCGTCAGGGCTGACGATCATCAGATGGTCTTTGCTGACTTTCAGATCCGGAACTGCACGGAAGAGTGCTTTCATAAACTGATACTGAGGAGTAAAGTTGTCGAATCCGCTCAGAGGAATCGCATTCTGTACACGCGGGTCATGTGCATCAAATGTCAGAATGTTTGCAACGCCCATATCTTTTAATTCTTCCAATGCCAGAGCACAGTCCAGAGATTCTCTTTTGGTTCTCTTATGCTGACGGCTCTCATAAAGGAACGGCATGATAACAGTAATGCTCTTTGGCTTACCTGAAGCAGCGCCGATGATACGCTTAACATCTGCGTAAATATCATCAGGAGACATATGGTTTTCATGGCCACATACTTTATATTTTAAACTATAATTAAGAACATCTGCAAGGATATAAAGATCTACGCCACGAACAGAATCGGAGATGAGTGCCTTTGCTTCACCGGTTCCGAAACGGGAACAGGTTGCATCGATAATATAAGTATCCTGCTCGTAATCCTTAAATACAACATTCTCTTTGTGTTCATGTTCACGCTCTTTACGCCAGTTCACAATATACTGGTCGATTCTCTTTCCAAGCTCTGCACAGCTAGGGTGAACAATAATTCCAAGCTTACCTACAGGAACGGTTGCAAATTTGCTATCATCTGGTCTCATGTGTTTTACTCCTTTAATCATATAATTATTATTATGTGAGATAAATCATATTACAATTCCTTTATAACATCCATTCTCTTATTCGTCAAGGGAGGAGAAAGCCTTTTTAATGCGAATGTCTTCTCCGTAAATATGTAAAAGGGTGTAGGACTGTATGATTCTTGAAAAAACTCTTTCTGTGTAAGAACGGTTAATCTGTTCTAAAGAAAGATTTGTACTTATAATAGTAGATTTTTTATTGAGAATTCTTTCATTAATACATAAAAAAAGCTGAGAATTAATGAAAGAATTATTAAGTTCTGTGCCGAGATCATCAATGATGAGAAGGTCACAATGCAGGAAAGCAGGCAATGTCTGTGCATTATTTGCTCCCCGGCGAAATGTATAGTCAGCCAGCTGGTCAAAAAACTGATAGGCAGTCAGGTAAATAACACCTTTTCCACGATTCAGAAGTTCTCCCGCGATACAATTTGAAAGGAATGTCTTGCCAACACCTGCATTTCCATAAATCAAGAGATTCTGCCCCGGTTTTGAGTCAAAACTTTCAATAAAAGAATGGCTTGCCGATAAGACATTTTCTATATTCTCACGAGGGGAAAGCTTCTCTCTGCCGCTTCTTTGTGTAGAATAATACTCTCTGCGAAAAGCAGAAAAACTTTCTGTACCAGCCACATCCTCTATATTAGACTGGCTGTAAAGAATATGGCGAATCTTCTGCTGAAAACAGCGGCATTTTTTATCGCCTATATAGCCGGTGTCCTTACATTCCGGACAATCGTAAATCGGGTCAAGATAATCTGCCGGGTAATCATGGATCGCCAGCAGGTTGACCTTTTCCATAGAAAGATCATAAATCGTGTTCTGCAAAGACTTCTTTGCCTCAGCATTAGATACCTGCTTAAGAAGGAGTGCCTTTGCCTTTTCCACAGAAATATGAGCAATCTGTTCGTCAATCTGACGAATTTCAGGAATCAGAGCATAAACACGCTCTTTGCGTTCCTGTTCCGCCATATAATTGCGGCGGCGTACGGCATCATATTCATTCATAATATCCTGGTATTGTCTTGTGGAAATGCCCATAGCTTACCTCCTGGTCTTATCAAGAAGACGAGATTCCAAATCATTAAAGTCATACGTTCTCTGTTCAAAGTTGTGGAACTGGTTCGCAGCAGTATTTTTTCTGGCAGCTGCCCCAGTACTTCCTTTACGAGGCTGTACCTGTGTATATCCGGCAGCAGAACCTGAAGAAGACGAAGCAGTAGAACGATGCTTATCATCTAAATGCTTAATATCTGAAGTATTCCGGACACCGAGCCGTTTCCAATCTTCAAGAATTTTGTTTGCATACGGAAAACTTGCCTGATGCGTTGCCAGAAGTGTCCGGCTGCACGCCTCGATAATAATATCCGTACCAAGTCCAAGAGAATTCCACTTCTTTATGTAGTCAAGCTCGGCAGACCCCGGATCACGATTCGAAATGCCAAATGCCTTCATAATAGGAAAAACATTCTGTGAATACAGCGTACTTTGTTCCTTTGCCTCCTGAACACTTGTGATGCCCTGCTGATACCAGTTAATCGCAACACTCTCGATATAGCGGACACTCTTCTTTCCACGAGTAACACAGTACTCAATTAAATATTCCAGCAAATCAGAAGAGAAATGCAGCTGGTCATTAATATAGCAAAAACTATTCAGTTCCGTTGTGGAAAATGGCCGTCCAATATAAGTCTCCGCCATATAAATCGTCCGCTCTAAATCCTTATTCGTCATTGAAGCCTGTACTTCCGTAGGACTTAATGTATTCTTATCTGGTACAGGAGTGATTGTTGGTGAAAGAGAAGCTCCAGTTTGTCCTGTAGATTCAGAGGTCATAGTATTTCTGTCAGAACCAGAAGTTCCGGCAGTCATAGTATTTCCGTCAGTGCCAGTAACTCCAGTAGCCATAACTTTTTCAGAAGTTCCAACAGCTTGAGTAGTTCCTGCATTCCCAGAGATTCCATTTGCCACAGATTCAGAGCCAGTTACCGTAGCAGCCGTCTCAGAAGCAGCTCCTGTCCGTAAAATACCAGCTTTCTCCCAATAAGAAAGTGCTCTCAAAACGTCTTTTCGTGTCAGTTCTAAATGATCTGCAATACGTTCCACATCAACAGGCAATCCCATACCCTGCAGACGAAGAATCAGAAGATAAATCTTAACATATTCTCCATCCGCTTTTATCATATATTCATCAATAAATTTGTTTGGCAGAACAGTAACTTCATTCTGTACATTGTAAAGTAAAGTAATCTTATCGCTCATTATACCCCTTATTTCTATCATCTGTAGTTTATCGGTTATCATCGTGCGTTTTAATAAATTGTAAATGTAAATTCTATAGAATAAATAGTTATCCAAATATCAAATGCCAGAAAACAGCATCGGTATATTCTGAATAATTTATAATATAGAATAGCACACCCTCCAAAAAAAATACAGTTTCGAATCTGGGGAGAATGTGGATAGAATTGGGGATAACTCCTGTATAAAACCTTGATGGATAATGTGGATACTTTTGTGGATAATGTGGATAACTTTGTGGATAGGTGGGTAAAATTCGATATTTTGGGGAGAAAACTGGTCAAAAAGGGTGATAAGTTCCAAGATATAGGTGTGAACGAACAAAAATACAATGTGGACAAAATGTAAACAACATGGGGAAAGACTCAGAATACCCCCAAAAAATTTTTTAAAATTGTGGATAATGTGGATAACTTTCTGGGTTACTGCAGAGACAGATATGCTCTCTTTGGCTGATGAAGCAAAGTCAGAAGTTGGTATCCACAATTTTTGTTCGCCCTGCGGGATGCTTATAGGAGTGTTATAAAATTGCAAAAAAGAACCGTCTATTCAACGGTTCAAAGAGAGGAAAGTATGAAAAAATCTATCAAAAAAATAATTCGTTGTTTTTTTGATGGCTTTATCATACTGAAAATTTGTGAACAGTTTGTTTTATTTAATGAGGGCATCTTCTGTCTGTGGCAACCCAGAACTTATTTTTCAGCCAGAAGTTCTTCTCCGATTTCCACAACATTTCCTGCACCCATCGTAATCAGGAGGTCATGTCCTTTTACGTGAGCCTTTACGAAATCTTTGATTTCTTCGAAGCTTGGGAAATAATGTACATCCTGTCCATCTTCCTGTAAAAGTTTCATTACATCTTTAGAAGAAACTTCTCCGGTATCTACCTCACGGGCAGCGTAAATATCAGCTAAAATCACATGATCTGCCTGCTCTAGAGCCTTTGCAAACTCAGGGAGAAATGCCTTTGTACGGGTGTATGTATGAGGCTGGAAGATAACCCAGAGTTCATCATGCGGATAATCCTTTGCAGCAGATAAAGTAGCGCGGATTTCTGTTGGATGATGAGCGTAGTCATCAATGACAGTTACATCACCGAGAGAACCCTTGTACTCAAAACGACGGTGTGTTCCACCAAAAGATAAAAGTCCTTTACGGATTGCATCTAAAGGAAGTCCAATTGCTTCTGTACAAGCAATAGCTGCCAGAGAATTCATAACATTGTGGCAGCCTTTTACATTTAATGCGATACGACCCTTTGGCTCGCCATGTGCAACAAGGTTATAGGAAGCATTTCCTTCTTTATCAAATGCAATATCCGTTGCAGTGTAATCATTTTCCGGATTCAGGCCGAAAGTAACGTGCTTCTGAGCAAGACCATTCAAAATAAAGTCAGTATGCTCCATATCGCCATTAATAATGATAAGACCATCATCAGCAGTCTGAGAAGCAAACTTGTGGAAAGAATTCTTAATATCCTCAATATCCTTAAAGAAATCCATATGGTCTTCTTCTACATTTAAGATAATAGAATATAAAGGATAGAATTCTAAGAAACTGTTCGTATATTCACATGCTTCTGTAAGGAAGAGGTCAGAATGCCCAACGCGGATATTTCCTCCGATACGGTCTAACATACCACCAACACTGACAGTAGGATCGGTATCTGCCTGAAGAAGAATGTGTGTCAGCATAGAAGTTGTCGTTGTCTTTCCATGAGTTCCGGCAACGGCGATAGACTTCGCAAAGTTTGCCATGATCTGTCCGAGAAGAGCTGCGCGGGTCATCATAGGGATTCCTTTATTCTTTGCAGCAGCAAATTCTTCGTTAGATTCGTGAATGGCAGCAGTATAAACAACAAGATCGATATCATCGGTAATATTCTCTGCTTTCTGTCCAATAACAACCTTTGCACCTGTTTCTTCAAGATGCTTTGTCATGTCGGAAGACTGCATATCAGAACCGGTCACTGTGAAATGTCTGTTTAATAAAATTTCGGCAAGACCGCTCATGCTGATGCCGCCAATACCGATAAAATGAACATGAATCGGCTTTTGAAAATCAATTGTATACATATTTCCCTCCAGTGCCACAAGATGTGTCTCAGAAAATCCGTCATATGGGACTTAGTGAGTACATATAAATAAATATGGCGAAAAAAATCAGTTTAATTATTAAAAAGTCGTTTATAGTATAGCGCACAGATAAACGAGATTCAAGAAAGAATTGCGATACTTAAGGTCTCTTCTGTATACATCTTATAGTAAGGGTGCCAGGGTACCTTGAAAAATTTCCAAAACAGCCAGTAATAGGGCACTTTTCATTATAATGTCCTATTGTTTTCGTGGGATTTCTACATTTAAATGTAAAAGATAACCATATGACAATACAAAATATATAAAAAAATAAAAAATATATTTTGTTTTTTGTGCTAAACTGCTTTCCATTTGGGAATTTCAGTGCTATAATAAGTATTATGTGACAAAGGGGTGATTATTATGATAAAAAAAGAAATGATAGCAATGCTCTTAGCTGGTGGACAAGGAAGCCGTCTTGGCGTACTAACCTCAAAATTAGCGAAACCGGCAGTAGCATTCGGCGGAAAGTACAAAATCATTGATTTTCCGTTAAGTAACTGTATTAACTCTGGAATCGACACAGTAGGTGTTCTTACCCAGTATCAGCCATTAAGACTGAACCAGCACATCGGTATCGGTATTCCTTGGGATTTGGATCGTAATATAGGTGGTGTTTCTATTCTGCCTCCATACGAGAAGAGCCAGAATACTGACTGGTACACAGGAACAGCGAACGCGATTTATCAGAACATGGAATTCATGGAGTATTATCATCCGGATTATGTAATTATTCTTGGTGGTGACCATATTTATAAGATGGACTATGAACTGATGCTTGAGTTCCATAAGAAGAACAACGCCCAGATCACACTGGCTACATATGAAGTACCATGGGAAGATGCCAGCCGTTTTGGTCTGGTAATCACAGATGAGAATAATCAGATTCTCGAATTCGAAGAGAAACCAGCGAACCCAAGAAGTAATAAAGCATCCATGGGTATTTACATCTTTAACTGGGAAGTATTAAAGGAAGCTCTGGAAACTTTATCCGAACAGCCTGGCTGTGACTTCGGTATGCATGTAATTCCTTACTGCCACCAGCGCGGTGATAAGATTATGGCTTACAACTACCAGGGTTACTGGAAGGACGTAGGAACACTTTCCGCATATTGGGAAGCGAACATGGAATTAATCGATATTATTCCAGAATTTAACCTTTACGAAGAGTTCTGGAGAATATATACAAAGACAGACGTTATTCCACCACAGTATTTCTCAGCAGACTCTAAGGTAAATGCCTGCATCGTCGGAGACGGAACAGAAGTTTACGGTGAGATTTCCAACTCTGTAATCGGAGCTGGTGTTGTCATTGAGGAAGGTGCTGTAGTTACGAACTCTATTATTATGAATAATACCGTGATCAAGAAGGGTGCTAAGATTGAGAAGTCTATCATTGCAGAGAGCGTAGAAGTCGGAGAGAACGCAGAGCTTGGTGTATTTGAAGAAGCAGAGAACAAGTATAAACCTAAGGTTTATAGTGGCGGCTTAGTTACTATAGGTGAAGGTTCTGTTATCCCGGCCAACGTTAAGATCGGTAAGAATGTCGCAATCGTAGGAAAGACAACAGCAGAAGATTATCCAGACGGAATTCTGGCAAGCGGCGAATCCATTATCAGATAGTAGAGGGCAGGTGACATAAATGAAGTCTATAGGTATTATTTTAGCAGGTGGTAATAATAACAGAATTGGAAGATTATCCGATAAACGTGCGATTGCAGCCCTGCCAGTAGCAGGAAGCTATCGTGCAATTGATTTTACATTAAGTAATATGAGTAATTCCCGCGTATCTAAAGTAGCGGTATTACCTCAGTTTAATGCTCGTTCTTTAAATGAACATTTAAGCTCAAGTAAATGGTGGGATTTCGGAAGAAAGCAGGGGGGACTTTATGTTTTCACTCCTACTGTTACAAAGAACAATAACTCATGGTATCAGGGAACAGCAGATGCTCTTTATCAGAACATTGATTTCCTTAAGAAGAGCCATGAGCCTTATGTAATCATCGCAACAGGTGATGGTGTATACAAGATGGATTACGGCAAGGTTCTTGAAGCTCATATCGCTAAGAATGCAGATATCACGGTAGTTTACACAACATTAAAAGATACAGATGACGATTTAACACGTTTTGGTGTTCTTAAGTTAGATGAGAACGAAAGAATCGTAGAATTTGAAGAGAAGCCACTGGTTGCTTCCTCCAACAACGTATCTATCGGCGTTTATGTGATCAGAAGACGTCATCTGATAGAGATTCTTGAGCGCTGCGCAAGAGAAGACAGACACGATTTTGTACAGGATGTACTTGTTCGTTATAGAAATGTTCGTAAGATTTACGGCTATAAGCTTGATACATATTGGAGAAATATTGCAACAGTAGATTCTTATTATAAGACAAATATGGATTTCCTGAAGAAAGACGTAAGAGATTACTTCTTCAAACAGTATCCGGATGTATACTCTAAAGTAGACGATCTTCCACCAGCAAAATACAATACAGGTGCAGAAGTAAAGAACAGTATTATTTCTTCTGGATGTATTGTTAACGGTAAGGTTGAAAACTCTATTATCTTTAAAGATGTATACATTGGAAACAACTGTACTATCAAGAACTCCATCATTTTGAATGATGTATATATTGGAGATGACTCCTATATTGAGAACTGTATCGTAGAGAGCAGAGATACTCTCCGTCCAGGAACGAACTACGTCGGAACTGATGATGAGGTTAAGATAGTAATTGAGAAGAATGTACGGTACATTCTGTAATTAGTAACAACATTATTGGGAGGACAGGTCATGCAGATTACCGATATAAGAATCAGAAAAATAGCAAAAGAAGGAAAGATGAAAGCGGTCGTATCCGTAACTTTTGATAATGCATTTGTTGTGCACGATATCAAAGTAATTGACGGAGAAAAAGGTTTATTTATCGCAATGCCAAGCCGCAAAGCATCCGATGGCGAGTATCGTGATATCGCACATCCGATTAACTCTGATACTCGTGACATCATCCAGAAAAGTATTCTTCAGGAATACGAAGCAATCATGGCCTCGGGGGAAGAGGAAACAGTCGGAGAAGCAGAGGTAGCATTATAAATATAACTGTAGCAAAACTTAGAAGATAAAGGGGCTGACGTAAAACAGCTCTTAACCTTATAGCAGGAATTTCTGTATAATATATGGAATTCCTGCTATATTTTTATGAAGATTTTTGAAGATTGCAAGAGTCATTTTGCTATTCGAAAATTTTTCTTTTTAGAAAATGCATAATCTATGATATACTAAAAAACATATGTTGTTTATGCTGTTATGGAAAAATATCAAGTAGAACTTCGAGAATTGATTTTTAACAATATCTTACAGAACGGCACAAAAAGATTCCGAGAGTACATTAGATGTACAGTGGAGGTTAGTTACATTGAATACAAATAAAATATTCGCAGGATGCTTTAATTTTTTTCGCAAATGGAAAGTGAAAAAGAATCAGATTACCCTGATAGAGAAATTAAATACCGGGGGTACAGGAAGCCTGTTTGAGATAAAAAACGAGTGTGAAAAAAGAGGGCTGCCTTTTCATTTTAATATCATTACGCATGCAGATTATGAAGTGAGTCCACGTAATCTGGGAGGCTTGCTAAAGCTTTTTACTATAAAGGCTTTTCGAATGGCGACTTCATCCCATATTTTTTTGAATGACAATTTTTTGCCGCTTGGATATATGAAGCTGTCGGATGAGACAAAGGTAGTTCAGCTTTGGCATGGGATGGGATCTTTTAAGAAGTTTGGCGGTTCATCGGAGACGAACCCGGAAGTTTTAAAGGAGCTTAAAGCGGCAACGAAAAATACAGACCACATACTGGCAAGCTCAGAAAATATCAGGGACAACTATGCAGAGGCTTTTATGGCACCGAAAGAAAAGGTGATCTGTATCGGATGTCCACAGGTGGACTATTTTTTCAGAGAGCATGATATTGCTGCGTGGAAGGAAGAGCTTAGTGAACGATATCCGGAAATGAAAGGAAAGAAGCTTGTTCTTTATGCGCCGACTTTTCGTGGGGAGGAAGAACATGATAAAAAGCTTTTAGAAACGTTTGATTTTGATGCATTTCAGAAAGAACTTGGGAAAGACTATTTCTTAATGGTACGTCTTCATCCGCAGATTCAGTCTGCAAAAGTGCCGGATACCGTAGCAAATATGACCGATTATCCGAATGTCCGTAAGCTGCTGTGCATGACAGACATTTTAATTGCAGATTATTCTTCGATTGCAGTAGAATATTCTCTTTTAAACCGTCAGATCATTCTTTATGCATTTGACAAAGAATGGTATTTAAGTAAAGACCGAGGTTTTTATTTTGATTATGAAAAGACGGCACCCGGTCCGATCGTAGAAAATATGCAGGATTTGATTGACTGTATTAAAAATAAACAGTGGGATATTGCGAAAGTAGAGAAATTTGCACATCTTCACAACGATTATTTTGATGACAAATCTGCGGAGAGAGTGGTAGACTATTATTTCGGCAATGGCAAAAAGCTGCCGAATTCTGCGTCGGAACCGGAACCATTCTATGAAGAGTGGAATCAATACCGCCCAAAACACCGCAGAAAGAGAAATCCTGACAGCATCAGCCAGAATATTTTTGATAATGCTTCCGGCAAAAGCCAGAACGGAAAACTCCCCGAAAAATGGGCAACACAGGATGCCGAAGAAGCCGTAAACTCCTGGGAGTCTGAGCGCAAAAAGCAAAGAAAAAGACAGCAGCAAAAGGCGAGAATGCAGGAAAAGTTAAAACAGCAGACAGCAAACGTAACTAAGCAAAAGAATAAGAAAAATAACAATTTTATATCGGGTATAGATAAGTTAAAATCAAAAAAAGAAAAAGATATAAATAAACAAAAACAATTAAAGTTACAAAATCAAGAAGAAAAAAGTACAAAAGAAACCTCAGAAGAAATAAAATCACGAAAGGAACATAGAATGAAAGTAATCGTAGGATTGGGTAATCCAACAGACCAGTATAAAGGAACAAGACACAATGTAGGATATATAGCGATTGACCGTATCGCAGAGGCAAACCGAATCAATATTAATCAGCATAAGTTCAAGGCAATGGTAGGAAGTGGTTTCATCGGTGGCAGCAAAGTTCTTCTCGTAAAACCATTAACTTATATGAACTTAAGCGGCGAAAGCATTAGGCCAATCCTGGATTTCTATAAGCTAGATTTAAGCGACATCCTCGTAATTTATGATGATATCAGTTTAGAGCCTGGAATGCTTCGTCTTCGCACGAAAGGAAGTGCCGGCGGACATAATGGAATGAAGAGCATTATCAAACATTTAGGAGGAGACACTTTTCCACGAATCCGTGTCGGTATCGGCGGCGAAAAACATCCGGGACAGGATCTCGCAGATTATGTTCTTGGACATTTCAAAGACGACGAAAAAGAACTGCTCTCCGATGCATTAGACAAAGCTGAAAAAGCAGCAGAACTTTTTGCACAGGATGAATTTTCAGAAGCTATGAACAAATATAGCGTAGGAAAGAAGAAGAGAAAAACTTTGGAATAGGGAGAAAATATTTTTCCGTTGCGCTATAAATAATAGTAAAAGCAAGCATGCAACAGAAAAGTGCAACAACCAAAATGAAAGGAGGTATCATGAAAACTTTATCAAACCCTCTTTTAAAATTCGATACTTATATTGATATAAAAACTGCAATGAGCCAACAGGCTTATCCCATCGTCCTGAATGGTTGTGTTGATTCTCAAAAAGCACACTTTATTCCAAATTTGGGGGAGGATTTTCCTTGTCGGTTTGTGTTGACGTATAAAGAAGAGAAGGCGAAGGAGCTGTATCAGGATTTGAGTTTTTTTGATCCGAATACGGTGCTGTATCCTTCGAGAGATGTGCTGTTTTACAGTGCAGATGTGCATAGTAATCACATTGAGCGGCAGCGAATGGACATTTTAAAAAAGATTGTGGAGGGAAAGCCTCTCACGATTGTTGCCTGTCTTGATGTGTTTATGGAGAAAATGATTCCGTTTGAGGAGTTTAAGGAGCATTGCCTGACGATTGATTTTGAATCAATTATTGATACAGATGCATTAAAACTCAAGCTTTCAGAGCTTGGATATGAAAACAGTGGCCTGGTGGAAGCGCCAGGGCAGTTCGGTATCCGAGGGGGAATCATTGACATTTTCCCGTTGACGGAGGAACTTCCGGTTCGAATTGAGCTGTGGGGGGATGAAGTGGATTCCATCCGCTCTTTTGATACGGAAACGCAGCGAAGTGTGGAAAAGCTGGACGAGGTTCAGGTATACCCTGCGACAGAAATGATTCTTTCAAGAAATAAGATTGGTGAGGCAGTTCGCCGAATGAAGGAAGAGTATAAGAAGCAGGAAGAAGCATTTAAGAAGAGAAAGCGTCTTGCGGAAAAAGAACGTCTTCGGAAGATGACGGTAAGGACAGAGGAGGAACTTCTTTCTTTTGGAACAGCAGAGGGAAGTGAGGCATTATTGTCCTATTTTTATGAGAAAACGGTTTCATTTCTTGAATATTTACCAGAAAATACACTCTTTTTTATTGATGAACCGCATCGTGTTCTGGAAAAAGGAAAGACATATGAGGAAGAATTTTTCCTTTGTATGCAGAGTCGATTAGAAGGTGGATATGTGCTGCCGGGACAGGCGGATTTGCTGTTTGGATATGAGGAGATTCTGTCAAAAGTGATGGTGGAACCGCTTATTTTGCTCAGTTCTGTTATTCAGGATTACGCTTTTTACAAGCCGAAAACCACTTGTGATATCGAGGCAAAGTCCATTTTTTCATATAATAATAGTTTTGACCAGCTTATCAAGGATTTAGAACATTGGAAAAAGCAAAATTACAGGATTTTGCTGCTTTCTTCTTCAACAACAAGGGCGAAGCGTCTTGCAGAAAATATCAAGGATTATGGGCTGCTTGCGTATTTTGCAGCTGATTTTGACCGCACGATTGCACCGGGGGAGATTATGGTGGCGAGTGGCCGACTTGGAAATGGTTTTGAGTACCCGACGCTTAAATTTGTCGTTTTGTCCGAAAAAGACATTTTCAAGGAAAGAAAGGCCAAAAAGCCGAAGAAGAAAAGCCAGTACAGTGGCCAGAAAATCAATTCTCTTTCGGAGATTTCAGTCGGTGATTATGTTGTCCATGAAAAATATGGACTCGGTATTTACCGTGGCATGGAAAAAATTGAGTCCGATGGAATTACGAAAGATTACATCAATATTGAATACAAAGATGCGAGTAATCTTTTTGTTCCGGCATCACAG
>ERZ791741.2479-NODE-2479-length-13093-cov-2.959043_pt1 | contig 13093 bp, 9 predicted proteins | sample MGYA00510040_ERZ791741 | MGnify/ENA primary metagenome ERZ791741 (study PRJEB30046, sample SAMN00791960) | human gut metagenome | study: EMG produced TPA metagenomics assembly of the A metagenome-wide association study of gut microbiota in type 2... | reverse complement strand
AGGAAGTAAATATATAAAACTGTCGTAACTTTGCATCAACATCTCTGCAATACCTGCGGCACAACCAAAGTTCCCATCAATTTGAAATGGCGGATGCGCATCGAACAGATTAGGGTAGGTGCCTCCTTTTTTCTTTTCGTTGCGTACGAGAGTCAACTGGTCAGTTATCAGTTTGTAAGCGTGGTCGCCATCAAGCAGGCGTGCCCAAAGGCAAACTTTCCATCCCATGCTCCACCCGGTCGACGGGTCGCCACGATGAATCAGAGAAGTACGTGCCGCATCGAATAGTTCGGGGGTACGGTAAGGGGAAATCTGATTGCTGGGGAAAAGTCCGTACAAATGAGAAATATGGCGGTGCACATCCTTCGGATCATCCCAGTCGAACATCCACTCCTGTAATTGTCCCCAATGTCCTACCTGCATGGGAGCCATTTCTTTGAGACGTTGTGTCAGATGAGAGGCAAACTCCCGGTCTGTATCCAGTATTTGAGAGGCAGATATAATTGCTGTCCAAAGATCGAACACCAATTGGTTGTCCATGGTGCATCCGGCAGCTGTAGTGGCTTTTCCATTACTTCCCGAATGTACATTCTCCGGTGAATTACTGGGGCAGACTACCAACCAGTTGTGTACGGGTTCTTTCACCATTATTTCATCAAAGAAACGTCCGGACTCTTTCAGTATCGGATAGACGGAACGCAGAAATTCCACATCCCCGGTGTATAGGTAACGCTCCCAAAGATGTCGGCAAAGCCATGCGCCACCACTGGGCCACATACCCGAAGGAGCTTTGTCTACTGCTCCTGTAATACGCCATATATCCGTGTTATGATGCAACACCCATCCGTTGGCTCCATACATAATCTTGGCCGTCTCTTTTCCTGTGTCACTCACTTCTTTTATCAGACGGAATAACGGTTCATTCAGTTCACTTAGATTCGTTACTTCCGAAGGCCAGTAATTCATTTCCAAATTGATATTACAAGTATATTTACTATCCCAGGAAGGAACTAATTTATCATTCCAAATTCCTTGTAAATTGGCGGGTTGTCCTCCCGGTTGGGAAGAACAGATCAACAGATAACGTCCGAATTGAAAATAAGTAGCAACCAGATGTGTGTCATTGGTGTTTTTGAAATTCTCCACACGCTTATCGGTTGTCACATTTGCATATTGGTCTTCTCCTAAATCAAGAGAAACACGTGTCAGATATTGTCGGTAGAAATCAACGTGATTCCGCTTCGATTCAATGAACGGATGAACCATTGCCTTTGCCAAATAGTTTTTTGCCCGTTCTATCTGATTACCGGTGATGTCTTGATAGTTATTGAAATTAGTTGCAATAGATACATAGATGATCGCTTCGTCGGCTTTCTCTACAGAAAGTATTCCATCGGCGCAAGCTATTTCTCCACCTTTATTTTTAGCAGTCAATCTGCCTTGAAATTCTACTTTTCCTTTCAATCCTTCATGCAAGGAAGAGACTCCCGAGAGTGTTACACAGTTTCCCTCTTCAGAAGCGATCATAACATCCTGGTGAGGGGAGGTAAGCTGTGCATTGAAAGTAATTTGGCCGGGGCGATTGGCAGTCAGTCGTACCATTACTACCTGATCGGTAAATGAAGTAATCGTTTCGCGTTGATACTGCACACCGTCTACTTCATAACGTACGATTGCACGTGCGGAATCCAGACTTAATTCCCGGTAATAGTTAGAATAACGTGTATGTCCGGGAAAAGCGATTCGTAAATCTCCGAAACTTTGATATGGCATTCCTGAATTTGTCTTTGCCATCACCTTTTCTGTAGCGAGAGTTTGTGCTTCCAGATATTTTCCGGCAAAAACAAGTTCACGCACTTTGGGAATATACTCCAGTGCATTCGGATTAGCGTTATTATTGGGACGTCCCGCCCAAATGGTTTCTTCGTTTAGTTGTATTTGTTCTGTGCCTGGTGTTCCATATACCATGGCCCCCAAACGACCATTTCCAAGGGGTAATGCCTCGGTCCATACCTGCGCGGGACAGTCATACCATAGCTTGTATTCGGGTACAGATAACTTTTTCTCCTGTGCATGAATACAACCTACAGATACTATTACCAACAGATATCCGATTAATCTCTTTTTATTCATTTCTTTCTATTGCTTTTATTCTTATATAAACCTGTTGTTTACATACTTTTATAAAAGAGACGATTGAAAGTTCTTTTTGTACCCATTGCACAAGCAATAAGAAATAGGAATAATTAAAAGTTATCGGGTATAAAAAAAACGAACTTCAATATCCGGCTAAAAAGAACTTACTTTGCATCTGTAAAAATACTCCTGAAAAGTATAATTTCAGATATAGACTTATGTATTTACTATTAAACAGGTATATGAATATGTATAATTTAATCATTAGGCCGTTATTATTTTGCATTGATCCGGAAAAAGTGCACCGGATGCTTTTAAGCTGGTTGAAGTTTTATCGCTATTTGTTTCCGGTCCGAGCTTGCGTGAGAGGCTACAGCAGAGTTTCTGATCCATTTTCGTATGGGCATTTGCAATTTAAGAACCGAATTGGACTGTCTGCCGGGTTTGATAAGAATGCAGAGGCTTTTGATGAGTTGGCAGACTTTGGTTTCGGCTTTCTGGAAGTAGGTACAGTAACTCCTGACAGCCAATCAGGAAATCCTTCCCCACGTATTTTTAGATTGGTGGATGATGAATCGTTGATTTCACGTACGGGCTTCAATAATTGTGGAGTAGATGCTGTCCGGCAACATATCAGGAAATATAGAAAGCATTCTTATGTATTAGGAGTAAATATTAATAAGAATCCGCTTTCTACAGGAGATCAAATTGTCAAAGATTTTGAGTCGACTTTCATCCATTTATATGATTGTGTGGATTATTTTACCCTAAACTGGGGTAGTATAGATAACGACCTATTTGCTATGGTTTTAGAAAAGCTCACAATATTTCGTCAGGCGGCGAACAAAAGATGTAATATTTTCATTAAACTTCCGGCAGATATAGATGAAAAAGCACTGGATACAGTCATTTCGCTTGCATATAAATACTCTATAGAGGGCTTTATAGCCACGGGACCTACAAGGGATCGTTCAGGATTGCATCAGGCAGAAACAAAACAATTGGAGAAGATTGGCAACGGCGGGGTGAGTGGCCGGGGTATTGGAAAGAAATCGCAGGAAGTAGTGCGTTATTTATCCGAACATACCGATCGGCACTTTCTGATTATCGGAGCAGGAGGAATCATGACAGCCGAAGATGCAGCCGGAATGATTTCTCAAGGGGCTGACATGATACAAATCTATTCGGCTTTCATCTATTCCGGTCCGTCTATTGTTCATAAGTTAGGAAATAAACTTAAAAACGAATTGAAATGAAGAATTTAATTTGTGTAAGCCTGTACGATAATTTATCGATGAAGGCATATAACTTGTCGGAAGTGAATAATAAAGAGCTGATGGGGATAGTGGAAAATGCTCCTGAAGGAACTTTATTTGTTTTTACCAGTGAAAAATCAAATGGTAGCAGTGTTATTATGTGTCCCAGCGGCGGCTTCTTAAAGACCAATTTGGAACATGAAGGTCTTGATTTCGCCGAATGGTTCACCCAAAAGGGAATGACTTATGTGCTTTTCAAATATAGAATGCCTCATGAAAATCCTGATATTCCTAGACAGGACATCCGGTTGGCATTAGCAGTTATACGAGAAAAATTCCCGGAATTTGGCAAACGGGTAGGAGTAATGGGAGCTTCTATTGGTGGATATTTGGCCACTTGTTCGGCTACGATATTATCTGATAAGGAAAAGCCTGATTTTCAGATATTGATGTACCCGGTAGTTAGTATTGATGATCGTTTAACGCATCCTGCCGTGAACGGATGTTTGGTCACTCTTATTCACCGGATAAGATGGTACAATATTCACCGATTGAACATGTCACTTCAAGTACACCCGTCGCTTTTATAGTGGCTGCCTCAGATGACAGTGTGGTCAGTCCCCAGAATGGAATACAATTTGCTGCCCAATTACAGAAATCTGGTGTTCCTATATCCTTGCATATATATCCTACAGGAGGGCATGGATTTGGTTACAATGATAGCTTTGTGTACAAACAGGAATGGCTTCAGGAACTCGATGTATGGTTGGAGAAATTAATTTATTAATTCTTTTAGTTGCCATACTTTGAAATATACTTCTTATATTTGTCAGTAGAATATTTAATAATAAGAAGTTATGAAAAATTTTAATGTTACATCTATGCTAGTAATGCTGATGTTCATGTGTATTACAAGTATGCAGGCGCAGAGTATTACTCCCAGTAAGAAGTATATCACGAAAGAACTGAATAATGTGAGTAATTTCAGTTCAATCAGGGTCCTGGGTAGCCCCGACGTTGAGTATCGTCAGAGTAGTGATTCTAAAACAACAGTTTCTATATATGGTTCGGATAACCTGGTTGACCTGTTGGAAGTATCTACGGTAAATGGAGTGCTGCAGGTAAATATAAAGAAAGGCGTTAAGATTCTTAGTGGAGAACGCCGGTTGAAAGTGATTGCCTCTTCTCCTTCATTAGATGATGTAGATATTAAAGGCTCGGCCGATGTATATCTGAAAGGTACCCTCAAAGGAGCTGATTTAAATCTGAATATAACAGGTTCCGGAGATATTGAAGCTGAGAATTTACAATACACCAATCTATCTGCTTTTATAAAAGGTAGTGGAGATATTGATGTGAAGAATGTGAAGGCCACTACTGTAAAAACGATAGTTAGCGGTTCTGGTGACGTGAAGATGAAAGGTTCCACTCAAACGGCTATGTTGACTGTGAATGGTTCCGGCGATATCAGTGCCGACAAATTGACGGCTACTAATGTAGTTGCTACAGTTTCGGGTTCCGGTGATATATCTTGTTACGCTTCCAAACAGTTGGACGCAAAAGCCAGTGGTAGTGGAGATATTGAATATAAAGGAAGTCCTTCTATTGTAAATAAGCAAGGCAAGAAAGACTCAATTTCCGGCAAGTAAAAAATTAGATCCCTTACAGGAAGCGGGTAAATATGTAACATAGCACATATTTACCCGCTTTTGCTATAAACAAACATAATACATGATAATTGGGGGCATACATTTCTGGGAGAAAGGTGAAAACGAGTAGAAAAATAAGTAAGCAAACGTAAATACGGTTTTAAAGCTATTAAAATAGATGAATTCCGGCAACAAACAGATATACTGATTGTTGTCACATTAAATCATTCGTTTTTTTATTCACCTAAAAAATACAGATTATGGCAAAGAATTCTCCCGATGAAGGAAAAAGTACAAAGATGGTAGAAAAGCAGGTAGATCCCTCTTTTAACAACCTCAAAGAGTACCGGGCAAAAAGACAATTCAGTGAGACTCCGGAACCGATGGCGGATACCGTGGAGACTCCAAGCCGGATACCTGTTTTTGTTGTCCAAAAGCATGAAGCCAGTCATTTTCATTTCGATTTTCGTCTGGAAGTGGATGGAGTGTTGAAAAGTTGGGTGGTACCTAAAGGCCCTTCCATGAATCCGAAAGATAAAAGACTGGCTATACAGGCAGAAGATCATCCTTTGAGTTATGCACACTTTGAGGGAGTTATACCCGAAGGCAACTATGGAGCAGGTACAGTGGAAATATGGGATAGCGGAACCTATGCTTACGTCGGTAATAATCGTAACATATCCGCTGCCATTAAAAACGGAATACTTGAATTCAAATTACATGGTCATAAGCTCAAAGGCCTGTTTACTCTTATCCATACTAATATGGACGACCAGGACAGAGACTGGTTACTAATCAAGAAAGATGATGTCTTTGCAGTCACTCATGTCTACGATGCGAAGAAAATTCCATTGTATGATGAGGTATTTCTATGATATATATGTTTCTTATGATTAAACGATACTCACTTGCATATATAATTTTCTAATTATATATGTAGCTTTATAATTCAATATACTCTATTGTTTTGATGATTCAATTAACTTTTATGATATTATGACCGTATTATTTACGATGAAAATAATTAACTAATGAGGATTGCCTGGGTAAAATGAAGGCTTGATGGTATACCCTCTTAATATTTCGGTAACAAAAGACATTGTTACCATTTTTGATAGAAAACACCCATTGTTTTTGTCGGAAACCACCTCCTGTGTATACATTGAAAAGTTTATACTTGCATCGGGTTTTAAGCACGTTAAAAGATTCTTAGGCGTGTTTTACTAAAGGTGTAAAATATTAATCAAATCCGATATTAGTATGAATGATTGTTACCTGAATTTCTTAGTAAGCTTCCGAGCTTTGTTTTCTTTAGATGTTGGAGCCAATTTAGTAAACAGTAAACAAACTATTGGCATCATTTTACCCGATTTGTCGTTGCTCGGATATGCGGTCCCTGTGGAAAGTTTCGGCATTGGGCTATTTGTGATTTTGTTTGCCTACCTTATAATAGAATACAATGTGCAGTTGTTATCACATGAAAAATTTAAGATTGCTATGAATATGCTCCATACTGCACATACACCGTTAATATTGTTGCGGAATCAATTGGAAGAACTTAAAACAGGCAATCTTCCTGAACCCCTTTCCCAACAAGTGGAAGAAGCATTGGGATATGCCGAATGTATCATATATTGTAACCGGAATATTGCAACTCTAAATAAAGTAAATAAGAGAATTCCTCCTAAAACGTCAACGGTAAATTTGGAACTTTCCACTTATGTTACTTCCATTGTCAATCAATGCCGGGCTCATGCCAATTCCCGCCAGATACGGCTGACTGTCGGTGAATGTTCGGATTGTGTCAGTTGCAGGATAAACGAAAATATAATGACTGCAGCACTTCAACATCTTATCAACAAGATGATTTTGATTTCCGAGTCAGGCTGTTGCATATCGATCAACGTAACCCACACAATGAATTCCTGGCAGTTGCAGATTAGCAATAACGAAATAGCCGGGCAAAGAGCAGGGAAAATGTTTCCCTTTATTCCTATTATATTTCCCGTGTATGGATATAGTGATTTATGGACGGTAAGAAAAATCATCCGTCTGCATGGCGGAAAAATAACCGGATGCAGACATGGTAAAGCTGCTACTTTCCAAATCGTTATTCCGACAGACTGCCATTGCCAGAATCAGTCATGCCCGGTATTGAAACATTCTTCTGCAAAAACGAAGACCCAAATAGATGATTCCTGCGAGAGTCCTAAGAGCGATAAACAAAACACTAAAGCGAGAGAAACTTCTCATATCCTATTAGTGATGGCAGATAAGTTATTCAGTGATTATTTGAAGAAAACTTTATCACGCTATTTTCAGATTTCAGTCCTTGATAATCCGGAGCTGCTAATCAATACAGCTATCAGTCAAAATCCTGATGCGATCATTATTGACGACAATGTGAATGGAATAAGCGGAGATACACTTAGTACTCAAATTAAAGAAAATAAAATGATGGGCTACATACCAATCATTCTTCTATTAAGAACCTTTGACAGCGAAAGCTATTTATCTCATTTAGAGAGTAGGGCAGACCGTCTGGAATTACGTACGGAAAGTATTTGTAAACTTAGGGCAGACATACGTATGCTTGTCGAAAACCGCATGGTCTTGCGCGAACGGATCAGGCTGTTTCTGTCAGATGCCATTTCTCCGATGATACCCTCAAAAGCCGAAATAGAAACAGAAAATGCCGACCGGAATTTTATGGATAAAGTCAATAAAATCCTGGAAAAAAATCTCTCTACTGATAAATATACAATAGATAAATTAAGTCTTGATATAGGAATGAGCCGTACTGCTTTTTATAATAAGATAAAAGAGATTACGGGAAACCCTCCTGAAGAGTATATCAATTCATTCAAAATGGACAAAGCACTTAAATTGCTGGCTTCCCAGCAGTATCGTATTTCGGATATTGCAAGTATACTGGGCTATTGCGATGCTAAATATTTTGGAAAGAAGTTCAAAGACTTTTATCATGTATGTCCGTCCGATTATATAAAGAGCATTGTTGGATAAAAGAGTATAGAAAACGAGGGTGTCCAAAAGTGAAGTGCACCCTCGTTTCTTTATGCCTTTTTACGTTTTTTCTCTTTGACTGCAAATCTTGTTTTATACAGATGTAATAAAGTCTGCTTTATTGTATCATAGTACTTGTCCAATCCATAGATCTTTAATAACATCAGCTCAAAGTCGATTCTATCCTTTTGTTGTAATTCCTTTTCAAGAGGTAATCTGTCTCTATTGAAAATAGGTTGAAATGCTTTTATGATTTCTTTCTTTTGCGCATCAGACAGTAACTCCGGATTGAGTATCTTGAAATCCTTCTTGAATTTAGTTTCTCTAAGGTCAAGTGCTCCCAGTCCCCTGCCAAATCCGAAACTCTCAATGAAAAACATACTCAAAATATTATTCAGTAATGCAAGTAGGAAAATCTTGTTTTCATCTTTGTACTGTTCCTTTATTGAAAAGCCAATCATCCGTTGATCGAAGAAAGAACGTTTATCAAGCATGGCTATAAATAAACTTTTGTCGAAATTAATATTAACGACAAAATCTGCCATGTTTTTTGTGCTCATTTCATACCAAAACATATTTGGTTTACGTAAAGCTATAGGTAATAGCTTCTTATTTGTTTTATCCATTTGGTTTTCAAAAGATCTTATCCAATTCAGAGTCCCGGTATGATTTAAAGTTTCGAGTTCTTCGATACTTTTTGAACAACAGAAAGCCTGCGTCTGACTAGTTGCAATGAATGAAGATGCTTTCTTTAAGTTTTTTAGAACAGGCTCAATATATTCATCTTCTATTCCGTGTCCTTTTGCAGGATAAAACATACGATTACAACCTCTTCTTTCTCCACGTATAAAATCGAAAAACTTTTTAGAGTCAATAAGCTTCTCGGCTATCGTAGGCAACCAATTCAAATTAGCAAAATATCCGGACCATGGGATTCCGATATTTTCCAATTGTTTGATTTCATTTATTGAATAAGATTGAATATTGACCCAATCAGACTCTTTATTAAGAATGATTTCACTACTTAATTTCTTAATATCTGCTATGTTCTCAAGTTTCTCTTTTAATGTACAGAAAGAAATTCTCCTGTCTAAATTTACCGGATCAGAAATCTCCCTCTTGGTTGCTATTAATAATGTGGTGACAACCTTTGCATTATTGAACCATCGTCCTTTCCCGGAAATAACAACACAGTCAATATTGAAATATTTTTGAATTAACTCTAAGAATATTTCTCCATAGTCTGTTCCAAGCCATGCATTAGAAAGTATTAATCCAATTTTTCCATTGTCTGAGATAATGTCGTACAAGTAGAAAGGAATATATGCAAATATATCACTCTTTTTACTTAGTGTCTTTTTCGCTTTAGTCTGTTCCTTGATTAATTTATTGATTTCCTTTATATTCGGATTGAGCTTTTTGATCTCTTTCTCTCTTATAAAAGGAAGATTAGATATGATATAATCTACCTTAGGCAGTTGCTTTTCTACTTGATTTCCATTATTGGGATCTTTAAATACAATAGTTTGTCCTGCGTGCAACTCAATTACATCCGACCTGAAGATATGCAGAACTTTTCCAATATTGCCGGGATTGGATAAGGTCAGTGTTGATAGCTGGATAGGAAATGAATGTTTGTCCGAAGCCCAGATACTCTCAATAATTTGCTCTTGACCAATTTCATATTCTTCTTTAAGAGAATAAGCCTGCTTAATAATAGTTCCCGTTCCACAACAAGGGTCGAAGGTAATTCCACCTTTCTTATCTATTGTTAGCCTTGTTAATAAATCGGCTAGTTGAGGAGGAGTCGCAAATTGTCCGGCCACTTTTCTTTTGGCATAGGCGATGGACGATTGCAGTAAGTTTTGCAAGATTTGAATATCAACCCCTTCAATATTAAGGTTTGAAAGAAATACATTTAATTGAACTAGCTGCTTCCATGCATTATCAGATACTAATTCATTAGCGATATTATTCCCAAAAATATTCCAAAAATTACAGTGCTCCGAGATGTTGGCTATTATTTGTAGGGCTTCACTGACAGTTGTATCGTAAGTAATTGTTTCAATAATCTTTGCCTCATTGAAATGCCGTTTGATAATGTTGCCAAAAATAATCTTGAAAAACCAGTCGGTCAATATAACCTTTGATAGAGTGGGCAGTTTATGCTTAGCGTCTTTTGGGGCTTGCGAGCTAAATCCATATTCTGCTGCAGAAGAGAGCCACCAATTATCTATTTGCGCATCGAGTACTGCACTACTTTTTATATTCTCTTTTATGTTTTCTGCTGTCGAATCTATATTTTCGAGAACGATATCGATTATTTTATCAATTGCCAATATCTCGGAAGATCCACTTTCAGTTATTTCTCCATGCTCGAAATAATCATTTAAATCTTCCAGAATGGTATGTAGAAGATCTTTCCAAAGATTCTCATTTTCTTTCACCTCTGAACGCGAATGAAGGTCGATACTATTCCATGATTTCAAGATAGAATATGTATTCCCTTTCTTAACATACAAAACTGCGCTTGTCACATTCCAAAGAATAAAACTATTATTGTGCAGTATCTCTGATTTTATCTTGGCGTTATTTATTAATTCCGTGTCGGTTATAGGGGTATCAGGCATTTTGAGTTCCCATCCCTGCAAAATTATCTTTTTAGCAGAGTCTTTGAAGATAAGCACATCCGGAAATAAACTCGATTTTTCATTTCTGATTGTATTCTCTCCTCCGGCACTTTTTACATGCCAACTTTTGTTAGCCAGGTAAAGATTGATTTCGCTAATCACATCAATGGCCCAACTTCTTTCATTATAGTTGATTTGTGGCATCCGTTTCTAAATAGTTTAAGGTGTGATATTTTGTGATTGGTTTTTTGAAAAGTTTGCGAGTCGATGGAGTCACTTCTTCTCTTTTTAGTGTTTCTGAAATCCTATCCATACAAATCTTGATATAGTCGGTAGGCTGTATCCTGTGCAATAATACATCTTCATTCTTTTCTATTCCGATAAATCTTCTGTTTTCCAGAATGGCCGACAGCAGGAAACTACCGCTTCCGCAAGCATTATCCAGAATGATATCCCCCGGGTTAGAGAATGTTCTGATTAAATATCTACCCAATTCAACAGGCTTTTGTGTCGGATGATAAACTTCGCCTTCCGATTCGGCCGTTTTTACATATACAAAGTCGTCATGATCCTCCTCAAAGAATACCACATCATTGGGATAACGTTCGCCATCACTTTTTACATGCTGTGGCTTGAACTCCCCATAACTACCTGTATATTGATCTTTTCTGACCCCCTTGTCATACGCTTCCCCTTTAGTCATTTGCGGATTGTATACCGGCTGTTTTTTATAGAAAACACAAACATCTTCGTGTTTACGAAGCGGTTGTTTTTTGGCATTTAAAAAGTTGGTCGGTTTTGATTTGATCCAGGTAATCTTGTATTTGAATAATTTCTCCTTGCTTAAAATCAATTTGGCTGTAAAAATACCTTGTGCGGTTAAAACGATCGCCCCATTGTCTTTAATAATACGTTCGTATTCAGCCCAAAGAGCCTGCAAATCAATCACGGAATCCCATTTATTTTGTGTAGTACCATACGGTAAATCACAAAGTATCATATCTATGGATTTATCAGGAATGGATGGCAATATGTTCAAACAGTCGCCCTGAATGACTTTGTTTACAAAAGGTTTGATGTCTTTCTTCTGTTTTTTCTTTTTTTGTATGACTCCTTCTATCAATCGTTTATCTTTCTCTTTTATATCTTTGGATGTAGAACCCATGGTTTGCATATTAAATATTTAAATTGTCATTTTTTGTCAAAAGTAGAAATAATAGGATTATCTCCCAAATTTATTATATGAAATAATGGTATGAATGAATCTTTTTCATTTCATATTTCGAAGAGTATATATTCGATTTGATTATCTTTGTTTGATTTTTGAAACTTTGAATATAAAGATAACTACGCTTATGTTACAGAAAACATTCTTAGCACGTTGCGACAATAGGGCTTGTCTAGCTAAAACAAATATAATGAGTGGCTCACCGGAGGCTTGGCTGTCTAATGATTTATTATCCAAGTCTAATACGTTTGGTTTGACTTTCGATTTCTTTGTTGATTGGGCGATTAATCGAATTTCTCCTTATGTCTGGATTAAAAGAATACTATTGCCTACCTATACTTATGATGAATTTATCGGTAAGTTGGACTTTGAAATGGAAAAAGAATTTGGCAAAGATTATCTATGCAGACTGGGACGGTTCGCAACAGGATATGATATGCAAGTGCAATTTATTGTATTCCATGATGAGTTGGATTGGGCTAATGACAGAAGTGAACTGATAATTGTTTCTTTATCCTTCAAGGAAGGGCATTATAGCTTTTCTCCTCAAAAATATAGCTTGTCAGAATTTAAAGAGCTGATAAAGTCTCATTCCGGAGGTCCTGTTTCAATAGGTTCCAAAGGACTTATCTATGGTACCTCAAGATTAGAATGCAGTTTGTCTAAGACAGATAGTTTATATCCAGGTGATGCAGACCTTCTACTTTTGAATGAAGATAATAAAGCGGTTTGCATTCTTGAATTTAAGAAACACACATTATCCAGTCCTATCTCGGAGCAATGTTTCACAAACTATTATCCACGTCCTGACGGACGCAAGTATAAACGCTTGGCCTTATTAAGAGATTATTTGGCTTCTAAATCCAACAGTCGTATTTTATTTTTTGTTCTTTATTATCCAACTCAAACATATATTGAGCAACAATGGAAATTGGAGATAATAGAAGGTAATGCCTTTAGTTTGCGAGCAACTGATAGCTTTACCTTTGAATTACCTGCCGATAAATCAGATAATGAATACAAAAAGGTTATTGAAAAAATATCTCAGGTGATTGCTGCTCATAGCTATTCATGATGATGTAAAAGTTCGTTGCCGCGCACTGATTGTATGTGAAGGTGGGAAATAAAAATGCCTGGACTTTTCGGCGTGCGGACGGAAAACACCCTGCT
>ERZ791741.2468-NODE-2468-length-13152-cov-3.190273_pt1 | contig 13152 bp, 15 predicted proteins | sample MGYA00510040_ERZ791741 | MGnify/ENA primary metagenome ERZ791741 (study PRJEB30046, sample SAMN00791960) | human gut metagenome | study: EMG produced TPA metagenomics assembly of the A metagenome-wide association study of gut microbiota in type 2... | reverse complement strand
GGACGTTTCAGCCGCTGTTTTTGCGGTCTCAGCACGTTCAGCCGCCTGTGTTGCCGTATCAGCTGATTTCTCTGCGGCCGTGGCAGATTTAGCGGCGTTATTTGCCATTGTTGTCGCCGTTTCTGCGGCGGTGACGGCTGTCTGCATATCTGCGTGCGCCTGTCTGCCTATGGCGTCTATGCGGTCTAGTGCGTCCACCGCCACATCAGGTGACGGGATAGCTGTATCACCGATAGCTGCACCTATTCGCAGTCGGAATATGCGTGATTTTTTTACTAGGATATATTCCTGCCCTGACAGTTTTTTTGCACATATCTGACACGATATTGTCTGCGCTGAACGCAGTATATCTGCCGTAGGTGTCCACTGTCCGCCTGTGATATCGACCTCATAGGCAGTGCCGTCACCGTAGTCGATAGTCAGCACATAGCGGTCTGCGCCGTCTACCTCCATGCCCTTGACAGACACGGGACGGGCATTAGTTTCACCAACATAGCCCAAAAGGGCTGTGTTCAGTGTTACATCGTAATCTGTGTTTAGCGTTATCGTCATTTAATCACCCCTCTTTACTCTATTGCAATGTAGTCAACATAGTATGTTCCTGTTGGCACGTTTTCCACTGTTGACCCATTAGTAGCTCCCATGCAAACGTTCAGATAGTACGACTTTCCCGACCCATTAACGTGAGTACAGAACGTCTTGTATGGTGTTGGTGTGTCTGTCTGCCGTAGCGTTGCTATGACCTGCTTAGGCGCAAAGGTCAGTTCAAGCGGTATCCGCATAAGCGCATTTGCTCCCGTCATCTTGTGTTCCACAGTGCCATAGTGTATCTTGCCGGCTCGGCTCAGTATCTCATCGATTTCCTCGCCTGCGTGTTGCATAGGATAGTCATTTTCAGTGATATCCTGCGCCAATGTGAAATTTTCATCAGCCATTATCTCGCCCCCTTAAAGCTGTTCTTCTACCGACAAACCTACCGCCGAAATATCAGCACTCAGTCCGCCGTCAAAGGTAAATCCTAAATTCGTTATTGGTATATCATAGCTGTCTACGCCGTTGATGTAGGTCACCACGTCACCTATGTCGAAACGTGGGTCACCAAGTCTGTGGTACAATTCGGTAGTGTACCATGAAAATCCTCCTATTCTGCGCCACAGAGATTGAAGCAGTGATTCGGTCATGTATGGATTTTCAAACTCTAGCACACGTCCCTGTGTTGTATCTGTCACACCAAGCGACAGCGTTACATCATCACTCACTTTGCAGATAATGCCCACGATAGCGTTCTGCCTTTCTGACAGCGTAGGCAGGTCTATTGTGTTGTTATCCAATGTTTTTACCGGTTTGCCATACCACTTTCGGACGTACTTTCCGTACCTGTCAACATAACCAAACTGACCTTGTGCAGAGGAAAGGTAAGACAACATTTGGCGCATGGTCACGTCCTTTGGCACTGAGCTGACCTTGAAGTAAAAGTATTTTGAGTACAGCACCTTGCCGTTCTTATCTATCAACCTTCTGCCGTTCTTGTCACGCATTAACCTGACTTCCGTATAATCATTGCCGTTCTGCAATCCTAATTGTCTGCAAATGTCGTCCTCGACTGCTTTATTCCAGTTTGGCATAGGGATATGCGGCACATATGGCTTGTCCGAAAAGTACAGCCTGTCCGCCATTGTCAACTGAACACTGCCGCCTGATTTCTTTGATTTTACGCAGGTGAAACGCCCCATTGGTATTTTTTCGTCATTTGTATCAGATGAAGTTGCGTCCTTTGTATACAAACTGAAAACATACTCATTCCCAAGATACTTAGTTCCGTCGTCAACAAGCTCTGCCGTCACACTTTGAGAACAGACAGCTCCAAGCTCTATATCATCACTCAGAGATGTTGATTGAATGTCCGTCTGAACGTTCTGAATGCCATCATATGCCACAGGTGCTCCGCTCTGAGCGTCCTCTATCCACATACCCCACAAGGCTTTGTAACTCTCTATCCTGCTTGTTATCTCATCGCTTGCTATGGTGTACATATGCCCTCCTAACGTTCTGCGAATGTGACAGTACAGCTCTTGTAATACTCACCACTGTCAAGTCTGACAAGCCCCTGCGGTACATAGTCGCTTGCGTTGGCGGATATAGAATAATACTTGCCATTGTGCCAAAACTCCAGTTCTGCAAAGTCGGGTCCGTCCTCGATAAGGGATTGTATCTCGGCTGAATCTGCGACAGGAAGCATTGTCCACTTGCAAGGCAGTTTGTATTTGCAGAACTTTCTTGCACCCACAAACAGACCTGTTGTATTCACTCGTCCTGAACCTGCCGTCCATTCGTAACAGTTTACAGGGCTCCAGCTATCAGGGTCAGGGTCTGTCACCCACACGCCGTTTATCTTTAGCAATGTTCCTGTCAAAATGCACTCACTCCCGTCTTACGTTTATACTGATTGTTGCTGTCCTGCATACACTTGAAAAGCACCTTGCTGTCAACTGTTCCGAAGAACACAGGGTCATAAGCTTTCAGCCAATCAAGTATAGCGTTCAGCACCCTTAACACCTCGTCAAGCTTGCCGTTATCAAGCATACCTTGCAGTTTGCTCAGAGGTGAGATTACCTCAGGATCAGCCTTTGCATTCCTGTTATCGCCCACCATTGCAAGGGTCGGTGCTGTCGCAAGTCCACCTGTGGCAAGCTTTGGTATCTCAGGTATGCTTATTGTGTCTAGGTCAAAACCGAAGGTTTCTCCGCCTATGCCAGGCACCCAATCAGGCACATCAAAACTCAGGCTGTTAATGCCGTCGATTATCCAGTTGACCGCACTTTCAATAGCACTGGTCATTTTGTTTACTGCACCGATAATTAGGTTTATAGGTGCTTTCACAACGCTGTAAAGCGTGTCCCACACGCCTTTGAAGATCTTCTTTACACCCTGCCAAGCCTTCTTCCAATTGCCTGTGAAAATGCTCTTGACGAACATTATAATGCCATTGAGAATGGTCTTTACGCCTCCGAAAGCGTCTGAAAAGGTCTTTTTGAACCACTTGCCTATGCCTTTGAAAACGCCCTTGACAGCGTTAAGAAGCTTCGTGAAGATCTCCTTTATCTTTGCAATACCCTCAGATACGGCATTATACAGACCTTGTATGATATATCCGCCCATTTCAGCCATGACCTTACTAGGGCTGTGAATACCAAAACAGTTCTTGAAGCCCTCAATAAATGGTGTAAGAACATGGTCATAAAGCCAAGTGCCTATGCCCTTGAAAGCGTCAACGATACCTGTGAAAAGCCCCTCAACGATATTACCACCACAGTCCTGTATCTTCTCCGTAAAGTAGTCACGGATACTGAAAACAGCGTTCTTGATAAAGCCCCACAGCACTGATACCGCACCGCCTATAGCTGAGCCTATGGCTTTGAAAAGCTTTGTGGCAATGCCGCTCCAATCTATTGTAGAAATGAACGTCCACAGCTTTTCACCTATGCCCTGCCAGTTTACAGTTTGCAGGAAATTTATTGCCGTATCAAGCAGACCTTTCACGCCCTCAGAGATAGTCGTTCCTGCTTTGCCCCAATCAATCTCATCAAACCAGCCGTTCACAGAAGTGCCTATGGACGAGCCAAAGCCCGACCAATCAAAGGTGGTAACGAATGAATAAAGATAGTCGATGATAGCTTGCCATTTTGAAGCAAGGGTCTTGCCGATAAGCGACCAATTCGTTTTCTTTATACCGCCGTTAAGAAAATTAGCCGTACCCTTGCCGAAGCCTGCCCAATCAAACTTCTTCATAAAGCGGTATCCTGCGCCCAAAATTGTGTTTATGCCTCCGCCGAAGCTGTCACCAAGTCCTGTCCAATCAACGCCGTTTATAAAGCTGTTCAGACCGTCTGTAAGCTTATCCACAAAGCCATTCAGCTTTTTCTGAATACCGTCCCAGTTGATGTATGCGAAAGCTCCGTTGACCTTTTCAGCCACAAGAGAGCCAACTCCTGCCCAATCGCCTGACTTAATGGCGTCTTTCATACGCTCCGCCCAATCTGGAAGCTGAACGTTGTCGCCGTTTATGGCTGAGTAATCAATGCCACCCTCTGAACTGTCTGTATCGGACTTGCTCTGATCCGGTGCAACTCTTACAACGTCAAAGTCTGCAAGGTAAGTGTCCTGAGTTTTCTTTATCTTCTCCGCTGACTTCTGTGCCTGCTTTGTCGCCTGCAAGGACTTCTGATAGGTGGTGCCGAAAAGCTCAGAGATAAACGCCGCCACAGTTTTTGTCGCCGTTGCTATGCCCGTCATAAGCGTATTGAGATACGGCATTACTGTGTTCATTATCGGCGTGAAAGCTATGGTGAGGTTGGCTTTTATCTCGTTTAAGGACTTGGCAAATTCTTCGTTGCCTGAAACAGCGTTTGCAACAGCGGAACGTATTCCTTTCAGCAAAACAAGCACGCCTGCCATTAAGAACACTCTTTTTGCCGCAGATTTGAGCGAATGTGTAAACTTGCTCAGCGGTTTTGAAGTGCTGTCGATAGTTGTTTTAAGCCTGCTGAATTTGGATTTAACTGCGTCAACAGCCTTCGAGCCTGCCGAACGCATTGTCTTGAAAGCTCCGCCGAGAGTTGACTTCACCGCCTTGCCTGCAAATGAAGCGACTTTTTTTAGTTTCTCAATAGCAGTTGTCCCTGTTTTTCCGCAGTTGCTAAATGTTTCCTCATATTCGCTAAGTTTTGTTTGAGTTTTATCTATAACTCCCTGCTGACTTATAAGCTTACTTTCAACGCCATTAAGTTCTGAAACTATCTTTGCAGCTTCTTCGTCTGAACTAGCGTTTGCAAGAGCAGCTTGTAGCTCTTTATACTTAGCCTGCAACAGGCTCATTTTTTCTGTTGCATTTTCGAGTTGGAGATTAAGCCTTTCAAATTCACTTTCAGGTATTTCAAAATCACCAAAGCTCTCTGTCGCTGTTTTAGCCGCCTCGTCAGCTTTTGCCGTAATTTGCTGAGCGATATCATCAACCTCAGCCTCTATCTTATCAGGGTCATACTCAGGATTGTAATGTATCTGCACAACTTTAGGCTTGATGTTTTCGATTTGATCGGTGGTGTTTTTTATATGCTCATTGGCTTTATCAATTTCAGACACCACCTTTGCAGTAGCCTCCTGCATACTCTTCTGGGCGATCTCCGACGCACTGCCAAAGCCCTCGTCTATGGCTTTAGTGGTCTTATCCATAGCGTTCTCAACAGCTTTCTCTGCCTGCTCTACTGGCTTTGAAAAACCGTTCTGTATGCTTGCAGATATCTTGTCAAGCTGCTCCTGCACCTTGTTTTTTATCACAAGGTCAAGAGATATAACACCAACGCTTGCTCCGTCTGCCATTACTTATCACCTGCCTTTCCGAACATTCCCTTGAACAGCCTTTCAAAGTATCTCGCAGTTTCAAGCTTGTCTTGCTCTGTGAACGTTTCTCTTACTTTCTGACTTCTGAACGCCGTCCATTCTGAGCGTATCTGCTTTTCAAACCTGTCGAAATTCTTTATGATATCCTTGTTGTCCTCGCTCCTGATACGAACGATCTGACCCAGTGGTGTATCGTGCATAAGCCCTGCAACGAGCCTGTACCTATCGCTGTAATGCAGATTTTCCTGCTCTGAGGGCAGGATATTGTACTGCTTTGCAATGGATTGTATGATAAGCTCTCGGTCATAGTCAAGATCGTACCAGCTTTCTTCAAACTTACTCTGCGTTTTCCTGCGGAAATCGAGCCTCTGTCTTTTCTGCGTCCTCGCCTGTTACCGCTGAGATAACAAGAGTGAAAAGCTGCTGATATGCCGCCCAAGGCATATTCATTGCCTCTATCTCCTTGTAGTCCTTTGGTGCGAACGCAAGCTTGAAAACCTCGTCTATCATATCAAGGTCTTTCTTTTCAGCGTTCTTGTCGCAGATGTCAAGTATCTTCTTGACAGTTTTCTGCCTGTCGTCCACAGGGTAGACCTTGTCGCCTACTCTTATCTCAGGTGTACCTGTAAGAAGCTTGCTGTCGAGTGTATACATCTTTGCCATAGTTATTATCCTTTCTGATATATAAAATTAGGAGAGCGCTTTGAACGCTCCCCTGTTTTGTCTGTGTTCTTACGCTGTCGCCTCTGTAAACTCTGGCTTGCCGTCGGAAGCAAAGTCGAACGCAAGCGGCGCAACTGCTGTTGAATCTCCGCCGCCCCATTCTGTTACGCTGACAACGCCCTTGATAACAAGCTTTGCTCCGCTTGGGAAGTTCCACACAAGGGTTGTGGTCGCCGCAGCACCTGTTTTGAGTGCAAGGCTCTCGATGTAGTCATTGCCTGCGTCACCGACGTTTCTCTTGCCTGAGATACTGATAGTGATAGACTTACCAGTGAGCAGACGTCTTGTCCAGCCCTGCTGATCAAAAGGCTTCCACTCCTCGATATTGCCGTCAATGGATACTGAAAAGCTCTCCATATCGGCAATAGTCACAAGATTGCTCTCTGTCGAGCCGTCGCCGCCTGTCTTGTCTATCTTGAACTGGTTTTCATATACGGGATAAACTCCTGTTGTGTTTGCCATACTCATTCATTCCTTTCATAATATACTGTTGCCTCAATAACATATTCACACACGCCTCGCTCGTCCCTGCCAACAGAAACAGGCTCTTTGCATTCGAGATACTTTACCATAAAGCCGTCAGCCTTATGCTGACGTATATCGGATAGGATATCAAGAACGCTTTGAGCCTTTATCTCTGCCTGCGTGGGAGTATCAGTCCAATGAATAAGCACCGAGATATGTTTTTCAAGTGTTTTTGTGCAGGCTTTTCCGCCTATGCAGATACGCTGTGGCTTTGAGGTCTTTGCGTTGTACACGCCTATACACTTATCAAGGTTGCCGTCAATAGTGCCTGCATACACGTCCTGCAATTCAAGGATATCGCTCAGCATATCCGCTATGTTAAGTAAAGTCATACGCCTGTCCTCTTTTTGAACTCTGCCACAAACTCATTCTTGGCAAGGTCCTTTTTACTGCCTGTGATATATGGTTCAAGCCAAGCCGCACCTGCGTTAGGGTTATTGCCTTTCTGAAAATGATACTCAGGGTGATAGTACAAACGTCTTGCCTGCGGAGAGCCTGTCACAAGACTTGCACCGCTTTCGTCAGCGTGGACAAAGGTCTGATTATTCTGCATATCGCCTGTATCGAACGGCATTGTCTGAGCACTCACAAGGTCTGCCCTCACCTGCTCCATAGCCACCTCAGCGGACTTCACAGCAGCGTCTTCGATAGCCTTTATCGCCTGCATATCAAGCTTTATTTCAATGCCCATTATATCAGCTCCAATCTTGTGTAATTCACCCTGCCGTCAGGGTCTTTGGCTTTCTCAGAGCCATATATCTTGTACGTCCTGCCGCCTATGACCGCATAGCCCTCTATAACAGCGTTATCAGGGGCAATATCTCCGCAGAAAAGAGCCTCGCCTGACAAGGTTATAAGCTGTTTCTCTGCGGATAATTTCTGCCTTGACTTCTCAGAGTGAAAGCATTTGCCCTCAAATATGACCGTCTGCTTCTTTGAGCCGTCACGATTAAGTCCGTCCGTTCGATAGACCTTGCAGGGCTTTTTGCATACCCTTTCAGGTACAAGCTGAGGAAACTTCATTACATCAGCCCCCTATAACATAGTCCTGTCTGCATAAGCACATTGTAGACCTGACGTGTTGTGATAACGCCGTCAAGAGATACCACCTTTGACTTATCGAATGACATTGAAACTCCGCTTATGCTGTAAGCACTCAGAGGGCTTTCTAACAGCTCCGAATTGTCATAGATGAATTTCATCTGCAAGGCTGTGGAACGCTTTATACGCTCTCTCTGAAAGTCTGTAAAGCTGTCAATGCCCTCTGCTGTTATGCGGTTGAAAGTCAGCGTGTCGATATCGCTTTCTGCTCTTTGCCGAATAGCCGAGAACTGTTCTTCGGAGATATCACACTCAGGACAGATATTGCAAAACTCAGTAGAGGTGAGGTACATATCCCTCACCCCTTACTCGCTGTACTCTGCTGTGTCAACGTCAGCGTAAATGCTGTCTATCTTTCCGTCCTTGCCGTTGGGGAAAGTGAAAACATCTGAGAACGCTCTGTTCTGATAGAGCCAGCCGTCACCCTCTGTGTGTCCGCCCGGAGCAAAGCTGTAAATGCTGTTGATCTTAGGCACTATCTTTGTGGTCTCAGGTGTTGCGATAAGCACGTTTATCTTGTGTGAGCCTGCGACTTTTTCATAGTATGTATCAAGTGCAGACTTGCTCGGTGTGCCTGATACCTTAGTGTAAGAGCCGCTTGATTCGGTGTAATACTCCTTGCCGCTCACGATATCGGTATCAGCGGTCTTTACATAGCTTGCCACGCAAGGCTCAAAACCGCCGTCCTCAGGATCAAAGTTGAAGCGGTCATAGAAACGCTCATCATCAATGACCTCCATGATAGGCACACCGTCAATGTCGGTCACTCTTGTTCTAAGACCAAGTCCTCCCTCTGCGATCTGCGTCATTTCTATCTTTCGTGTGAACTTGTCAGACTGCTCAAGCAGGTCCATAATTGTGGAAGTCACATACATAATGAGCGAGCCGTTAGACTTGTATCTTCTCAGCTTGCCTGATGAAAGAAAGCCTTTGAGCTTGTCGAAAACATTCGCCTTTGTGTATGATGAGGCGGCTGTTGAAGAGTGATAGCCCTCAAGTGCCTGTGCCTTTGCGGCTGTCTTTGAGAAGAAAAGAGCGTCCGTTTCGGGAGCAGACTGTGTTTTCTCGAATACCTCTGAGATATTCTTGATAGAGGCTGTTGAGTTCGTTTCGTCAACGTCAGCCTTATCCACAAGAAACTCAACATCACGGTCGTGTGTAAGAGTGAAAGGCACGTCCGTCTGAACATACTTACCTGTGTTCCAGCCGCCGTTTCTGTTGTGGCTCTTGTAGCCTGATGTTGACATCTGTGTGAAGTGGAAAGTCTTTGCGTCAAGCCACCTAACGTTCTGTGTGATGAACGGGCTTGACAGTGTTTCCTGGATCCTTATCTCCAAAAGTTCGGGGTTCCATACTTCTGCGTAATTAAGATTTGGCATGATTCATTCCTCCTGTTTTTACTTGAATTTGTTCCAGCGTTTCTGCGCTGTTGGTTTGCTCTGTGGCTTCTTTTCATCAGTATCCGAAGATCCTGCACCGACCTTGAAACCGCCCTGCTTTTTGCCGTCGGACTTTTTATCGCCCTCGCCTTTCATATCCGGATACTTCTTCACAACCGCAGAAAGGGCGGCGTTGATATCCTGCTGACTGCCGTTTCTCACATAGCTTTCAGCCACCGCAACAGCGTCCTCGATACAGTCGGGCTTGATACCAAGCTGCATAGCGGCTATCTGAGTTTTGAGCCTGAGTATCTCCTGGTCCTTTTCATCAGGTGCGTTCTCTGCACTGTCCTGCTTGTCGGACTTATCCTCGCTTGGCTGTTCCTGCTTATCTTCCGCAAGCCTGTCAGCACCCTCGCCGTTCTCGTCAGCCTGACTATCGTCCACCGCAGGCTGTTCCTTGTCGGCAGAGTTCTCATCTGCCTTGTCCACAGGCTTTTCCTCAGCTTTTGGCTCGTCCTTTTTCTCCTCGTGAGTGTCGGGAGTTTTCTTCTCCTCCTCATCAGGGAGTTTCTTTTTCTCGTCCATTTTCTGACCTCGCTTTCTTAAATTTGTGTATGAAAAAAGCACCCGTTAAGGTGCTTAGTTCCGATGTTTGGGTATAAAAATACCGCCTCGCCGTAGCGGAGCGGTTAGATTTATAACTGACCGATATAATCCAAAATACTTTCGCACATCAAGCCTTCTTCATTTGGATTATAATTTTCATCCAAACAGTTCAAAGTCAGGTAATCACCAACTTTATCTTCTATGACATCAAGTTCATCATTTGGGTCAATACCAATAGAAACAAGAAACTCTTTTTGTTTTTCTGACATTATAATCACTTCCTTTTGTACTTGTTGATTTTGTTCTTGCCTGTTTTCCATATAGTTGCGATAGTTCCAGTTTGGGGATTTACATTAACAGTTGCTTTCTCACCAATAAATCGTTGGCTTGGTCTGCCCAAACTATCAATTTTAATTTCATCAATATACAGCGGGTTTATAAGTGCATCTTTTATATCATTTACAGAAACCTTTCTTTCGGAAGCTCGCTCTTCCATATGTTTTGAAAATTTCGTTACACCAATTCCGTTAGATGTTGTTAATTCAATTTTATCATCTTTTTCCTTTTCTGTCAAGCCGCCATACACTTTTTCCCTAGAATAATCCCTCCGCAGAACTTCGCTGTTAGCGTTTATAAAGGCTTTCAATTCCTGCTGTGCCTGCCTTACTTTCTTGCGGTAGGCTTTTGCTGTGTCGGGGTCGAGAGTGCCTGCCGCAAAGCGTTTTAGCTTGCGGACTTTCCGCTCCATTGCACGCTGTTTCTGTTCAAGCTCTCGCTGCTCTTTTATCTTCTCCGCCGGTATCGGCTCAGGTATCTGCGTTCTGCCGTGTATATACTGCGTCATTGTGTGACGGCAATTTGGGTGGAAAAGCCCGTTCTTTACGGCGTATGACAGCAGCCAAAACCACTCGCCGCAGTAATTTGACTTGCCTTGAAACTCGTCCTTTTCGCCCTCCCATACCGTGAATACATCATCAATGTATACTTGACCTTGCCAAGGCTCACAGGTCTTTGAACAGCCGCCATACTGCGACACAAGCACCGTATCATACCCAAGCTCTGCAAAGCGTTTCGCCGCACCCTGCAACGCTGCCCTTGTGGAAGTTGTCCGCAGAGCCATTCGCACATAGTCTGCAATGTTCACTCGCTTGCCGTCAGCGTATACGATACAGTTTATGCCCTTGTCAAGAAAGTCCTTTGTGGCAAGGTCGATAGCCTCGTTAAGCGTCATAGAGCCTGTTCCCATTGCAAGCTGTACCCTATTCAAAGTCTGCCTGTAAATATCGTCTGTCATTCGCAGAGCGGCTGTTTCAGCGGTCTTTTCAAGGGTGGTGACGTCTTCCATAAGCTTTGCCATTTTCTTTTCGTTCACGCCAAAGAAATGCTTGTCGGGGATAGGTGTTATAGGCTCGTCAGAAAGCTCCTGGACGCTCCTTTGTGCCTGCTGTTGACCCTCTTGAAACTGCTCCGTCATAAGCTGTCTTGTCTGATCGTCGATAACGTCAACGTACTCGTTCATAATGTCGAGGTTTTCACGGCGGAAGTTCTCCATATTTTTCAGTTTCTCAGCCTGCCAAGCAGACCATTCAAAGCCGTAACGCTGCTCCTCCGCCTTGTGCCTTTTGAGATTGCGTTTCAGCGAAGATATGAGCCTTAGCTCTATCTCCTCAAATATTTTGGCTATGTCCTTAAAATTAAGCGTACTCATCACCTACCGCAGTAGGCTCACCCTCAGCAAGCCCCTTTTCCTGCATTATCCGCTTGACCTCTGCGGCTTTCCAATCGTCCTCTTTAGAACTGCCCCACAGCTCCTCCACCTGCGTTTCAACTGACATAATACCATACGTGCTTGCCTTGCCCACAGTCTCAACTCTGCTGTCAAAGTCAGGAGCACCGTACTCGCCAAAGTCAACTGTCACCTCATAAGTCTCAGGGGCTTTGCCCTGCATATTGTCATAGGTCATAAGCACCGCAGAAACAAGCTGCGGCAGAGCCTTTTCAAGAGCCGTTGTGATAGTGTTTCGGGTGTTGCCTGTGACGTCTTTCTTCTCTCGCTGAGCGTCCGCACTTGACATCTTGCCAACATCTATGCCCAGCGTGGCAGGAGATACAAGCCCTTGCAGACACATAAGCAGGCAATTCGTATAGCTTGCCACAAACGCCTCATACTTGATATCAGGCTGAACTACTTCTATCTTAGGCGCTGCACCCTCTGCCGAAAGCGGTGGATCAATGCTTATGTAACTGTTGCCGAACTGGTTAGGCGCTTTAAGCTTACCGCTTGCAGGATCTCTAGGTATCATGCTTTCGGGGATATATTGCTTTACCCTGCCTGCTCTGATAGCGTCCCACCATTGTGAGATGACCTCGTCTAAAGCGTCAAAGCAATCAGACTTACCGCCGTCAAAAATGCTCTTGCCCCTGTTCGGATACTTTCGTGATGAAAAGAATTTCAGCGGCACAGCCATTATATACTCGCCCTCAAACTCAGTTCGGGGCGGTATCTGTGCAAGGCAAGGCACGTTGTCCAAACCGACCTCGTGACCGTTATCGTCATACAGACGGCTTTCTATGTACCCCTTGCCGTAATGCTCTTCAAGGTGAAATTTCTTTGAGCCTGCATAATGCACAGAATGAAAAACGACCTCGTTCAGCAGACCTCGTACAAAGTTATACTCCACTTTGTCAGCACCGATAAACTCGACTATTGGCGTATCAGAAAGCTCAGTATCCACCGATATTTTGAAAGCTCCGTCGCCGTCAACAAGTGCGGTAACTATCGCCTTGCCTGTCAGCTCTGTGAAGTCTATATGCTCGGAAATATTCTCAAAGTCAGCCTTTGCTTTGTCCCCTGTGACCTTGATATCGTCCATATCAGAATAGACAATGTATGAAAGCGTATCGGCAATTATTGCAGGCAGACCGCTATGTATCTTGCGTATCTTTTCATTCTCGGGGACACTGCTCCAGAATGAATTTGTGCCTAAGTTAAGCTGACGAAAGAACTGTGAAAGTTCTGCGACGTCACCACGATACCAAAGCTGCGACCTTATCACATCTGTCATAAAACCTGTTTTCTCTGTTATAGTTATGCTGTATTCGGGTGCAGGCTGGATATCAAGCCAGTTTCTTATCATATTTTTCACCTTGCTTCCTATGCTGAATTTAGTCAATCTTCACACTTCCTATCTTGTCACGATACGGCAGCCAAGCATACTGGCAGGAATTGATAAGGTGGTCGTTGCCGTCCTCCGGCTCAGCCTTATCCTCTTTCCAACTGTATATGTTAAGCTCGCCTGCGTACTCCTTGCAATGCTCAAGGATATAAAAATCACCTGCCGCCAGCCAAGCTGACTGCAAGTGTATTCGGTCGATTATTTTCGTTTTCTTGAATGCCGGGATAAAATTATATATGCTG
>ERZ791741.2457-NODE-2457-length-13208-cov-46.887782_pt1 | contig 13208 bp, 10 predicted proteins | sample MGYA00510040_ERZ791741 | MGnify/ENA primary metagenome ERZ791741 (study PRJEB30046, sample SAMN00791960) | human gut metagenome | study: EMG produced TPA metagenomics assembly of the A metagenome-wide association study of gut microbiota in type 2... | reverse complement strand
TCGGTTCGTTCACGATACGTTTTACATCCAGACCAGCAATCTGACCAGCTTCCTTCGTAGCCTGACGCTGAGAGTCAGAGAAGTATGCCGGAACGGTGATGACAGCTTCTGTTACTTCCTGTCCCAAATAATCTTCAGCAGTTTTCTTCATCTTCTGCAGAATCATTGCAGAGATTTCCTGCGGAGTGTACAGACGTCCGTCGATGTCTACACGCGGAGTGTTGTTGTCACCCTTTACTACTGAATAAGGTACACGAGAAATTTCTTTCTGAACCTGATCGTAAGTTTCACCCATGAAACGTTTGATAGAATATACTGTACGTTTCGGGTTTGTGATAGCCTGACGTTTAGCAGGGTCACCTACCTTACGTTCGCCGCCGTCTACGAAACCTACTACTGAAGGAGTGGTACGTTTACCTTCGCTGTTGGCAATTACCACCGGTTCGTTACCTTCAAATACTGCAACACATGAGTTTGTTGTTCCTAAGTCAATACCAATAATCTTTCCCATAATTGTATCTATTTTTATTATTTTCTAATTTGATTTATTCTGTAACGCCGAAACGTTACGCCCTTTAAAAGACAAATGCCATGCCAGAACAAAAAAAAGCCCGTGCCAGCATTTTTTTCTGACACGGACTGCCATTTTGGCTGTTTTATGTGACATTCTTGTCTCACACATTCAGGTGAGACTGACAAAATCAGAGAAACTCACCCCAGAAAGGAGCTGACAAAAGTGGTTCTGTCAGGAAAGGAATCTGAAAGAACAACACAATTCCTATAGCCAGGGCAATCATCCACAACAATACCAGCACTACTTTCGTAGAGGTGCCCATGGGCTTCCAGCTACCGAACGACTGCATGACAGCCTGAATCAGTCCGGCTACCGGGATACCGACAATCAGCAGACCGCATACGGTGAGCCCGACAATCATTCCCGGCATGGTGCACACACCACCCCAGTCTACCCAAGGCAATATATTATAGAAGAAGGCAGGCAGACTGACGATGACTCCCGTGGCGGCCATCAGCAGGGCAAACAAGACGATGAGTCCTACCAACAAGAAAGGAGCGCAGCATATCAGCAACAGCACCAGACAAAGTTTCAGCAGGAAACCGACCACGGCTACCACCCCATTGCCAAACTTATGCAAGGCAGAGCGGGGCTGTTCTGAATGCACATATTCGTTCACCTTTTCAAAACCGTCGGTCACTGTCCGGCCGATGTTCTCCACATTGATGGGTTCTCCGCGCATCTGCAACTTTTCCGTAGCCGTATGTGCCAACGGGATGATAATCCATGCCAACAAATAAGCCAAAATCAAACCATGAATAAAAAATCCGGCCAAAATAAAGACGATGCGGGTCCAGGTCACATCCCAGCCGAAATAGGCTGCAATGCCCGATACCACTCCACCCAGGATACGGTCGTCCGGATTACGGAACAGACGTCGGCTGGTTTCCGTCGATTCACTATCGAAAGTCTTGCTGTTCGATGCGGACGGGTTACCGTCTTCTTCGCCATTCAGTTCCTCCGGTTTTCCCATACGGGCAATTACCTCTTCCACCTCTTTAATAGTAATCACCTGTAGTCCGCCACGCAATGCCTCATCAAACAGTTCGGCAATACGGGATTCTATGTCGCGCACAATCTCTTCCGCTCCTTCATCCTTACGGAAATGGTAGCGGAGGTTGTTCAAATAATTATCCAGCAGGATATAGGCATCTTCATCAATATGATATACGGTGCCACCTAAATTTACAGTCAGTGTCTTTTTCATGTCATGTGATTTTTAAATGTTTTGTCTTAAATGATTCACCGTGTCGGAAAGTCCGTCCCAAGCACTTTCCAGTTCTTTCAGAAATTCCTCCCCTTCCGGAGTCAGTCCATAATACTTGCGGGGCGGTCCTTGCGTGGACTCCACCCACTCGTACGACAGGAGTCCGTCGTTCTTCAGGCGGGTCAGCAACGGATAAAGCGTGCCTTCCACCACAATCAGCCGGGCCTCTTTCAGCTTCTGGATAATGTCGGAAGAATAGGCAGACTCCCGGTGCAACAGCAACAGAATGCAATACTCCAGCATTCCCTTGCGCATCTGCGATTTTACATTGTCTACATTCATTTCATCTCATTTATCTTGTATGACACAAATATAGGTTTTATATCGATACTATGTATTACAAGGTATTATAATTTCAAAACTTTTAACAAGTTTATGTTTCGATAAAAACCATACATACAAAAGATAAACTACTTTTGCAGAAAACACATTATAATAAGGAAACGCCTATGTTTACGATTAAAAAAGCTACTCTTGCAGACATTGAAGTCATCCGGACGCTGGCGGCACAGACCTTTCCCGCTACCTACCAGCATATTCTGACTCTGGAACAGATTGATTACATGATGGACTGGATGTATTCCAGCGAGAGCCTGAGAAACCAGATGGAGAAAGAGCATCACATTTACTACATCGCTTACGAAGAATGTGAGCCTGCGGGCTATGTGTCCATCCAGCAGGAGGATACGGATTTGTTTCACTTGCAGAAGATTTACGTACTCCCCTACTTCCAGAAATACAAACTCGGACGGCAACTGTTCCAGCAGGCTATAAAGGGTATCAAGGAACTTCATCCAGAACCTTGCCGCATGGAACTGAATGTGAACCGACAGAATCCGGCACTTGGATTCTATGAGCACATGGGCATGAAGAAGGTGCGCGAAGGGGACTTCCCCATCGGCAACGGATATTACATGAACGATTACATCATGGGCATGGACATCTAAGGCTCCCCGCCGCCGTTTTCATCTCTTTGCTTTGCAAACGGGGGATTCCTTCTACAGCTTGCAAAACAAAGAAATGAAAAACGGCACGGACATGTCGACCAGCAGTCCATGGAAGATGGCAAGGGGCACCATTTCCTTTCCAGACACACGGATAATGGAGGGAAGGGCTACATCGACCGAGGTTACTCCGGCCACCGAAATAGGAGCCAGTTTCCCGAAATATTTGCAGATGAAAGGAGCTCCCACCAGTGCCACCAGCTCGCGGATGACATTTGTCAGAAGTGCAATCGTGGCCAGTTCCGTAGCCAACTGTGCACCAAGGTCTGGGGTTTTGAGTTCCATAATCAGGATGGACGAAAGCGAATAATACCCCAGTCCACTGCCCACGGCCAGACAGTCGAACACACTCCAGCGAGTCAGCAGCACACTGACCAATGCCGAAAACAACAGGGTTCCTCCGATGGTGGCCAGCGGTATCAGCAGCATCTTGGGACGGAAACCACGAAGCAGTTCCTTGAAATCCTCTCCCCCGCCAATGCTGACGCCTACCTGAAACATCAGGGCATACAGAATATACATGGACAAGTGGTGCGTATCTCCCAACTCCCATCCGGAAAAGTTCCACACGTAGCCTAACACACAGCCTACAAAGAACATGGACAATACCAGCAAACTTCCTTTCATTTTTCACCTCCTTCCTTAAAGAACAACAGATATACCACGCGTGCCAGCAACACACTTCCCGTAATGCCGGCCACACTGAGCAACAGTGCCTGTCCGCCGAAAGACCCTAAGTTTCCTACAATCAACGGATTGTAACCCACGGAAAGTCCTAACACGAACAGCATCAGACAAATGGTACACGAGATAGTCAGATTCACTTTTTTCAAAAAAGCACACATACGAAGGCTATATCCTGCCAGAATACCTGCCAGGACAATCAATAAAATAATCCACATAACAAAATTGAGAGTAAAAGTTTATAAGAAAGATTTCACACCACGTCAGGAAGACGCAACTTCCCGTGTCTTACAAACTTTCATGAAGAAATCCGCTGAACCAATGCGCACGGGCATGACATCTCCGGTAAAGCGCCGTACTGACCTTTATCCGAACTACCTTATGTTGCCTGCACATGTTCATACGCTGTATATTATATTCTAAATCTTTGTAAGTTCTAACCCTAGTCTATTTTTGTGAAAACGTAAAATATGTTTTTACGTTTTCCTGCCCGGAAACCTATGTTTCACTTTGCGGAACCGTACGTTTCCCGGTCGGAAACCCTACGTTTCTCACATAAGAAACCTACAAAAGTTCCTGAAAAAGCTACATCTTCTTCAGGACGTTTTTACTTTATCTGCTTCCCAATTGCGCTGCAAAGATAGCTCAAATCAAATTAATATGCAATTAATATGCAGAATTTATCACAAAGGGCCATCGGAAATACTTCCCGACAGCCCTTCACATCAAGAAAAAGTTGTTTTAACGACGCCCCGTGACTTGCAGATATTCTCTTTTTTTCAATTCATAATCCGTATAGCTTTCCACATACTTGTCACGACTCTGCTGATACAAAGTCTGTGCATCAAGCAAATCGCTCATCGTGCAGGTGCCTGCCTTGTAATAATCGGTATTCAGGCGGAGATTCTCGGTGGACTGCTCAATGGACAGACGGGCAATCTTCATCTGCTCGTATGCCTCGTTCACCCCGTTCCAGGCATTCTTCATGCGGATAACCAGCAATTCTCCCTGGTCGGCCAACTGGTTTTCCGTGTTCTTCACCTGAAGCTTTTCTTTCTTAATGGCATGGCTTCCTCCCCACCATCCGGTCAGGGGAACGGTCACCGTAGCAAATCCCACCCAAAAACGCTGGTCTTCCGGCAAGAAGTTATGGTATACATAGCCTCCGCCAATGGCCACCGTAGGCAGGTTCTTCCCTACCGCCATCTTGTATTGCAAGCGGCTGGCCTTCACATTCTGCTGTAGCAAAGCATATTCACTGGTGAGTCCCAATGCCGATTCCGGATCGCAGTAAAGGCTGTCGGGGCGTGCAGGCAGCTGGGTATCCACCGCAAAGGCCACGTCAAGGGTATCGGATGAAAGTCCGGTGTACTGTGCCAGCATATTCTGGGATACCGACAAGGCATTTTCCACCTGCAAACGAGTACTCTTTGTTTCATTCTGCCGCAACTGTACCTGAAGCAGATCATTCCGCGTCACGATTCCAGCCTGTACCGAAGCTTCCACATCACTCAGGATGCGTGCCAGTTGGGCTTCAACCTTGGACAAGGTTTTCAGCTTTTCTTTCAGTATCACTACCCGCCAGAAATATTGTTCCGTAGTGAGGCATACTTCATTGTCGGATAAGTTCCGTTGCAGGCGTTTCACTTCCACTCCCACCTTGGCCAGCTGGTTTCCGTTCACAATCTGTCCGCCGGTGAACAACGGCAGGGAGGCACCGACTCCCCCTGCTATTCCGTTCTTCAGCATGGACATATTCATGTCCGGTCCCAAACTCATCTGCATCAATCCTTTATCAGCCATGAAACCGGTTCCAGCCGCACTCACGCTCGGGAAATAATTGGTAAAAGCCTTTTTCTTGTCCTGCTTGGCCATTTCCAGTTCATTGTTTGCATTCTTCATTCGCACATTGTTTGTCAAGGCAGCCTGAATGCATTCATCCAGCGTGTAGGCTTTCTGTCCGAAAACCCCATTCATGCACGCCCCACCTATCAATAGAAAAGCTATTATTCTGTTTCGATTCGTTTTCATAATGATTCTTCTTTTGATTGATTCCTAATCACCTCATCAGGCTTTCTCCAATGCTTCCAGCTGGGCACGTCTCTGACTGCTTCCCCTGAAAATCACCAGGTAAGCCACCGGAAGCACCGTCAAAAGGAAGAGCATGGTAATCAGCGTACCGTAGCAAATCACTGTACCCATCGGCATCCAGAGTCCGCTCTTGCCCAATATCATCGGGATGACTCCCATGGAGGCAGCAGCCGAAGTCAGAAAGATGGGACGCATACGTCGGCGGGCAGAATAATAAATGGCATCACGCACACAGAGTTTCTCCGTAGCCCGAAGTTCCTCGGCATAGTCAATCATGATAATGCCGTTACGCACGATAATTCCCATCAGGCTGATGATACCCAGTGTACAAGTCATACCGAAATCCACTCCTTGTATCAGTACGCCCACTGCCGTACCGAACACACACAGCGTCATGCTGGCAAATATCAGCAGAGCAATGCTAATACGCTTGAAATGAGCCAGCAGGATGAAGAAGATGATGAAAGCCGCAATAGCCAGAGCTGCCATGATAGGCGGAAGGTTTTCATTATCCTGCTCGTCGTCACCTCCGTAAGCCAGCGTCACTTTATCCGGCAGAGGGATGGTTGCCACTTTTTCCTTTATCACACTCGTCAGGGCGGTCACGTTTACGTCACGGCGCACATCGGCCATGACCGTAATGGTATAGATACCGTTCCGGCGTACCAGCTGTCCGTCTTTTACGGAAGGTACCACTTCTGCCACCTGCCGCAAGGGAACCTGCGTACCGCCCAATACCGGAATCAGTTCGTTTTCCAGATCGGAGAAACCGGCACAATCGGCTCTCTCACTTTTCAATGTCACGGGGATGTCATAATCTCCTTCCCACACACTAGCCACCTTTATACCGTCGCCATAGCGCATGGCCAGCGTGCTTTCCAATTGCACATTCTGTATGCCCAGACGAGAAGCCTCATCTTCTTTCAGCACCACCTTGGCCGAAGTCTGCGGTTCACTGAAGTTGGTCTGTGCCAGCCGTATTTCCGGCATCTGACGCAACATGCTCAGGTATTTCCCAGCCACGGTTTTCAGTGAATCTAGATTCTCTCCACTCAGACGGAGTTCTATCGGATAGACCGCCTGACTGAAACTGATTTGCTTGAACCTTACCCGCACATCCGGAAAAGCATCGGTATAACGCGGAGCATACTCATCCAGCAGTTCCACAGTTTCCTTATTCCCTTTCGTGTTTACAATCAGCTGGGCGTAGTTCGTCCCTCCCAATTGCGGAGCGTATGCCGTATGGAAACGAGGGGAAGAACAACCGATAAATGAAGTGACGGAAGTCACCCGCGGGTCTTTACGGAACACATGCTCCATGGTATCGGCCGCCCAGGCCGTCTTTTCTACAGCCGAGCCCGTAGGCAGATAGATTTCTACGGCAAACTGGTTACGGTCGGCCACCGGCATCAGCTTTTGCGGCAGTTTCCCCATCAGGAAGATACCCACCAGCACGGAAGCGATTCCTCCCAGCAAAGTAACATACGGATGGGCAAAGCATTTGTCAAGCAACTTATTATAATAGGTCTGCAGGAATTCCATGAACGAGAATCCTTTTTTATGCGAAGGTATCGGCTTACGGATGAACCAGAACTGCATGAACGGTACCAGCAGCATGGCTACCAGCAAGGAGATGCCCAGAATCAGCGTAATAGACCAGGGGAAACTCAGCAGGAAGTCGTGTATCATGCCGGGAATCACAATCAGGAAGGGGAAGAATGTAATACTGATGGCCAGTGTAGCCGAGAATATGGATTTGAAGAAATGCGTGGCACTGAAGATAGACGCATGCCAGCGCGACATTCCTTCGCCGATTTTCTCCAGATAACTGTCGATGATGACAATGGAGTTGTCCACAATCATTCCCAGCGTCACAATCAAAGCTGCCAGCGTCACGGTGTTCAACTCAATGCCAAAAGCATAGAAAAGTCCCAGTGAGATAAAGATGGTAATCGGAATGGTGGAAGCAGCTATCAGTGCCACCCGCAACGGCAACAGCAGCATCACCACAATCACTACAGCCACGATGGCAATCACCAGCTCACGCAAGAAAGCATTGACACTGTCGCCCACCACCTGTGCCTGGTCGGTGATACGGAACATATTGACCTCCGACGGAAGCTCTGTCTTAAACTCTTCCAGCACGCGGTCGATGTCATTTCCCATCTGTACGATGTTCTTTCCTTTCTTCATTTCCACACTCAGCAGGATACACTTCGTCCCGTTGTTCTTGATATAGCTGTCGGCATGAGGGTATTCCTTGACCACACGAGCCACATCCTGCAAGCGCACCACATTGCCCGAGGGGTCGCTGTACACAATCTGCTGCTGCACGTCGTACAGCGTATTGAACGTCTTCTCCACATGCACCGGCAATACATACTGAGGGGTCTGTATGCGTCCTCCCGTGGTCACGAATCCCTTGGCAAACAGCTGGCCGGCAATCAACTGCTCGTTCAGTCCATAATGCGAGAGACGTTCCGGATCCAGGTAGATGGAAATCTGTTCAGCCCTTCCTCCACTCACGGTGAGTCGTCCCACACTGCTGATGCGACGCAAACGGTTCTTCAGTTCATCCATATAGTCGGACAGTTCCCGATACGTCTTGTCCTTGCTTTCCATGGTAATCAGCAGTGCCGATGTATCGCCAAAATCATCCATCACCTGTATGGCAAGCACATTCGGCGGTAGCTGCGACTTGAAAGTGGCTACTCCATGCTTGAACTTACTCCAGAACTCATCTTTGTTGTTCAGTTCGTCATTCAACTCTACTTGCACAAAGACAATCCCGTCGCGCGTGGTAGAGAAGGTCTTCTCCTTCTTTACTTCCTTGTATGAAAAGATGTAGTCTTCCAGAGGCTTCGTCACCTGTTCTACCATTTCATTGACCGTATTTCCCGGAGCCACGGCAATCACCATTCCCTGACGTATGGTAAAATCAGGAAATTCATTTTTCTGCATCTGCGGCAGACTGTATATTCCGAATGCCACCAGGCAGCACGTCACCAGAATCACAATCTGGCGATAATGCATGGCCCATTCCACTATGTTCCTTTTCTTTTCCATTGTCTTACTTCGTTTTTACAGTGCCAGAGGAGTTCCTTCGCACACTTTCTGCTGTCCTTCTACTATCACTTCATCCCCTTCATTCAGGCCGTTCACCACCGTGACACCCGTCGCCGTGAACTTGCCGCACGCCACCACGCGCTTCGATGCCTTTCCATCCGCACCTTTCAGCCACACGAAGTAGTTGTTGTGTTCGTCCAGCTGAAGCACATTGGCCGGAAGTACGCACGCCTGGCTTTTATCGGCATCCTGCAACCAGACTTCTGTCACCATGCCGGGAAGCAGTCCCGTATTTTTTGTCTGAATACCGACATTTACCTCATACGACCGTGACAGCGGATTGGCCTGTACACCTTTCTCCGTCACCACGCCTTCTACCTTTGTTCCATTCAGAACCGGTGCCTCTATCACGGCTTTCTGTCCTCTTACCACGCGCGCGATTTCCGTCTCCGGCACGGAAATCCGTACCTTCAGCCGGTCGTCGGATACCAGTTTTCAGCACCTGTACACCGGGTACCACGTTCTGCCCGACCTCCAGACTCTTCTCGGCAATGACTCCGGAAAACGGAGCGTACAGCTTACAGTCAGTCAAGTTCTTCCGGGCCACTGCCTCCATAGACTGAGCCTGCTGCAACTTGCTCTGTACTTCCACCCACTTCATCTCGGCCAGACTTCCTTTTTCATGCAATTCCTTCATACGTTGGTAGGCATCTTCCGCCTGCTTCAAAGCAGCCTTTGCTGCCTGATACGTATTCTGCATCGAAACCTCATCCAGTGTAGCCAGTAATTGTCCCTGCCGCACCCGGCTTCCCAAATCGACCTTTACTGACTTTACTCGTCCCATCAGCGGGAAACTTAATGAACTGCCGTTTTCCTCCTGCACCGTACCTGAAAAACGAACGGTTTCGTTACGCACGGATGATACTACGGTCATCACTTTGACCTTTACCGGTTCTGCCTGTTGCGATGACTGTTCTTTATTTCCACATCCTGACATCACAACCAGAAACAAACAAACGGCCATCAGATAATTCTTTTTCATAAATTCTAAAATGTTTAGTATGTCTGCAATTTGTGAGCGCAAAGAAAAAGGCATTACATGAAATATCTGGCATACATACTACCTTGGAAGTGTTCTATTTTTCTATCCGGCCTTACTATCTTCCCTATAGCATACTCATCAGGAAAAATAGGACACTAAGAATTGAAAAACATTCTGTTCATTTGCAATCGAATAGATTAATCAATGTTATGGAGAAAGAAATAGAACTCATCAGAATGTCCAGCACCGAAATCATGGAAAAGGTAGCTGCCTATAAAGACGAACAGATTATCATCTTGAACCAGGTAAATAAAGTAAATGAAACCGAACAGTATTCCTCCATACGGGCTGACTTTTTCCTGGCGATCTTATGTCTGAGAGGAAAAGCGTCCTTATCTCTCAACAACAATTCTTATGAAATCGATCGGAATGATTTGATGATTTATCACCCGCAGACGCTGCTCAAACACGGCATGATAGGGGATGATTTTGAGTGCTGCGGATTCTGCCTTTCACCAGAATATGCCAAACGTATCTTTGTGATGTCCACATCCGCAAATAACTGGTACTCACACCTGTACCTGGAGCAGCACCCTATCATTTCTCTGAACGATGAAGAAAGCCAGCTTTTCTGCCAATACTATAATCTGCTGAATTCCAAACTGACCGGTACCCCTCACCGCCACCAGAAGGAGCTGATCAATGCCCTCCTGCAAGCCTTCATCTACGAGTTTCAGGATGCCATGGAAAAATACATCCAGCTGAAACCCATTGCATTCAATTCTTCCAACAATCTGTTCAATGCCTTCATGGAACTGCTGATATCTTCCTACCCCAAGGAACGGTCGGTAAGCTACTATGCCAATCGGTTGTTTGTCACTTCCAAATACCTGTCGGCTGTATGTAAGGAAAATTCAGGTGAAACAGCTTCCGACCTCATCACCTGTTATGTCATGAAGGATATAGTGTGCCTGCTGAAATCTCCCGATAAGAGCATCAAGGAAATTGCCAATGAACTCAATTTTGCCACTTTGTCATTTTTCGGCAAATACGTAAAAAGAAATTTAGGACTTTCCCCGAAAGAATACAGAGAGAAATTATCTCAACAAGAAGGAAATGTGCAATAACTTTCTTCATATATATAAAAAAGATGTCCGCCCATCTCACAAAGATGACAGGCGGACATTTTTATTTTTCCACTATCCGGAAATTACTGATGCTGCTCACGCAGCAAATCGTTCACAGTCTTTACCGGATTGAAAGTGCTCAAAGGAACTTCTACGAACACGGTATTCCAGTCGCTCATTGAACCGTTCCACAAGCCTGGCAATTCGAGTGCCTTCAAGTCTTTTCCATTCTTTGACTTGTAAGAAATAAAGCCGGTAGCCTTGTCCACATGTTTCAGCAAGTCGAACTTATTGCCCTGGTAGTCGCGAACGGCACATACCAGATCCACCGGATTGAAGTGTGTACCCTTTTCGAACATGGCTTTCTTTTCCGGGTCGTTCATGTCAATCTGTGAACTTTCCAGAATCTGCAAGGAAATGGTTCCATCCGGATTATAGGCCAGGAACGGACCACCGCCCGGTTCGCCCACATTCTTCACCATACCGCAAACACGCATCGGACGATTCAGTTTCTTACGCAGATAGATGACCAAATCAGCATCTTCCAGCTCTTTCAAGTCCGTTCTGCGACAACGCAACTGCTGCTGGACGAAGCGGATAATGGTTTCCAGCTGTTCGTGGCTGTAATGTCCGCCATCCAGCAGTTCCAGGTATTCAAATGCCTGTTTCTGCAATGTAACCAATACACCGGCCAGCAATTTCTTGTAAGTCACGGTATCAGCTTTCAAGCGGTCGGGCACCACATTATCAATGTTCTTGATAAATACGATATCGGCATCCAAATCGTTCAGGTTCTCAATCAAGGCACCGTGACCACCCGGACGGAACAACAATTTACCGTCCTTATCGCGGAACGGTTTGTTTTCCATGTCGGCAGCTACCGTATCCGTACTCGGTTTCTGTTCAGAGAAACTGATGTGATAAGTCGTACCATACTTAGCTTCGTATTCAGCAGCCTTGGCAGCCACCAGTTTTTCGAACAATGCACGATGTTCAGTAGAGACAGTGAAGTGTACATTCACTTCCCCAGTCTTTCCGGCAGCATACAATGCGCCCTCTACCAGATGCTCTTCCAGCGGTGTACGCACGCCATCTGCATAACGATGGAACTTGAGCAAACCTTTAGGCAACGCTCCATAGTTCAGTCCGGCAGACTCCAGCAAGTTAGAAACCACTGCCTTGTAATTATGTTCAGACAACAGGGCATTGATGTTCTTTCCTGTATTATCCAAACAAGCTGCATTCAAGTCATTGTAGAATGCAAAATCATGAATGTGGTCGAAGAATTTCTTCTCAAAATCAGTAGTAGGTTTGTCATACTCAGCACCCAAGAATTCGAACATATTCTTGAACATACGGCTGGCAGCTCCTGAAGCCGGAACAAACTTGACGATTTTCTTATCGCCTGCCTTGTATGCATCCCATGCAGCAAGATACTGTTCACATTCTTTCTCATCGGCTCTCATAATACCTCCGTTTTCTACGGAAGCAGCTGCTGAAAGCTTTAAGAATGGAAACCCCTTTTCAAAACAAGCCAACTGTTCGGCAATCTTTTCTTCCGAAATGCCCTTCTTGGCCAACAATTCTTTGTCCTCGTGTGTTAACATAATAGTTTTTTATTTAGGTAATGAATTTCTTTCTGTTTTTAGAATTACGTCCAAAAATATAAAAAATACGGGAAGAGTGCACCATATCAACAGAAAAAAAGTAACTTTACCCACAAACAGCAAAACGAGGAATTATGGAGAACAACGACTTTTTTACACAAGAGGAACACAAACAACTGATTCAACTCTACAAACGACTGCTGCGGTTGTCGAAAGATACATTACAAAAGGATGACTGCCACAAGCTGAAAACCCATCTGGTCAAGGCGATGGCAGAAGGTACCATTCCACGAAATGTATTCCAGATGAATCCCATTATCAAGGATATGCAGACGGCTGTCATCGTGGCCGAAGAAATCGGCATGCGCCGCGCCTCGATTCTGGGAATCATGCTCCATGAATCCGTGAAATACAATCTTTGCAGTCTGGAATCGGTCAAGGAGGAATATGGAGAAGACGTGGCCGGCATCATACGGGGACTCGTCAAAATCAACGAACTGTATTCCAAAAGCCCCATCATTGAGTCGGAAAACTTCCGCAATCTGCTTCTGTCGTTTGCCGAAGACATGCGGGTCATCCTGATTATCATTGCCGACCGTGTGAACCTGATGCGGCAAATCAAGGACAGCCCCAACGAAGAAGCACGTCTGGAAGTGGCCAACGAAGCAGCCTATCTGTATGCACCGCTGGCCCACAAGCTAGGATTGTATAAACTGAAATCAGAACTGGAAGATTTGTCTCTGAAA
>ERZ791741.2454-NODE-2454-length-13222-cov-22.165565_pt1 | contig 13222 bp, 12 predicted proteins | sample MGYA00510040_ERZ791741 | MGnify/ENA primary metagenome ERZ791741 (study PRJEB30046, sample SAMN00791960) | human gut metagenome | study: EMG produced TPA metagenomics assembly of the A metagenome-wide association study of gut microbiota in type 2... | reverse complement strand
TCATTGATAAAAGCAGGCTTATTGCATAAGATTATTATACCGAACTCACGTTAAAAAATACTAATTTGTCAAGTTCAATTTCTGTAATTTCATTTATAGTTCGTCCTAACTTTTCAAGGAAGTTTTTAATATCTTCCACAGAGGATATTTTTACAATAATTCCTTCTGATTCTAAATAGCCTTGTATTTTCATGTTTTATATAATTTTTATTTGATAATAAGGTGTAAATGAAAAAATCAATACGACTATTCCAATTGCAATATATACTTTTATAAAGTTGAAAAAACTTGTTTTAAGAGTATCTTATTATAAAGTTTTACTATAAGAACAAGAATAATAGCTAACGCTAATATTTACCCACGAAATAACCGCGCTGCAATGCCAGCGCCGACGGCGGACGGCGGTTACTGCAAAGATAGGATTATTTGCCGGATAATCAAAAGAAAAAGTAAAAAAGTAAAAGGGTGAAAAAGTAAAAAGGTGAGAAAGTGATGATTTTGCGCAAAACGCTTGTATCACCTCCTCACCCTTTCTACCTTTTTACCTTTTCACCTTTCTCAGATTGCCGCGCTTACGCCGAACACGCCGAGGATGGCGGTGGCTATGGCTGCGATGATTTTCAGGATTATCGATGCTGTTTGTTTTCCTTTGTCGCTCATTGGTTTTTTGGTTTTTGGTTTTTTGGGGAGGACTGGGAGAGCTGGGAGGGCTGGGATTGTGAGAGGGACTGGGAGTTGTTGGGTTGAGCGGAGGCAGGGCGGCGCCTGCCCTACCCTGCCGCTCTCACCTTTTCATACTTTGCCTTGCTATCCTTTCACTTTCTCACCTTCTCACTTTCTCACCTTTTTACCTTTTTACCTTTTTACTTTTTTACTTTTTTACCCTTTTACCTTTTCTCACCTTCCTCTCACGCTGTTTCCTCCGCGTCGTCGAGTGCCACGCCTATGGCGTTCTTGGGCAGTTCGGTGACTTTGCAGCCGGTGAGGAGGGCGCGGACGCGGGTCTTGTCCTTCTCGATTTTCGTCTCGGGCTGGAAGAGTACGTGCACCGACTTGACGTTCTGTCCGGCGGTGAACTCCTCTATCGTGTCGGCCGGGCGTGTGGACATGCCGATTTTGAATGTGCCGAGGCGGTTCAGCTTGACGCGGTGCGACATTTGCAGGTGCTTCTGCATCGTTTCCACGAGTTCGCTGAGCACGGCCACTATGTCGGCGCGCTTCACGGTGCAGTTGGCCTGCATTTCTTCGGCGAGGTCGTCGATGTCCACCGTTCCGGTGTGTACGGCGCGTGCGTACCACTTGCCTTGGTTGCTTGATGTTTTCCTGTTGTCCTGATAAAGCTTGTAAAATACTGCCATGATGTTTAAGTTTTTAAGTTTGTCTGTTAATTGAAAATTGTTTGTTGTTTGCTTGATGCGCATCTTTCACCGGCAAAGGTACGGCGAAAACGGGCGCCGTCAAAGCCTCGGCGCAGTACATTGCAGGAGTGGAACGCTTGACAATCTGCAACTTGCTGTGCGCCAACGTGTTGCGGACTGCGCCGCAGGAGGCCGTCCCCTGCCCTGCCGTAGGCCGTGTTTCGGGGTGCGGAAGGCGGCTTTTCGCGGTGTAAAAGGCGGCATACTGTAACGCGCTGGGTTACAGTATGTTAAGAAATTAACAATTAACAATGAAAAATCAGGCAGTCTGGCTGCTTTGTTTGCACATGATTTGTGTTAAATGATATTGGTTTGCAGACTGATGCCAGCGTCGCAGTTTAATTTTTAATTGTTAATTGTTAATTTTTAATTTTTAATTCCCCATCCCGTCTCCGGCGGTTTTTGCCGTTCACGTTTTTTAGCAAAACGGGATGAAAGTATATAGTGTTGTGAACTTATTGTGCACGGAATGCGTGTAATTTTGCAGCCGGTTGTTTTCAAGTTGACAAGTGACGAGTTGACGAGGGACAAGGGACAAGTTGACGAGGGACAAGTGACAAGTTGACGAGGGACGAGTGACAAGTAAACGAGTGACAAGTAACAAGTTTTTCAATTAACCTAACAATTTCAGGAAATGACAATGGAAATGGAAAAGGACGCGTGCGTGATGCGCGCAACGGAGTATTCGCAGACGCTTACGCGCGAGCAGAGGCAGCGCGCAAAGGAGAGGCTCGCGGCGCAGTTCGCCGAGCTGCTGGGACGTTCGCCCGCGGAAAATATCTACTGGATGGAGACTGTGACCGACCTTATGGACCTGTCGCACGTGGTGTATCTCACGGGGCTTATTACCGACGGGCAGGGCCGCCCCTTCGGCTTCAGGCGCATAGTAGAGCGCGCCTGCGCCGTGCTGCACGTGCCGCTGCCGGCCAATCCCTACTCGATGGCCTTCAACGCGCGCAACCGCAAGGGCGTGCGCCAGACGTCGATGTTCAGCCGCTACTGCTGGCTGATGTATTCGAGCGAGTCGGCCAATCCGCTTTACGGCATGGTGAGGATAATCAAGTAATTAAGAATTAAGAGTTAAGAATTAAGAGTTAAGAATTAAGAGTTAAGAAAGCCGGGTATCGGGCTTATAAGGCTTATCGGGCTTATTCAGTTAGGATAGGGCTGATAGGACTAATAGGGCTGATGGGACTGATAGGGCTAATAGGGCTGATGGGACTGATAGGGCTAATAGGGCTGATGGGGCTGATAGGGCTGATGGGGCTGATAGGGCTAATAGGGCAGATAGGACTGACTGATAAGCCGATACCCCGGCTTTTGATAGTTCATTCTTCATTTTTAATTTTTCATTCTTACTTAAATTTTGTAACTTTGCAGCTTGGAAAAAAGGTGAAAAGGTAAAAAAGTAAAAAGGTAAAAGGCTGCGCCAAAGGCAAGGCATTTGTCTTAACTCCTTAACTCCTAAAAAAGGTAATGGCTTTAACTCCCAGCGAGCGAAGCGAGCGAGAATTCCTTTGAGCGGAGTGAAAAAACTCCTTTAACTTCTTTAACTCCCGAAAATAACTTCTAAAAAGAAAAATATGTCCAAGAAAGACAACGAGCTTACGCCGATGATGAAGCAGTTTTTCTCGTTCAAGGCGCAGCATCCCGACGCGATGCTGCTGTTCCGCTGCGGCGACTTCTACGAGACTTACCTGCAAGACGCCGTCGATGCCAGCCGCATACTCGGCATAACGCTGACGCGTAGGAGCAACGGCGGACAGCAGAACGGAGCGGCTACGGAGATGGCGGGCTTCCCCCACCACGCGCTCGACACGTACCTGCCAAAGCTCGTAAGGGCAGGGCGCCGCGTGGCCATCTGCGACCAGCTGGAGGACCCGAAGCTGGCCAAAAAGCTCGTGAAGCGCGGCATAACGGAGCTTGTCACGCCCGGAGTGGCCATGACCGACAATGTGCTCGACTACAAGGAAAACAACTTCCTGGCCGCCGTCAACTTTGGCCGCGCGGCCTGCGGAGTGGCTTTCCTTGACATATCCACGGGCGAGTTCCTGTCAGGCGAAGGCTCTTACGACTACGTTGAGAAGCTGCTCGTGAACTTCTCGCCCAAGGAAGTGCTCTTCGAGCGCGGCAAGAGGGACGTGTTCGAACGGTGGTTCGGCAGCAAATACTTCACCTTCGAGCTTGACGACTGGGTGTTCGCCGAGCAGACAGCCGAGCAGAAGCTGCTAAAGCACTTCGGCGTGAAGTCGCTCAAGGGCTTTGGCGTAGACCATCTGCGCAGCGGCATCGTGGCCGCCGGGGCGATACTCCACTACCTCGAGATGACCCAGCACACGCACATAGGCCACATAACGTCGCTCGCACGCATAGACGAGGAACGCTACGTGCGCCTCGACCGCTTCACCATACGCTCCCTTGAGCTGCTGCACCCTATGCAGGACGACGGCTCGTCGCTCCTCGATGTGCTCGACCATACCGTAACGCCGATGGGCGCGCGCCTGCTAAGGCGCTGGCTCGTGTTCCCACTGCGCGACGCAAGGGCCATAGAGGCAAGGCTCGACGTGGTTGACACTTTCTTCAGCGACACGGAGTTCCGCGACGTGGTTGACAGCAGTTTCCGCCGCGTGGGCGACCTCGAGCGCATAATATCAAAGGTGGCCGTGGGGCGCGTCTCGCCGCGCGAAGTGGTGCAGCTGCGCGCCGCCTTGCAGGCCCTCGGCCCGGTGAAGGCCGCCTGCCTCGCCTCAGGCAACGGCGCGCTGCGCCGCATCGGCGAGAACATCAGCCTCTGCGAGAGCCTGCGCGACAGGATAGGGCGCGAGGTGTGCGACGACCCCCCGCAGCTGGTAAGCAAGGGCGGGGTGATACGCCAGGGAGTGAACGCCGAGCTTGACGAGCTGCGCTCGATATCCACCGGCGGCAAGGAGTACCTGCTGAAGATACAGGAGCGCGAGACCGAGGCCACGGGCATAGCCTCGCTCAAGATAGGATACAACAACGTTTTCGGCTATTACCTCGAAGTGCGCAACACGTTCAAGGACAAGGTGCCGCACGACTGGGTGCGCAAGCAGACGCTGGCGCAGGCCGAACGCTACATCACCCAGGAACTGAAGGAATACGAGGAGAAGATACTCGGGGCGGAAGACAAGATACTTTCGCTCGAAGCCAGGCTCTTCGGCGAACTCGTGGCGGCAATGCAGGAGTACATACCCGCCGTGCAGGCCGACGCCGCACTGGTGGCTAAAATCGACTGCCTGCTGTCCTTCGCCAAGGCCGCGGAGGAGCACGGCTACGTGCGTCCGGTGATAGAAGCCGACGAAATAGTGCTCGACATCAAGCAGGGACGGCACCCCGTAATCGAAACACAGCTGCCGGTAGGGGAGAGCTACGTGCCCAACGACGTCTACCTTGACGACCGCCGCCAGCAGATTATCATAATAACAGGCCCCAACATGGCCGGTAAATCGGCTCTGCTGCGACAGACGGCGCTCATCGCCCTGATGGCCCAGACGGGCTGCTACGTGCCGGCAGAGAGCGCGAAAATAGGCCTGGTGGACAAGATTTTCACCCGTGTCGGCGCGTCGGACAACATATCATTGGGCGAATCAACGTTCATGGTGGAGATGACCGAGGCCGCAAACATACTCAACAACGCCACGCCGCGCTCGCTCGTGCTCTTCGACGAGCTTGGCCGAGGCACGTCGACCTACGACGGAATAAGCATCGCATGGGCCATTGTGGAGTACCTGCACGAGCACCCAAAGGCCGCAGCGCGCACCCTCTTCGCCACCCACTACCACGAGCTTAACGAGATGGAAAAGAACTTCAGGCGCATAAAGAACTACAACGTAAGCGTGCGCGAGGTGGACGGCAAGGTAATCTTCCTGCGAAAGCTCGAACGCGGCGGCTCCGAACACTCCTTCGGCATACACGTGGCGCAGATAGCCGGAATGCCGAAGAGCATCGTGCGACGCGCCGAAGCCATACTGAAACAGCTCGAGGCGGACAACGCGCAGGTGGAAACTGTGGGCAAACCCTCGGCCGAGAAAATCAACGCCGGACGCGACGGCATGCAGCTCAGCTTCTTCCAGCTTGACGACCCCGTGCTCTGCCAGGTGCGCGACGAAATCCTCGGACTCGACATCGACAACCTCACTCCCGTGGAGGCGCTCAACAAGCTCAACGAGATAAAGAAGATTGTAACGGGGAAGAATTAAGAGTTAAGAGTTAAGAATTAAGAATTAAAAATGAAGGATGACAATTAACCGTAATGACGGCGCAGCTTGATTATTCATTCTTCATTTTTCATTAAACAGAAATATGCTTTACCGCAAAGTAGACGAGCAGGACGTACCGCAGATAACGGAGCTGTACAACTGGTACATTACCAACGGCGTCGAGAGTTTCGAGACCGAGCCGCTGCCGGTCGGGGAGATGCGCCGCCGCGTCATGGACATATCGTCGCGCTTCCCTTATTACGTGGCCGTGGAGGAGGGCAGGGTAGAGGGCTACTGCTACGCCCATCAGTGGAAGGAGCGCGCCGCCTACGCCCACACCTTCGAGACTACAATATATCTCCGTCCATCGGCGAAGCGCCAAGGCATCGGCACGGCGCTGATGGAGCTCTTGATAGCCGACTGCCGCGCCATGGGATGCCGCGCCCTCATAGCCTGCATCACCGGCGAGAACACGTCCAGCATAGCATTCCACAGCCGCCTCGGCTTCGAGCGGGCGTCACTCTTCCGCAGCGTGGGCTACAAGATGGGCCGCTGGCTCGACGTGGTTGACATGGAGCTGCTGCTGTGGTAAAAAGGTGAGAAGGTGGGAAAGTGAGAAGGTGAAAAAGAACGAAAAGGAAAATAGAGGAAATTTGCGGAAAATTTCCTCTATTTTCCTTTTATTTTATGTTTTATGATTTCGTCGTATGTTTCGGATTTCACGTATCCGATTAACCTGTTGTTAAGCGGTATTTCGTCCATCAGGCCTTGCCTTACAAGCCCTTGCAGGTCGGTTCTTGCAGTGTGTTCGGTTATGGTAAAGCGTGTGGCTACTTCCTTTACGGTCAATATTTCGTTTTCTTTTCCTGTGATGATTTTCAGTATGTGTGCCTGTCGCTGGTTTATGCCTTTCACGCCTTTGAACATCAGGATGCTGTCGCGCTCGTTTATTTTGCGTTGCAGGTAGTTTTTCAGTTCCTCGTAGGCCCGTTTCATCGTGTCGAGGTTGAACTGGATGAAGTACGACAGGTCGTTGTCGTCGTGTTCGGTGTAGAGGAAAGCACGCTCGTATTTTGCTTTGCTGGTGTAAATGATGCGTGATATTGACAGGTATTCGGTGAGCCAGTAGCCTTTTTTCATCATGTACCAGTAGACCAGTGAGCGCGCCGTGCGGCCGTTGCCGTCGGCGAAAGGGTGGATGTAGGCAAGCATGAAATGCAGTATGATGCCTTTGATTATGGGGTGGATGAAGTCGTCGGGCGAGTCGTTGCTGGCGAAGGTGCACAGTTCTTCGAGCAGTTGGGCCACTTCTTCGTGCGGTGGCGGTGTGTGGGCGATGTCGCCTGTTATGCCGTCCATCACCACGATGTCGTCGGTCTGGCGAATGCTTCCCTCGTCGTCCTTGTTCTCAAGCGTTCCCGCTGAGATGTAACGGTGGATGTCGAGCAGCCTTTCCACGGTGAATTCGTCGTCCCTATGCTCCGACAGATAGCGTATCGTGGCGTAGTTGTTGGCTATCATAAGCTGGCTCTTGTCGCGCGGCTTAAGGTTCTTGCGCAGCATGTCCTTGGCTACTTTGCGCGTGGTCGAGGCGCCTTCCATCTGGCTTGAGGCTATTGCTTCCTCCATGACAGAACTTACAAGGTAGAAGTTCTTGTCGTTTTCGGGTATCAGGTTGTCCGTGCCGAGGCTTCCGCCGATGTTCATGTCGAACTCGTGCAGCATGGCGTGCATCTGTTCCGTTACGGTGAAATAGAACTTGTATTTGCCGAATGTCACGGCTTTCGCGTTGGCTATGCGTTGCAGTTTCACGGCTTGCCACAGCACGGCGGGGTCTACGTCCGCCGGCGCCATATATTTCACTTTGTCCCAATAGAGGTACGAACTGTTGATTTTCTTCATCAGTTGGGCTGTTTCGGGGTTGTAAATCAGCTTTACGGCTTCCCTGAAAAGCTTTTGGTTGTGTTTCGGGGTGTTTTCTATCATTGCGTCGTGAATATGCCGCAAATATAAGGAAAATAATCTTACAATAAAAGGAAAATAGAGGAAATTTTCCGCAAATTTCCTCTATTTCCCTTTTACTTGTTCATTATTGTCCGCCGTTGGCGGAGTTGTTTTGGGCGGCCCGGCTATGGTTGTTTTTCCAAACGGTGTCCTTTCAGCCTGCAAGACATGGCTTTTCGCTCTTTGAAAGGCGACCTTTTGCACCATGAAAGGATGCCTCCTGCAAACGTGCCGTAAACAAGCGGAAACCGTAAGCAAAGCCGTAAGTATCTGCCATGAGTAGGCACGATGGTTCCGCCAAGGGGTTATTGTTGAAGTTCAGGCAGGCGTATTCCTATTTTGTATGTCTTTATATAGCTGTCGATTGCCTTTACGGCAGGCTCATCCTGTATGTTGGCGGAGGTAAATTCGCTTGCTCCGTTGCTGTCGGGGTAGGCTATCATGCAGTTCATAATGACGTTGTTATCAGTAATGTCGAGCTTGTTTCGTATCTTTTTATTGCGTGCATAGCCTGCCAGCTGCCTGATGTGTTCAGCCACAATGCCGTCGTCGCTCCACTTTGTTGTGTACTTGGTGTCGATTATCAGCTGTTCTGAAGGCTTGCCGAAGTCTATTTCGTTGCCCGTACTTCTTGTGTGGTACTTTATACCTTTGCCATGCCTCATGCGCAGTTTGCCGAGCATGTAAAGTTCGAACAGCAGCGGCATGTTTATCCAGAACGGCGGCACGAGCGTGTCGTGTTCGGTCTGCGACCGCTGCATGTCGCAGTCGAACCGGCGTATTATCATCCTTGCAACCTTCAATGCGCGTTTGTAGTCATGGAATATGGGGCTTGTGTGTAACGTTACCATACATTCCCGGCTGGTTATTTCTGTTACACCGGCGAATGCTGCAAGGTTTTTTGTCAATAGTTCGTGCAGCTCACGGTTGAACGTTGAATGGTTGTTGGCCATGAAGTTTCTTGCGTACAGCAACGCATGTCTTATTATCCGGTTTTCAAGGCAGTAAAAAAGCAGCCGGATGAATAATAAATATTCATTCGGCTGTTTTCAGATATACACTATTTCTGTTTCATCCGTTTGATGACTTTCAGACGGGTAAATTCCTCACGTTCTTTCTCCTCCAGTGCATTCTGGATATCTTTGGTCAGTGCCTCGTACTTCGGAATAGTGATATTCTTCAGAGCATTGGCACGTTTCTGAGTTTTCTTGATATTGGCTGCAAGGCGGATGGCTGCATTTTCCACCATGGACAGGCGGATGGACAGCTCTTTTACCTTTTCAAAGGCAGCCTTGGCTTCGTCCAGAGACATCTTTGTGCTGTAGTAGGCATAGGTGGGAGTGTTAGTGGTTTTGTCATATTCCACCAGAGGAATTTCCGTACCCATAACACTTCGGGTTTTAATGCGTATAGAGTTCTCCACAGGAACCGTACACGCAATCTGCTGGACAAAGGCGATACCAATCTCCATATTGGCTTTCTGCAGTGCTGTATAGGCAGTGCGGAAAGTCACATCAATCTGTGTCTGGATATCCTTTGCCTGATCGATCAGTTCCATCATTTCACGAATCAGGATGTTACGCTTTTTGTCCATCAGTTCATAGCCCTGACGGGAAAGCTTCAGTGAGTTCTTTGCAAGTATCAGGTTTCCCTTGGTGGGAAAGGTATTCGGATCCATGTAATCACCTCGCTTCTTTTAGCGTACTGTTTCGTGATAGTACTTGTCGAGGATCTTCGTATCAATTCGGTCGAGCTCTTCTTTCGGAAGAAGTCCCAGAAGCTCCCAGCCCTTATCCAGGGTTTCGGTGATGCTTCGGTTCTCGGTTTCGGACTGGCCGACAAATTCACTCTCAAAGGCTTTACCAAATACCAGATAGCGTTTATCCAGCGGGGAAAGCTCATCCTCACCGATAACGGAAGCAAGGGCTCTGGCATCTCCAACCTTTGCATAGCAGGAGAAAAGCTGATTTGCCACGTCCTGATGGTCTGCTCTTGTATAGCCTTCACCGATACCGTCCTTCATCAGACGGGAAAGAGATGGCAGTACGTTAATAGGCGGATAGATTGCCTGTCCATGAAGCTGTCTGTCCAGAACGATCTGACCTTCGGTGATATAACCGGTAAGGTCAGGGATTGGGTGAGTGATATCATCGTTTGGCATGGTCAGGATCGGGATCTGGGTTACGGAACCCGGTTTGCCTTTTACGATACCTGCACGTTCGTACAGGGTTGCAAGCTCACTGTACAGATAACCCGGATAACCTTTACGGGACGGAATTTCACCTTTGGAGGAGGAAACCTCTCGCATGGCCTCACAGAAGGATGTGATGTCTGTCAGGATGACCAGGATGTGCATTCCTTTTTCAAAAGCAAGATACTCTGCGGCAGTGAGGGCAATCTTCGGTGTAAGAAGACGCTCAACAACAGGATCATTTGCAAGGTTCAGGAACATGACTACATGGTCTGCAGCACCGCTTTCCTCGAAGGTACGGCGGAAAAATTCCGCTACGTCATATTTGACACCCATTGCCGCGAAAACAATGGCAAAATCTTCATCAGAGTCCTCTCCCAGAGAAGCCTGCTGTACGATCTGTGCAGCCAGCTTGTCGTGTGGAAGACCATTTCCGGAAAAGATCGGAAGCTTCTGTCCTCGGATCAGGGTGGTCAGTCCGTCGATTGCGGAAATACCGGTGTTGATATAGTTTCGGGGATATTCACGTGCTACCGGGTTCAGCGGCAGACCATTGATGTTTAATTTTACATCCGGGGTGATGTCCCCCAGACCGTCGATGGGCTGTCCGATACCGTTAAAGGTTCGTCCGAGGATTTCCGGGGAAAGCCCGATCTCCATGGGACGTCCGGTCAGCCGGGTATGGGTGTTGCCTAAGGACATACCGTCTGTTCCTTCAAAAACCTGGATAACAGCTTTGTCCTCATAAATCTCAATAATACGGCCGATCTTGCGAGTCCCGTCATCCATGTGAAATTCTACGATTTCCTCATAGGAGGCATTCTTGACGCCTTCCAGGACCACCAGAGGTCCGTTTATTTCGCTTAAGCCTAAATATTCAATTGCCATAAACTTCTCCTCTCTGTTACGACTCATAGCCGTTTATGACTATGAATGTAACTGTTCCGGCATCAGCCGTTTTTTTCCATTATGTTATCATAGAAAGTATCAATGTCCTGCTTGTATTGGTCGAATTTATCAAGCTGATTATTTGCCACATCATATTTAATGGAAATAATTTTTTCAAAAATGTTGTTCCCCTCTTTCAGTACGGAAACCGGCATTCCACGGTTGATGAGTGCACGGCATTTTTCATAAAGATAGAGGATCGTTTCCATCATTTTAAACTGTTTTTCCATTGGTACGCAGGTGTCTTCTGCGTGAAAAGCGTTCTGCTGGAGGAAGCCCAGACGGATGACTCTGGCAATTTCCAGCGTCAGTTTCTGGTCATCCGGAAGAACGTCGCTTCCGATCAGCTTGACAATCTCCATCAGGGAGCTCTCCTGATTCAGGATTGCCATGAGATGATTCCTGTCTGCTACAAATTTCGGAGAAACATGCTCTCTGTACCATGGAGTCAGGTCTTCCAGATATTCACTGTAGCTGGTGAGCCAGTGGATTGCCGGGAAGTGACGGGCATAGGCAAGGGATTTGTCCAGTCCCCAGAAGCAGCGGACGAAACGTTTGGTATTTTGTGTGACAGGCTCTGAGAAGTCACCACCCTGTGGAGAAACTGCTCCGATAATGGAGACAGAGCCTTCGGTTCCGTTTAAGTTCTGCATCATTCCTGCACGTTCATAGAATGCGGACAGCTTGGATGCCAGATATGCAGGGAAACCTTCCTCTGCAGGCATTTCCTCCAGACGGCCGGACAGTTCTCGAAGAGCTTCTGCCCAACGGGAAGTGGAGTCTGCCATGATAGCTACGTCGTAACCCATGTCCCGGTAATATTCCGCAAGAGTTACACCTGTATAAATAGAAGCTTCACGCGCCGCAACCGGCATGTTGGAAGTATTGGCGATCAATGTGGTTCTGTCCATCATCAGGTTTCCGGATTTCGGGTCGATCAGTTTACTGAAATCTTCCAGAACCTGAGTCATCTCGTTTCCACGTTCTCCGCATCCAATGTAGATGATAATGTCTGCGTCAGACCATTTTGCAATCTGATGCTGAGTCATGGTCTTACCTGTACCGAAACCTCCCGGAACAGCGGCTGTACCGCCCTTGGCAATCGGGAAAAGAGTGTCCAGGATACGCTGGCCTGTGACAAGCGGGACGCTTGCGGGGAAACGTTTGTGGGTTGGTCTCGGGATACGGATCGGCCATTTCTGTGCAAGTGCCAGATCTTTGGTGGTTCCGTCTGCGAACTGAATGGTTACGATCGGTTCCAGAATGGTGTATGCTCCGTCAGATGCCGCGTGGATAACTGTGGCTTCTGTAAGATTCGGAGGAACCATGGATTTATGGAGAATGGAGTCTGTTTCCCGGGTCTCGGCAATGATAGAGCCAGGGCCGACTACGTCACCCTCTTTAACAGTAATGTGTGTGTTCCATTTCTTTTCTGTGTCAAGGGAATCAACGCTGACACCTCGTGAAATATATTTGCCTGAGGCTTTGGCAATCTCTTCCAGAGGACGCTGGATACCATCAAAAATATTGTGGATGATTCCAGGTCCCAGAAGTACAGAAATGGCATCTCCGGTTCCTGTAACTGTATCGCCCGGTTTCAGTCCTGTAGTCTCCTCGAAAACCTGTACGGTGGTCATGCCTTTCTTCAGGCCGATGATCTCACCTACCAGATGTTCCGGACCTACATAGACCATCTCGGAAATCTTAAATCCGCTGTCGCCCTTCAGATAAATGACGGGGCCGTTGACACCGTAGATAATACCTGTATTACTCATGTTCTGGTCCTCCGTCAAACTTGAATTCTTTGTATGCTGCCTCAAAATTTCCTGCAAAAGAGTGATCGATCAGGATGTTTTTCTGAGGAATCGTAGCGCGGATACCGCCAAGAAAAGAGTCCTTTGCAAGCTGGATAGCAGTACCTGTTGTATGCTGAAGTTTCTCTGCAAGAGATCTGTCCTCCGGAGAGAGATAGATGGTAATCTCATCATTTCCCGCGAAATCCAGAGCTTCTTTGATCTTAGCAGTTAAATAGTTCTCATACTCCGGAGTTTTGGTAAAGGATTCCAGAAGTCCTTTTACTTCGGAGAAAATTTTCTCTTTTAATTCGTTTTGTTTTCTGGTCCAGTCACGCTTGATCGTGAGCTGTTCTGCGGAGAGAGCCTTGTTTATTTCACGTCGGGCGCTGGCAGTTTCCGCTTTGATCTGTGTCTGGGCGTTTTCTTCACTGAGAGTTTTGTGTTCTTCTGCCATTTTCTCCAGAGCCGCTTTATGTTCATCGAGAATGGCGGCAGCTTTTTCGTGGGCTTCCTCTACAGTGATATCATAAAAATGGCTGAGTTTTTCATCAATTGTCATGTTAACACCTGCCTGTAATATTTAGATTGTAACTGTTCACTCCGTTCACAGTAACGTAGCCAAAATTCATTCCAGATTGCCTGCGG
>ERZ791741.2450-NODE-2450-length-13236-cov-9.920188_pt1 | contig 13236 bp, 7 predicted proteins | sample MGYA00510040_ERZ791741 | MGnify/ENA primary metagenome ERZ791741 (study PRJEB30046, sample SAMN00791960) | human gut metagenome | study: EMG produced TPA metagenomics assembly of the A metagenome-wide association study of gut microbiota in type 2... | reverse complement strand
CTTCTTACATCCGGTGTTGAGAACTGTAACGTTATCGCTGCTTCTCCGATCGAAGTATCCGGAACAGGCGCACTGACAGGAATCATGATGGCTTATGAGAAAGCCACCGGAACAACTCTGAACGAAGATCAGAAGGCTGCCGCAACCGACGAACTTGTCACAACAGGAGATCTGGCAAATGATATCGGACAGGACAAAGCCGAAGATGTCATGAATGATGCCAAAGAAAGCGTTATTGAAGACGGCTTAAAAGATGAAAACGATATTCAGGATGCAGTGGAAGATGCTGCCAAGAATAACGATGTCACTCTGACACAGGAACAGATCAACAAGATCACTGAACTGTTAAAGAACATTTCCCAGTATGACTATGATGTCAAAGCACTGAAGAATACACTGAACAACATCGACGGAAAGAGCGAGGGATTCTTCTCCAACCTCTGGAATTCCATCAAAGGAATCTTCGGCGGCAGTGACAGCTCTGATGGCGGAATCATCAACAATACGGATGACAGTGCACTCGGCGATGATGTCGTAAGTAACAGCACACTGGATTCTTCCGACAACTCTTCTTCGAACAATTCCGACAGCGCAGATAATTCTTCCGACAGCAGTTCGGATGACAACAGCGATAACAGCGGATTCTGGGGCAAGATCAAGAAATTCTTCAAGGATCTGTTCGGCGGAAGCGATTCTAAAAAAGACAATTCAGATAAGAGCAAAAACGATGCCAATACAGAGGACAGCAAAGATACTGATGATGATCAGTCTGACGACACACAGAATGATTCTCTGAACAGTGATGCAGATTCTTCAGATGCCGGCACAACAGACAACTCTGCTGATGATTCTTCACTGAATAACAGTGCCGATGATCAGTCCGATACTCAGAGCAGCTTACCAGGCAGCAGCGAATCAGATTCTTCCAACTCTGATACGTCTGATTCCACAGCTAACGGCTCTGCCAACTAGACATAAGCATTAGCAGGTAATTATAGTAACAAACGAATTATAATGACAATACAGCAAACCTGCCACTGGCAGCTTTTCTTGCACACTTTGGTATAAAAACACCGGGAAGCTTAAAAAAACTTCCCGGCGTTTTTTATTTTACTTCATTCAAATTAAACTCTCTCTATTCCAAAATTTAAATAATCCTAAAATTACTCCTCTTAAAATTCAAACACAGCAACTCCGTAAGGCGGCAGCTTATAAGCAAATGAATACGGTCTTCCATCACATTCTTTTGCCTCAGCCTTATAGATCTTCTTCCTTACCTCTCCGGTTCCGCCGTATTTTTCCTCATCACTGTTCAGAATCAACTTATACTGTTTCTTTCTCGGAACTCCGACTCTGTAATCATCTCTTGCCATCGGCGTAAAGTTGCAGACGAACAACAGATTCTTCTTTGCACCTTTGGAATGTCTCATGAAACTATAGATACTTCTGTATCCATCATCCGCATTGATCCATTCAAATCCTTCCCAGCTCTGATCCATCTCATACATCGCCTTATGACTCTTATACAGATGAAGCAACGCTTTTACCCACTCTTTCATCTGCTGATGCTCCGGCTCAGCCAACAGGAACCAGTCAAGTTCTCTTTCCTCGCTCCATTCACGAAGCTGAGCGAATTCCTGCCCCATGAAAAGAAGCTTCTTACCGGCGTGTCCCATCATGAATGCATAACCAGCTTTAAGGTTAGCATATTTATCAAATCCCAGTCCCGGCATCTTATTAAGCATCGAACACTTAAGATGTACCACTTCATCATGCGACAATACCAGGATATAATTCTCACTGTATGCATAACTCATGGCAAATGTCATCAGATGATGATTATCCTTACGGAAATATGGATCCAGCTTCATATATTCCGTGAAATCGTGCATCCATCCCATATTCCACTTCAGGCTGAAACCTAAACCGCCTTCTTCCACTTCACCGGTAACCTTCGGCCATGCTGTAGATTCTTCTGCGATCATGAGTGCTCCCGGATTTCTTCCAAGAACAACAGAGTTCAAATGTTTGAAGAAATCAATCACTTCAAGGTTCTTATTCTCACCATACTTATTCGCTACCCATTCGCCATCTTTCCGTCCATAATCCAGATATAACATAGACGCAACAGCATCTACACGAAGTCCGTCTATATGGAATTTTTCAATCCAGAACAATGCATTGGAGATCAGGAAATTGCGGACTTCATTTTTTCCAAAGTCAAACACTTTTGTTCCCCAGTCCGGATGTTCTCCAAGTCTTGGATCTGCATATTCATACGTCGCAGTTCCGTCAAAATCAGCAAGTCCATGTGCATCCTTCGGGAAATGGGCCGGTACCCAGTCCAGAATGATACCGATCTTATTTCTATGCAGATAATTGATCATCCATGCGAAATCTTCCGGTGTTCCATACCGGGATGTCGGTGCATAATAACCAGTCACCTGATATCCCCAGGAACCGTCAAACGGATGCTCCGCGATCCCCATCAGCTCCACATGTGTATAACCCATTTCTTTAATATATTTGGTAATTGCTCTGGCAAACTCTCTATATGTATAGAAACCTTCATCTTCCCGTCCCGGATGGCGCATCCAGGAACCAATATGTGCCTCATAGACAGACATCGGCTTATGCTTATGATTCCAGGTCTTTCTGTGGGTCATCCATTCTGTATCCGTCCATTTTATATTCTCGATATCTGTAACTCTGGATGCTGTTCCAGGTCTTAATTCCGCATAATTGGCATATGGATCTGCCTTAAATATCTGTTCTCCCGAATAAGTCTCAATACAATACTTATACATCTGATTTTTCTTCACACCAGGTATAAAACAGGTATAGATTCCCAGAGGTTCTTCTCTCTTCATCGGGTTCGCCTCTGTATCCCATTCATTGAACTCTCCGACTACCGAAACTGCCTGTGCATGCGGTGCCCATACCGCAAAATACACACCTTTTTGTTTTCCGTCCTGTACCAGATGTGCACCCAGCTTCTTATAAATCTCGTAATGATTTCCCTGTCCGAAAAGGTATTGATCCAGCTCGCCTATTTCATACGGTTTCTTCTTTTTTTCAGCCATAATTACCCCTCGCATTCTGTTGCATATTTATAACAACATTATACTTTACAAAAGGGCAAAAAGAAAGAGTTTTGACAGTTTAGTTTGTCAAAACTCTTCCAAAATCTGACTTAAATTTTAAAATCTTCTTCTTTCAGAATAATTCTGTCAGAATCATCTGTTCCCTTACCAAATACTCTTCGTGCAAGGTGTTTTACATTTGCTTTCTGTGAATGAGCAATTGCTTCATCCATGATCTCTTTAACTTCTGCAACAGATACTGCATGGTCTTCTCTTTGCATTACATCGATACGGCTGTACAGTGCAAGGATTCCCATCTCATCCAGTTTATATCCATTCTCTTTCGCATATGTCTGACCGAATGTTACCAGCTCATCATTAATGAATACCGGAAGTTCCAGTTTCGAACTGAATTTCTTCTTGAATTCCGGATTAGCTGTCATCAGACGCTCCAGAGGTTTTCTCTGATCTTCCAGTACGAAAAGTAATTCACCTGTCTTCTTTTCCATCAGATAATTAAGTTCTTTTACCGTTCTTGAATTCAGCTTGCCAGCATGTTCAATGATGATTGCTCCTCCACGAAGCTTCTGGATGATATTCGTAAGTTCTTTCTTATTCAAAGACTCACCTGTAACGATCGCTACTTTACCCTGTTTCAGATTTCTCTGTTTCTGGATTGCTTTTACGATATCAACCGCAAGAACTGTTTTACCAGATCCTTTTCTTCCGATTACCAGAAGGTTTCCTGTCTTGGAAGTACCCTCTCTCTGGGCACGTCTGTCATTATCAAGAACCTCTACGATCTGTTCACTCATTCCTCTTACCGGAACGAAATATGAGAATAACTTCTTCTGTTCTTCCGTAAGTCCTGCCTTTAATCCGATTTCACTCGTTGCACTCAGATCATATCTTCCTGTTACAACGAATCCGGTATCAAATGGAACTCCACCTTTTGACTTTTTAATTCTTGCCTGGATCTCTTCTTCGGATGGCTCTTCAATCTCTAATTCTTCTGTGTCATCCTCATCTTCGATCTCTTCTTCGTCAAAATCTTCTTCCTCGAAGTCGCCTTCGTCAAAGTCTCCTTCATCAAGATCCTCTTCCTCAAAGTCAGCTTCGTCAAAATCTTCCCCTTCAAGGTCTTCGCCAAAATCAAGCTCTTCGTCATCGTCGATCTCTTCTTCGTCGAAATCCTCTTCGTCCATATCTTCTTCAAAGTCGCCTTCGTCAAAATCGGTTTCTTCATCATCTATGTCTTCAAAGTCGTCTTCATCATCGTCTTCGTCAAAATCGGCCTCTTCAAGTTCTTCCTCGTCAAGATCTTCTTCCTCAAAGTCAGCTTCGTCAAAGTCTTCCTCGTCGAAATCTTCTTCCTCAAAGTCGCCTTCGTCAAAGTCTTCTCCTTCAAGATCTTCTTCCTCAAAGTCGCCTTCGTCAAAGTCTTCCCCTTCAAGATCCTCTTCCTCAAAGTCGGCTTCGTCAAAATCACCTTCCTCGAAACTGCTTCCGTTCATATCCAGTCCGGCAAGCTCATCTTCGATTCCTTCTATGAAATCTTCATCCATTCCCGGACCGTCTTCAAGTTCTTCCTCATAAATCTCATCTTCGGAATCTTCATTTTCACTCTCCATCTCTTCCATCAGACGGACAATGTCATCCGGTATTCTCTGTGTATTTCTTTCAGATTTTTCCTCGTCGGCTGCCTCTTCCTCAGCTTTTCTTGCTGCCTCTTCCTCGGCCTTTCTTCTGGCCTCTTCTTCGGCTGCTTTTCTTGCTGCCTCTTCCTCGGCTTTTCTTCTGGCTTCTTCTTCAGCCTTTCTTCTGGCCTCTTCTTCGGCTGCTTTTCTTGCTGCCTCTTCCTCAGCTGCTTTTCTTGCTGCCTCTTCTTCGGCTTTTCTTCTGGCCTCTGCTTCAGCTGCTTTTCTTTCTACTTCTTTGCGCTCTTCTTCCTGACGGATTCTTGCCTGTTCTCTTTCCTTCTGGAGACGCTCCTCATCTTTGGCTTTCTGCTTTGCAATCGCCTCTTCATGATCTTTCTGTTTTGCTTCCCATTTCTGAAGGATATCATCGATCATCATCTGACCGTTTGCCAGGATTTCATCCTCGCGCTCTTTCATTGCTTCTTCTTCAATATTAATACCGCTTGCAACAGCAACACCCTGTGCCAGAGCTTCTTCTAATGTGGCCCCCGTAACTACCTGTTTGATCGCTGATGTATGCTCTTCAGGTGTCTCAACAGATGCTTCCGGTTCTTCTTCCCTATACATCGGAGTCTCTTCCACTGCTGCAGTTGCTTCCGGTACAACTTCCTCCGGTACGACATCTGCCTGTGTGACTTCCTCCGGTATTTCAAACTCTTCCTGCATCGGAACCGGCTCCGGCGGAATCTCCTGTACTTGTGCATCATCTATTCTCTGCACCGTACTTTCCTGTACCTCTTCCTCAGAACCTTCATCATATTCATTCTCATCGTCAACTTCTTCCAATGTTGACTCCGACTGTTTTACAGGTTCCGGCTGCTTCTTTACTGCTCCCGGACGGCTGTCATATTTTTCCTGCTGAAGCGGCGTCAGTGGCTTATACTTCATCTTAAGTTCCATCGCCAGGTATACATACTTTCCTTCGCTGAACCAAAGAATCAGGTCATCACATTCTTCCAGACATTCCGCAGTCATTCCCGCCTCATCATATAACTTGGCAAGTTCATATGCCCATTTTTCAATATATTCCGCTTTTTTAAATTCTTCCAACGCCGCAATCTGATCCGAAAGTGCTGCTCCCTGAGTTCTCAGGATCTTATACTTCAGGATATATTGATTCGGGTCTTTTGGCGCCAGCTTAACAAACTCTTCATAACAGTCTGTCGCTTCTCTGATATCCTTAATCTTTAATGCCAATGTACCTAATCGATATACGATTTTACGGCTTCCCGGTGCTCTGTCAAATGCCAGGAATAAGATATCTCTCCCTTTCTTAAATTCTCCGTTATATTCATAAATCTCACTTACCGTATTAAGCATAGAAGCGTTCTTTACTCTTCGCCAGTCTATACTTTCAGCTATATCCATTGCTTTCTGGTATTCCTTTTTTTCCAGATGATCAAGCATCTGCTCGGTCTTTACCCTATATTCATATTTATCCAATATTTCTCACCTCAAATATTTATTTTAAAAAAGCGTATTTCCCTACAATTTTACTTATATAAGTTTATCATATGACCTGTCTATTGTCAAAATATCCGGTTAAATATGTTAAAAAAATATTACAAAAGTTACAAAAGTTTATAATTTATTGTCGGCAGCTTCTTCCGAATGCATGGCAATGCCGAAAACCTGCCACTGGCAGCTCCTTACGAACGCATGGCGATAAAAAAACAGCCATCATAATTCTTTTTATTATGATGGCTGTTACATATTCAATTTTATCATATACTTTTCATTTGTTTCGGAGAATTAATTATTATTTTATTCCCTGACGCCTTTTTATGTATTTCAATGATCTTTTACTCATTGTCCTACATGTTCATTCAAATCTACTATTCATGTTTCTTTACACATTTTAATAATATATTTAAATATATGGTATTATGTTCAATATGTTTACAGTTTTTTTATTTTTATTATCCGGTTTTATTTTCTCCGTTTATTTTTATTATTATCTGAATCTCCTCTACCGGCCTTTTTATCTATTATTATAAAGGCTTACTCTATGGGAATTTTTAACTGTCATACCACTAACATATTGATTCGATGATTCTACTGTGTCCATTGGATTAAGCCTCCTTTTCATAAATTTCCAATCAACATATCTCACCGACATATGAAATATTTTTTATCCTTATAAACTTTTTTCATTCTTTATACACATAAGATATAAATGATATTTATTACCTTGTCTCTTTCATTAAGATTATTCCTATATCCCCGTGATATCATTTTATAATCTTACTTCATCCATTCTCTATCTTTACAATATACTTTACGATATCTAATATTCGATGCATTACCAAATACTTTATACCTATATATGCATTTTAGATTTCTAAATGAATCGAAACTCTGATAATAAAAATTCTCTTATAAAATATATGCTATAGAATTTTCAAGATTCCCTTTCTCGTCAGGAGTCCTTTTTGTTTATTTCGGATTTCCTTTGGATTGATTACATAATATCATCCGCATTTTGTTTTGTCAATACTTTTTGCGATTATTTTCTTTTATTTTTCATTATTTTATTTTTTACGTTAAATTGTCTGATTTCTATATATTTATTTTAATGTTTGCACAATACTATACAGTTTCTCTGTAACCATATTTGTCAACATATCACCTTTTCAATTGTTAACCGCACCAAACACATAGTTGACATTTTGCACATTTCATTTTATACTGCTTTTATATTTTGATATGAATCTAAAGGAAAGGAGTTCTGCCAGCCGGCAGACAATTACTACTATGAATAACACAGCAAACAGCACAACAACGAAAAGACTCTCCACCCGTAAACTGGTTCTGATCGCCCTGATGACTGCGATCACCTGTATCTTCGCTCCTATGGCGATTCCGATCCCTGTCAGTCCGGTACCGATCAGTCTTACCAACCTGGTGATCATGATCAGTATCTATGTACTTGGATTTAAAGATGCAACGATCAGCTATATCGTATATCTGTTACTTGGCCTTGTCGGTCTTCCTGTATTCTCTGGTTTCACCGGCGGATTAGGTAAGCTTGCAGGTCCTACCGGCGGATATCTGATTGGTTTTATCTTCCTCGCACTGATCGCAGGACTGTTCGTTGACAAATTTCCAAAGAACAGAATCCTGGCCGTTGTCGGTATGCTCATCGGTATGGCGATCACTTATATCTTCGGTACAGAATGGCTTGCAATTCAGTTAAAAATGTCCTTTGTTGCAGCACTTTCTGTCGGAGTTATCCCTTATCTTGCCGGTGACGCAGTGAAGATTATCATTGCGATCATTGTCGGACCTGTGCTTCGCAGCCGTCTGAGTCATATGCAGTAACAGTTACATCTACAGAACTTGCCACTGGCAGCTTCTCTTGCATACTTTGGTATCTAAAAAACACACAATACCGATTATATGATTCCTTCTGTTTCGGTATTGTGTGTTTTATTTTCCCTTCTGGAACCTCGACTATAAAACTTCCGGTTTTACAATATAATATCTCCCATTTTCTTGCCGGTATCCATATCATAAGCCTCGATAATATTTCCACTGATCACGTATAATGTATCTTCTATATAAATCCCCCGGATACCTTGCGAAGTATTTCCATTAATCTCTTCTTTCAGGATTGTTTCAAACTTTTTCTCTTTTCCATTATAAGTCAGCAGGCAGTACGTTTCCCCATTCTGGCTGTAGCCGGAGAACCCGATCCTATTTTTCTGCTGATCGGCAAGAACGGATTTGTAATCGTATGCTGCATTTGTTCCATACAGATCATCCAATACAAGGGTTGATTCTTCTTTTACATCCGTTCTGTCTGTAATATCGAACATGGTGATTTTTACACCTTCCGACACCCCTGATTCTTCATCGGTTGACATGCCGATTCCAAGTAATTTATCTTCTCCATAGAAATGCAGATATTCTGAAAATCCCGGGATTTTTAATTTGCCGAGGATCTTTGGTTTCTCCGGATTGGCCAGATCCACGCTGAACAACGGGTCTACCTGCTCATATGTCACGAAATATCCTGCCTCTTTCATGAATCTTGCAGAATAGATGGATTCCCCTTTTGCCAGATTCTCGATAGAACTGATCTTATCCAATTTCTTATCTAAGATTGTTACCAGATTTTCATCATCATTGGTTGTAAATAATCTTAAGTTTCCTTTATATTCATCCAGTGAAAATGTATCATTCAGATATCCTTTTACTTTTCCCTGAGCTACGGCCTTTAGCTTGCCCTTTCTATAAGAAATCTTGCGAAGTGTCGTCACAGTCTGATTATCCTGCTGCCATTCTGATTCATAATAGTAGATATTTTTTCCACTTACATACATTTGACCGCCTTCGGAGAGAATTGCCTTATTATCCACTGTTTTATCAGGTTTGCTGATGTCCACGGAACTGATCACTTCATACATTGTTCCACAATTCACCGGCGGCAGACAGATACTGGTCTGGCTCATCTTTTTGCCATTCACCAGAGGCACATAGGTGACCGGTTTATCTTTGACCACGTCGCCACCTGTATAGTATTCACTGAACAGATACAGATATCCGTCTGCCATACGAGACGAATTGTAAGTACCACTCTGTGTTACCTCGCCTTCTTTTACCGGCTTTTTAATATCACGGATGTCATAAGTGACCGCCGCTGTTTTAGTCTGATTCCAGGTATCTGTGTTCGTCTGCTTTTTGTTACTTTTATCTGCACATTCTTTCTGACATACAGCCACCAGTTTCTTTTGATCTGCATTTACATAAAACTCCTGTATTGTGTATTCTTTTCCAAGCGTAATCTCGCTGTATTTTTCTATATTCGTTCCGCTGTTTCCTACGTCTACAATATTGATGGTCCGGCCATTATCTTCCCGCACATATAGATAAGTCCCGTCTGTTTTGGCAATATCCCCTTCATCTACACCGGACTGTCGTACATTGGTCTGTGAATAACTGCCATCTGCTGTTGCCACACCGGTATCTGCCGAGGCCGTTTCCGTTGAAGACGCCGTTGATCTTCCTGTTGAAGCCGAATCCTCTACGGCTGCTGTTTCATTTACATTTCTTGCATACATTGCAATGCCGGAGTTATCTTGTGAACGTTTGATATATTTATAGATTTCGTCATAACTTTGGGCTGTCCTGATCTTCTTACTGTCGCTGATCTTCTTTACTGTATTACTATTTCCTGCACTGCTGCCTGCATTGCCACCTGACACATCCGGAGAATTTATCGCTCCTTCATGCATCCTTCCATACTGCCACACTACAGTTCCCGCCACAACTGCCACGCAGGCCGCCGCTACAAGCCCGATTTGATACGGGCGGAAATGTTTCTTCTGTTTTTTCTTTTCCAATAATTTATCTATATTCTCCGATCTCAGACTATCCGGGACTTCTGTATCTTCTGACATTCTTGAAATCTGATCTAGGATGTCCTGTTCACAATATTCTTTATGTTCATTCTCGCGCTTCATACCTTCTCACTCCCTTCTTTCCTTCTCATCTTCGCCGTAACTGCCCAGCACACATTCCATCTTCTTAAGTGCCCGGCTCCGCTTCGACCGTACCGTGTTCGGATTCAGCCTCATCATCTCACCGATCTCCTGACTGCAATACCCGCCAAATACGGATAATCCGACTAATATCTGTTCCTCTTCCGACAGCACAAAGAATGCTTTCTTAACATCGATTGCAAGATCATAATCCGGTGCTGTCGCTTGTTCCGGAAGTTCTTCTTCTCTTCCCGGTGTTTCTTTTAACGCTTTCTTCAATCTCTTCTTACATTTATTCGTAAGAATTGTAAATATCCAGCTTTTGAATGCTTCTTCTTTTTTTAATTTATGTATGTTCTCGTATGCTGCGATAACCGCCTCACTCACCGCATCTTCGGCTTCCTGCGGATTCTTCATCAGGCAGAGTGCGTAACGGTACAGATCACGGTAGACAGTCTCGTACATTTCCGAAAATTTCTTTATACTGCATTTCATATCATGTCCTCCCTCAGATATGAGTTTTCATGGTTTTTCTTTCTTTTCTCTATCATCTACATATATAAGAGTCTTTTACTCCAGATTCTGTTGCACTAAATTGAAAGTTTTTCTATCTTACATTCATGTTCCTTTGAGTCCTTCCAATAACCGATTCCAATTGCCAGAATGTCACCCGTGTATATTTCGTCATCACCCAGTTTTCCCTGAAAACGTAACGCATAACCCTTTTCTTTGATCTGACGCACTGCTGATTCTGCCGTATCATCAACCTTTAGATCTCATCATATGGACCAGAATTTGTCCAATAATTTCCCATTCGGATTCACCGTATCCACAAGATACTTCTCATATAGCCCGTCTACCTCCTCTTCTATAAATCCAAATATTTTTTCCAGCATCAATGTCTTATCAATAAAATATCGTGACTTCGTCTCCCCTTCGTACAAAACATATGGTGCTCTACTGTTAAGATAAAATCCCATCTTTGTGTCTTCTTCCGGTAACACTGCTTTTTTCCATCGTTCTCTTTTATTTTCTTCCATCCATTATCCTCCACTTGCAATTCAGGAGGATCTATACTTTTTCAGAAATCCTCCCGCTCATTTTAATATGTTGTGAATCTTAAGCATTGAAAATCTCTGATATGTATTTCGCTTGAATATAGAAACAGTTTTTCTGCTTTAGAAAATATAGAAATATAATGCTTGGATATATTCTAGCATAAGGCACTCAGGTTGTATATAGTAAATTTAATTTTATTTTTCATCTACCTATTTTATTATGACGTCAAAAAACTCCTCAAAATCCAGACAAATCTTTCATGTCTCAGAATTCTGAAGAGTTTTTATTTGTTTATATTGGAGAGAAAAAAGGTTATTAAAATAATTCTAATTTATTTGTTCACTTTTTTTATAAAGTTCGATCATTTCTTCTGCCAAAACCTTGAATACTTCCGTACTCATCATCTGGTCTTCTGCATGTGCAAGGATGAGACTCATCTTCGCGTCTTCACCGGCCGCTTCTTTCTGCACCAGATCTGTATGTGGTCCATGTCCCTGGCTTAAGAGTTCATCGTCCTGTCCCAGGAACATTCCGACTTCTACGATTGGTACAGGAATCTCCTTGGTAATCGGCACTGTCGTAAATACATAATGGACTTTTGAAAAATCAAAACTTTCCAGGCTGTCTATCAGACCTCCCGAAGTGTTTCTATCTGTCTTATTTTCTGTCTTTCTTATTCTCTATCTACCTTATTCTCTATCCTCTATAATAATTGATCAGGCATCCTTTTAAGATAATCTCTCTCTCCGCATCCGTCATATCACCGAGCTTCAGAGTGATCTCTTTCAAAGTATCTCCAACCACATACGCCTTAATTTCAGCACTCTTATCCTCGATTGCTTTTCTGATCTCCGGCACGAAGATATAATCACCGTTCTTGAAGCTTAAGTTCTCATGATCTTCCTCTGTAATAAATGGAAGCATACCCCAGTTGATCAGGTTCGAACGGTATCTCTTGGTTGCGTATTCGTTCGCAATATTTGCCCAGCCGCCGAGTACCTTCTGGCAGGATGCTGCCTGTTCTCTTGCGGAACCGTCTCCCGGTTTTACTGCGAAGATCGTGCTTCCGATTCCAAGGTTGCCTTCTCCTGCTTCCGGATACGTCTTGCGTACTTTTGCCATAACTGGTTTCAGTTCGTCTAATACTTCTAACGGACACTGTCCTGCCTCGATTGCTTTCTCGGCTTTCTGCACTTCTTTTGCACGGCCTACATAAGCAGGGTCTTTTCTGGATAATGCAAATTCTGCAAGTCCCAGAGGATTTGATCTATAAGAAGATGTCTCTCCTGACGGAATCAATTCGTCTGTTGTTGTAACCGGATCGTGGATCTCGGATACTACTTTCAGGAGTAAGTTCTCCGGAAGTGCTGCCATTGCCGGCCAGTCTTTGATGTTCGGTCCGAATTTGATCTCTACAGATGGATCTGCTACGCCGTGGCTGTCGAAGACACGGTTTGCGTAAATATTTTTGTCAAAGTGATATTTCTGTCCTTTGTATTCCACATCCATGTCAGTTGCAGGTGTAAGGAATCCCTTATTTGCTGCTGTTGCTGCGATGGAACGTGCATCCATAAGTGCAACGGATGCGATCTGTCCGCTCTGAAGCTTAGAGCCTTCACGGTTCGGGAAGTTTCTGGTTGAGTGACGGATGGAGAACGCATTATTGGCAGGTGTATCTCCGGCACCAAAGCAAGGTCCGCAGAATGCTGTCTTCACGATCGTTCCTGCTTCCATAAGGTCAGCAACTGCACCGTTCTTTACAAGTTCCATGTAAATCGGTGTACTTGCCGGATATACGCTGAATGTAAATTCATCAGAACCAATGTAATGTCCTTTGATAATGTCTGCTGCAGCACAGATATTTTCAAATCCACCACCGGCACATCCTGCGATGATTCCCTGATCCACATA
>ERZ791741.2439-NODE-2439-length-13274-cov-32.677510_pt1 | contig 13274 bp, 10 predicted proteins | sample MGYA00510040_ERZ791741 | MGnify/ENA primary metagenome ERZ791741 (study PRJEB30046, sample SAMN00791960) | human gut metagenome | study: EMG produced TPA metagenomics assembly of the A metagenome-wide association study of gut microbiota in type 2... | reverse complement strand
TTACCAACTGACCGCTTGAAGTAAGAATACTATAACATTCTCTTATATCGAACTCACGTATCAATTGAATTTGTTTTACATGCCGTATCAGTAGAATCAACCGTCCGCCGGCTTGCAAAATCCGCCGGAACGGGCGGTGGCAAGTCAAAAAAACTGAGTTTTTCTTTTGCCTTTCCGGCCGTCTTTCGTTATCTTTGCATGTCAATTTATATTTAAGTGTGGTATATGAGGATTGACAAGGTCTCCGCCCTGTGCGTGCGTTGCCGCATGATGGCCCTCGTGCTGGCTGTTTCGTTGCCATCGTTCTGCCTCGCGCAGCACAAGCCCTATCATGGCGACGGCATCGACGACTACCTGCGCTTTGTGCCCGTAGTGTCGGCTTACGCCCTCAAGGCCGCCGGCGTTGACAGCCGCAGCACGTGGAAGCGGCTGCTTGTCAACTCCGCAACGTCGTTCGCCATCAACGCGGCCTTCACCTATGGGCTGAAGTACACGGTCAAGTCGACCCGTCCCGACGGCACCGACAACCACTCGTTCCCTTCCGGCCACACCTCGTTCGCGTTCTTCGGCGCAGCCATTCTCGACAAGGAGTTCCGTCGGGTAAGCCCTTGGATTAGCGTGGCGGGCTACAGCGTGGCCGCCGTTACCGCTGTCGACCGCGTGCGGCGAAACCGTCACCACTGGGCCGACGTGCTTGCCGGAGCGGCCATTGGCGTGCTCTCGGTCGAGGCCGGCTACTGGCTTGGCGACAAGATGACCGGCTGGGGCGACAATGTCAGCCTCGCCCTCTGCCCTGTCGGGGTCAGCCTTGTGGTAGGCTTGTAGGCTTGCCGCAATCCCGTCCGCCGTTTTTATGTATTAAGAAGCTGTTGTCCCGGATGTGCGGAAACTGTAAACAGTAATTTTACACATTCTGCCTTCAAGCCGGTTTCCTCCTTTTTTTCTCTTGTTCTACTGTTAAGAAACAAGCTTGTTAACACTAATTAAATCTTTCGGGGGGGTAATTTAAATATAATTACTATATTTGCGCACAACAACAAACGATAAACTAAAGTGCGCGGCCTTGCTATACGGGGCTGTCATGAAAACTAAAACGAAACAAACTTTTTGCCGTCACAGGCAATTCCATAATCAGGTATTTAAGAAACGCGGCGCTGTTTGCCGCCATACTAATCAAACTGAATATGAAGCCGGGATTTTATATGGTGCTCGTATGGGCTTTGATGGTTTGTACCACAGCCCGTTCGCAGGATGTCGCGGTGAAGACCAACCTCTTCTATGACGCTTTCGCCACAATCAACGTGGGGGCGGAGGTTGGCCTTGCACCGAAGTGGACGCTCGACGTATCGGGCAATGTCAACGCGTGGACGCTCTCTCACGGGCGCAAGTGGAAACACTGGATGGTGCAGCCCGAGGCGCGCTATTGGCTGTGCGACCGCTTTGCGGGTCATTTTTTCGCCGTGCATGCCCATGGAGGGCAGTACAACATCGGCGGCCTTAAAAACGATTTCAAGATGTTTGGCACCGACTTTTCGGGGCTGTCGGAGAGTCGTTACCAGGGCTGGTTCATAGGTGCGGGCGTGGGCTACGGCTACTCGTGGGTGCTTGGCCGCCACTGGAACCTTGAAGGCGAGATAGGCATAGGCTACGCTTACTCACGGTACGACCGCTTCAAGTGCGCCGGATGCGGCGAGAAAGTGGAGCGCGACGCCTCGCATCACTACTTCGGCCCCACCAAGGTGGCTGTTAATTTGGTTTACGTTTTCTGATAAGTCATTATGCAGATGAGAAGGTTTCTATATATATTAATAGGTATCGCGGCTTTCGCCTCGTCTTCCGCCTATGGGCAGAAGGTGGCAGGCGGCGTGCCCGGCGTGTCTGTTGACAACCTTAGGATGTCGCGCAGCGGCGACATGGTGACAGTCAGCATGGACATTGATATGTCGCAGTTGGACGTGGAGAGCAACCGCGCCGTCATCCTTACGCCGTATGTCGCGGCGCAGGGCGACTCTGTCGAGCTGCCGTCGGTTGGCGTGTATGGCCGCGGCCGCTACTATCATTACCTGCGTGCAAACGGCGAAGGCATGATAACCGGCTCTTCCGAGACGGTCATAAGGGCCTCGAAGAAGCCCGACGTGCAGGCTTACCGCGCCACGGTTGAGTATGAGCCGTGGATGGAGGGAGCGTCGCTCTCGCTCCACAGGCAGGACTACGGATGCTGCGGCGACGTGCTCGCCGAAGACGGCATGCCCCTGCTGGCCGACTTCCGCAGCGTCTACAAGCCCGTTTATGTCTATGTGCAGCCAAAGGCCGAGCCTGTAAAGGCGCGCGCGCTTACCGGCTCGGCATACGTCAACTTCCCTGTCAACCGCACCGAGATACGCCCGTCTTACATGGACAACGTGCGTGAGCTGGGCAAAATCACCGGCACTATCGACAGCGTGAAGGCCGACGCCGACATCACCGTAAAGGCGCTTTCTATAAAAGGCTACGCTTCGCCCGAAGGCCCGTATGAGGGCAACGAGCGGCTGGCAAAGGGGCGCACGGAAGCTCTTAAGGACTATGTGTCGAAGCTGTACAAGTTTGACGACGGCTTCATCAAGACATCATACGAGCCCGAAAACTGGGAAGGCTTGCGCCGCTATGTCGAGCAGTCGAACCTCGACAGCCGCGAGGCCATACTCAAAATCATGGACTCTGGCCTGAAGCCGGATGCCAAGGAGTGGAAAATCAAGTCTACATACCCTGCTGACTACCGCTTCCTCCTTGATAATTGCTACCCCTCCCTGCGCCGGTCTGACTACCGCGTGGAGTACGAGATAAAGAATTACAGCGACCCCGAGGAAATCAAGCGCGTGATGGCGGAACGTCCGCAGAAACTCAGTCTCGCCGAGTTCTACATAGCGGCGCAGTCGATGCAGCCCGGCAGCCGTGAGTTCGACGACGCCTTTGAAACCGCCGTGCGCATGTATCCTGACGACGAGACGGCCAACCTCAACGCCGCGAACAGCGCGATGAAGCGCGGCGACATGGAGGGCGCAAGCCGCTATCTCGACAAGGCAGGGCAGTCGCCAGAGGCTGTTTACGCACGCGGTGTCTACGCAGGATTGCAGGGCGACTACGACAAGGCGCGCCGGCTGTTCTCCGAGGCGCAGGCCGCCGGACTGCCCCAAGCTGCCGACGAGATAAGGCGCATAGGCAATATGGCACAGTAGGAATTCATTAACTGACATATAAAACTTTTAAAACAAATCAATTATGAAAGCTAAGTATTTGGCATTATGTTTGTTGGCTTGTGCCGGGATGGTGTCTTGCTCCAACAACGACGACATCGCCGTAGACGACGGCAAGAAAGGTGACGGAAGCGTTGAGGCCGCTTATCTCGCTGTCAATATAAACAATGTGGGTGGCCCGGAGTCGCGTGCCAACGGATATGAAGACGGCTCCGAAGCGGAAAACGCCATAACCTCGGTCCGCTTTTACTTCTTCAACTCTGACGGTTCGGCCTGCACCGTAAGTGGCGGCAACAACTATAAGGATATCAATTCGCCTAACATGAATGAGGAAGGCACAAGCGACAACATCGAGGAAATATCCGATGCTATTCTTGTTCTCGACGGCATCACGGGCCAGGCTCCTACATCCATGGTGGCGGTTGTCAATCCCCCTGCTTCCATGACGGGAAATCTTAGCCTGACGCAGTTGAAGAGCACTACCGCCGATTATCTTACAAGCGGCACCACAAGCGGCTCGTTCGTAATGTCAAGCTCCGTCTATGCCGACGGAACAGACGTGGTTTGCGAGACTCCTGTAGGCGCTTATCTTAGAAGTTCGCAGGAAGCGGCAGAGGCTGCGCCCGTTAACGTGTATGTAGAGCGTGTCCTCGCAAAGGTTACAGTGTCATTCTCTGGTGCAGAAAAGAGTGACAACCAATATCTTGTAGCAGGCACTGACGGTCAGAATGATGCCGTTTACGCCAAGGTTACAGGCTGGAACATCGTTGGAACAATCAACAAGTCGAACCTGATTAAGAACATAGATCCGAGCGGTTGGGCTTCTTCTCTTAGCGGTTTCACATGGAACGACGCTGTAAATCACCGCTCTTATTGGGCAGTAACGCCTTCAGACGGCAGTATAACGGTTGACAATACGTTCAAGTACACCGACCTTACCAATGTAGCCGGAGCGTCTGTCTATACGCAGGAGCTTACTCCGACAAGCGCGGTTACAGACGTTGTGGCAAACAGTATCGCCAAAGTCGTTGTCGCAGTGGAGTTAGTCAATAAGGACGGAAATGCCGTTCCGCGTTACGAATACCTTGGAGGTACTTATGCAAGTGAGGAGGCCATCCTGGCGTTGGTTGCTCAAAACTTCTCAAATTATTATGTAGAAGTTACTACCGACACATATTCTCCGCTGCGTGTGGAGGACCTTGAACTCGTGTCAGGTGCTTCTTTGGGCGAAACCGCGACATATAACGCATATCCGCAGGTTAAGTCGGGTGTTACGCTTTACACCAAGTCAGGTGAAGATTATACACCGGTTTCGGACAATTCGACTGTAAACACCGCATTGAAGGCATACAACGCACGTGTCTGGACGGACGGAAAATGCTACTATACAACGACAATCCAGCACCTTGGAACTGACGGATTGGCTAAATACGGAGTTGTGCGTAACCACGTTTACAAAGTAAACATCTCTGACATCGTAGGCATGGGAACACCTGTTTACGACCCGGATAACGACGAAATAACGCCTATTGTTCCTTCTGACGAGAAGTCTTACCTTGCCGCACAGATTAACGTGCTTGCATGGAAGGTTGTCGGCAGCGATGTAACTCTCGGACAATAACGCTCCGCTTGGCGTGGACATAAGGATTTGCAATCCGCAAGGAAGCATGTTCCGGGCGGCTTGCAAATCCTTCAGACCCGGCTTCCGGGCTTTTAATGAAGTAAGAACAAATAACTAATCACGAATAAATGAAATTGTCGGACTTTATACGAGTGAAGATGACGGCTGTGCTGCCGATGGTTGTGGCGGTGCTTGCTCTTTCGTCATGCGGCATGGTTTACGAGGACGAAGGCGACTGTAACACCTATTGTGACGTGCGCTTTGTCTATGACCGCAACATGGAGTTTGCCGACGCTTTTGCCTCGAAGGTGGAGGCGGTTGACCTCTATGTGTTCGATGCCGACGGAAAGTTCCTCCGGCAAGTGTCTGAACGCGGCGACGCACTCAAGGCCGACGGCTACCGCATGCCGCTGGACTTGCAGCCCGGACAGTACACTGTCTTGGCGTGGTGCGGCCTGAACGGAGAACTCGATTCGTATGATGTGCCGGAGCCTACGCCGGGTGTCACCACGCTTCAGGAGATGCAATGCCGCCTTGCCGACCGCCAGACAACCGGTGGCGAGACTGTAGTCGGCGAGATAGACAACCTCTTCCACGGCATGACGACGTTCACACTGCCCGACGAGGAGGGGCGACACACGTACACGGTGGAGCTTACCAAGAACACTAACAACGTGCGTGTAGTGCTGCAAAACACGTCGGGTGAACCGCTGAATGTTGACGATTTCGTCTTCACCATAACCGACGAGAACGGCCTTTTGGACTACGACAACAGCGTGCTTGACGACGAACTGCTGTCTTATCATCCGTTTTACACGGCGCAGGGAACGGCAGGCGTTGACACAGGCGATGGCAGCGGAGCCATCACTTCGGTAAGTGCAGCGGTGGCGGAATTCACCGTCAGCCGCCTGTTCAAGGACAAGGACACGCAGACCCGGCTTACAATCACCCGGCCGGATCCTGACAACGCCGGTGCATACGAAACCGTGCTGTCAATCCCCTTGGTTGACTATGCCTTGCTTGTAAAGGGATATTACAACCGCGACATGGACGACCAGGAGTATCTTGACCGCCAAGATGAGTACAACCTGGTGTTCTTCCTCGACGCTGACGGCGACTGGCTGTCGTCCAGTATCATCATAAACTCATGGAAGGTGGTGCTTAGCGAAACAGGACTTGGTTCGAACTAAGGCGGTGAAATGCCGTGACAGCGGTTTGTACACAGTTCTCCCAATACTCCCAGTTCTCTCAAAACAACTTTGAACAATGGCAAGATTACTTCAACATACACTGGCTGCCGCACTGCTTGCGGCGCTTGTCTGCGGCTGTTCTTCTGACGATGTGGCAGGCGACGGAGCGTCTTCAGGCGACACGCAGGTCAGCTTCATCCTGAAGCTTAGCGACGCGTCGGGGCGTACAAGGGCGGCGTGGGATGAAGGTTATGAAAGCCAGATCGGCACGGAATACGAAGACCGCATCAGCCCCGACGACCTGAAAGTGGCCCTGTACAACGCCGCAGACAACACGTTTGCCGCCGATGTGGACATCTTGTCATATCACGAGACGGCCACAGAGGGCGAATACGAGTTCGTGGGTTCGGTTGAAGCAGCCGACGGCGGCTCGCTTTCCACAGGCGCATATAAGATTATGGTGTTCGCCAACTGCGGCGACATCGACCCGTCAGGCACAACTACGCAGTTAGACCAGTTGGCCTATCAGTACAGTGTCGACAATGTAAAGGCCGAAACACAGCTGATACCCATGTGGGGAGTTACCACCGCCACGCTCACACTTGAAAAGGGAGCGCGTGCCGATGCCGGAACAATCGACCTTCTCCGAGCATTTGCAAAGGTGGAAATCAACCTGCACAGCGACATCGCCGGGACTACCTCCATCACATCGGCCACGCTCACCCGTTACAACACTAACGGCTACTGCCTGCCTGCAGGATATGCAGATGTAAATCAGACTACAGGGCTCGACCAGGAGGACGGTACCAATCCGAGCTTCAACCCCAACGGAACGGCTCAATCAACCGACCTCGACTTCACTTATTCTGAAGACAGAAAGTCGGCCTATCTTTACATTCCCGAATACGACAATTCAACCGATGAGGCCACAATATCGCTCGCTCTTAGCGACGACACGACAGGAACGCTCGAGTTCAAGAGCTACAGTGGCGGCACAGCCAGCGGCGATGCTTACGACATTGTGCGCAATCATATCTACCGTTACACCGTCAACGTAGACCAAGGCGAGCTTGTTGTTGTGGCCGCAGTGATGCCGTGGCAGCTTGTAACCTCATCTATAGGATGGATGCCGCAGCCGGCTTCGACCACGGAAAATCCTTTTGATAGTTCAAATTCGTATGAGGAGTTTGTCGCAAATGGCAGTTACATCTTGCTGCCCGCCAGTGATTATAGTGAAGACGATGGCCGTACAACTACGCGTCAGGTGCTGAATTATCTTTATGCAAATGCAAGCAGGGGTGACGTAGAGCCGAGATACGGTGTTATATACCGTCCGCGTTATCGCAGCGACAGCTCAAGTGATGCAGATGCACACAAGAAGTTGCGGAATGACACTGGCGGAGCGACGTGGTTTTTCGTGCTTACTGGACCTGAAGGAGCAACATGGGAAGCCCATCTTACCAATACTGAAGATTTTGTTTTATCGTCGGGTGATGCCGATTATTTTGCAGAATCGACGGATTTTCCTGCCTCTAATGTAAAGAAAGTAAGTCACGGAATAGCGCGTGAACAACCATATGTAGTGCAAGTGAATGCCGTCAATGCTTACACAGGAGTAGCAGAAGGCGGCTCTACGGTGGGAGATTTTGATGAGAATGACATCAGCGAAGATAAATTTGGTGACGCTTACCTTACCGAATGGGGGAAAGATAAGTGGTATGGACATAAGGTGGTTGATACGGAGTTTTACATTACGGTTAAGCTGAAAGACGGAACCGAATACGAACTTACAATAAATCCGACATACTCCAATGGTGTTTCAAATACAAACTTTATCGGCAACCGACGTTATCCAGGTACAGATACACGCATTTGGTTAAGGCAGTTAAGGGCACAATTTAATTGGGACTATGATGATTTAGCCATGGACGTAAGTCCGACCGACGACAATTTTGAGTGGTGGCGAGTTAATCCATATTGGAAATAATTTGGCTTATGTTTAAAAACGTTCTATATAAAGCATACCTCCTTGTAGGCGCATGTCTTACGTTTGCAGCATGTTCGCAGGAGGACGATTTGCAGGCCGTAGGCAGTGACGGTGTCAGCATACAGGTGCGCATTGCGGACGCTGTGGCTACGCGTGCGACGGAAGACGGATGGGACGAAGGTTGGAACGAGAACGCCGTTACGCGGCTTGACCTTTTCCAATTTGCCGCAGACGGCACGCTGAAACACCATCTTTTACCGTCCGATTTGCCGTCTTTTACAGACCAAAACGCCACCTTTAAGACACTAACCGTTAAAGGCTTGACTTACAATGACTTGGCAAACAACCCCACGGACGTGTTCTATCTCGTTGCAAACTGCCCGCAGCTGAGCAGTGCAAGCATAAACAGCTTCTCCGATTTGCAGGCCATGATGATAACTCCTGACCTTGACATGGATGCAAAGCAGACATCGTTCGTGATGGATGCGAGAACATCGAAGGACAGCACAGACCTTTATGTTGTCAATGCAGCAGACAAGAAAATCACCCTGCGGTTCGAGCTTTACCGCGCGGCGGCCAAAATCCGCATAGCCGTAAACGATGAGAGCGGCAACGACATTTTGGATGAATGCAAGTACAAGCTGTACAATTTCGTTCAGGACGGCACGTCAGTATTGGCCGAAAGCGAGGCTTACGGCGAAGGGGAGGGGCAAAGCCGCACTACGTCTGACAGCTTCCTTGATTTTACTTTGACTAACGGTAGCAAAGCAGTGTTCTACACTTACCCCAACGACTGGTTCGACGAGTCTTATTTGGACAAGACTACGGGAACATTCCCAACGGATAAAAACGGCGATCCGACACATCCGTATGCTTCGGATAACCTGATAGACGAAACCAAGCGGACGTATATCATGCTGGAAGCGCCATACGGCGGCGACGGCACATATTATTATCAGATACCTGTAAACCTGTCAATAGCCGACTTTAACGACCAGGACGGCTTCACGGCTGACGAGATAAAGGCTCTGCGCAAGACGTATTACAGCGTCTGCCGCAACACCATCTATGACGTGACCGTGACCGTTGACCGCGCCGGAGGCTCTTTGACAGACCCTGTAACGCCGGAGTTCCATATCCGTGTGAACGACTGGGAGCAGGGCGGCGACTATAATATAGGCCAAGGAGAGTTCCAATAGTAGAGTGGGGCTGTCCCCCTCTGACTCCCCCGAGGGGAAGGATTGGGAGGTGAGAAAGCGAGAAGGTGAGACAAAGAAATGTTTGAATACATGAATATGAAAGTTGGACTGAAACATATATGCCTGCTGACGGCCGCCGTTGCGGCTTTCTGCGCCTGTACTAACGACGACGGTTTTACCGGCGGCGCGAGACAGGGCGGCGGCGCGGAGTTTTTAGTTTCGGGCATAGCCGCGCAGTCGAGGGTCAGCCATTCGGACTATATCCAGTCCGACATGGAGGCCGGTGACGAACTTGGCGCGTTCGTAATCGAGCGTACAAGCGAGGGCGACGAAACGACGTTGCCCACATACGGCTTCATGTCCGGATATACGGAGAACGCCCGTTATCGTGTTGTCGAGGGCGGATATACCGGCCATGACGGCATAGCCTACAACTTTTCGTTGGAGCCGGAGGTGCCCATGGACACGTTCCCGGCCAACCAGCGTTACGTGTTCTACTATCCTTACAAGGCCGGAGTGGACATCCTTAACTTCAGCCACACCGTTATTGCCGACCAAAGCTGCGAGACGGCGTTCGAGAGTTCAGACCTTCTTAGGGCGCGTGTAAACGCCACCACCGACGAGAGCGTTGTGCCGACATCGATCATCGGCACTGACGAGGCTACGGGAAAGCAGATACTCGGCGTTACGATGGAGCACGTCATGGCCTCCATTGTGCTGAAAGTTGAAAGCTCGCTTGTGCCAGACAACGCTGACGACAGGCAGGCCACGCTGCTCGATATGTACCGCACGGTGTCGGGTATCGACCTTACCCGTGCGCTGACAAAGGAAGAACAGGGCGACGCGGATTATGAATTTACTACTGGAGAGACCGTCGACCGAAGCGATATAACGATGTGGAACGCAGGGCAGGAGGTTGACGACGGGACGACGTATGAAATCTTCCGCGCCGTATTCCCGGCACAGACCGTTGCGGCGAATGCCGATTTCCTGTCGTTCGTATTCAACGGCGACAGTACTGCAAAGACATATAAGATGAACGTGAACGGCAGCAGTGACATGGAGTTCGAGCCGGGACGTTATTACCTGTTTACGCTTACCGCGGACAGCGGACTGCGCTTCCGCGGCATAATTGACGACTTGAAAGACGGAGGAGACTATTTCTATGAGTATTAAAAAGACATATTTGCCCGTGCTGCTCTGCGCCGTGTTGTTGGCTGTAGGGCTGTCGGCGTGCAGCAGCGACGACGACTCCGGCCTGCCGTCAAGCGGCGAAAAGGGGCTTCGCTTCTCTGTTCAGGGAGTGCAGACAAGGTTGGGTTACGATTTCGAGAGCACCACTTTCGATGACGACGAGGCCGTAGGCTGCGTCATAGCGTCGGTAAGCGACGGTGTCGAAACATTTGTCTGCAACTCAAAGTGGACATACCGCGCAAGCGACGGAATGCTTATTTTGCAGGCGGACGGAGCGACCGGACTTCCCGTAAGCACGGATGGCAGTGACAATTCACTGCTGACCCTTAGCGGCGACACACAGACATTGAAGTTCTGTTTCTATTATCCGTATGTTGACAACGCCACACTTGAAACTGCGTTAAGCGGCGTTTCGTTATATACCGACGTAGCTTATCCCAATTGCCTGACGGCAAACGACGCTTTGCCGACAGACTATTCCGGCTGGTCAAGCGCGCTTCTGACAGGCGAAGTGGCGGCAAGTTATACTGCAGCGGCATGGAATTCTTACGCCAAATACGGATGGAATGAATATCCGTGCTTCGTAAACCATACGCAGGGAGACCCCTCGGCGGCAGGTCAATTGAACGACATCCGCCTGCAAAACAGTGACTTCCTTTGGGTGGCTTCGCCTGAAATAACGGCTTCTACGCAGCATACCGTCAACCTGACGTTCCAGAAAAAAACGGCGACAATACTCGTTTACTGCGAAAGCCAGCTTGCTGACATCTACTTTACACCCGGCGGAAAGCAGTCTCTTCTGCGCGGAAAGCAGATAAATCTGTCAACAGGCGAGCTGTCAGACTATACATATTCAGATGCCAACGACGCCTTGCCGCAGCAGAAAAGCATGTATTTCAACGCCGGCGAGCACATCGTTCCCTGTTACAGGGGGCAGTCAGAGGCTGACGGACAACAGTATTATTTCTACCGTATAGTGCTTCCTGCGCAGACTGGTTGCAGGCTCGCGATGCACATCTTGGGCGACTTTGACCGCGATGAGGGCACTCCTGACGAGTGGAAAGACATCAAACTGTCTGACGACGGCGGACTGACCGAGCTGAAAGAGGGCTACCTTTATTCTATAAGAATATCACAAAACGGTAACACCAAGATAAGCATCAACGACTGGAACGACGGCGGACTGATTGACATTGAGGAAGTTACGGACTAAAGCTACATCAAGATGAAACTACATTCCATATTCAAGATAACGGCGTTTGCAGCTGTTGCGCTGGCCATGTCGGCATGCAGCGACGAACTGGCGGTGCAGGACAGCGTGCCCGACAGCGGCGACAGCTTCTGGTCGCAGTATGACTTTGTGATAAGCGACGGCGTTGATACGCGTGTGGCATATACTGATTTGGAGCATGCCGAGTTTGAAGAAGGCGACGAGGTTGGCGTATATGTTGTTGACACTGACGGCAACTTGGTGAGCGGCCAGCCTACGAACGCAAGCTATACGGTGCGCAACGTGACTAACCTTAACACCGGAGAGCAGCGCCAGGTGCTGCAGCCAACCAATCCGGACGTGGCCGTTGACAAGAACTCCGGCTACCGTTATGTGCTGTATTATCCGCGCAATCCCAACATGACTCTTGACCGTCTTAAGAACTATACGCATGCCATTGAGCTGGAACAGGGCAGCAAGGAGGCTTATGAGGCTTCCGACTTGTTGTGGTGCTACTATACTCCGCCGTCGTCAGACACGTATGAAGTGGCTTTCGATCACCTCATGGCGCAGCTTGTTATAGAGCTTGGCTCTGGTGAAGTTTTCCTTTCCGACGATACAACTACTCCTTCCGGGGTGTATTTTCTCAATATGCCGACGCGAGGTTTCAACATCAACCTTGTGCAAGAGTGGAGCGATGGGTTTAGATATGGCACAGAAACCGTAACACCGCCAACGGACGGCGGCGAGGAAAATCCTGCCATCCATGCTTGGCAGTATGGTACGGCGGAGAGCGGAAATCTGCAGTTCCGCGCCCTTGTCCCTGCCCACACGGTGGCAGCCGACGTGCCTGCCGTACGCATATATACCGCCAACGGAGCATACACCGATTACAAGTTAGGCAGCGAGGTGCAGCTGAAGGCAGGTTATAACTACACCATTGTGCCTGCCGTACACATATATACCGCCAACGGAGCATACTCGTTGAAAGGGGAGTAAAAAAATCAATATCGTTAAGCTACGACGACTCGTGGGTGCTTCACGTTCTCGACCCCGTAACGGGTGACCCAGTAGGACTGTTGTGCCGCGAATACATCATGTATCAGCCCAGATGGCCGACGACGAGCTGGCAACGCCCGACGAGCCTACAGGCACGGAGGTGGCGTCATAATCCAAAACCATTCACATCGTCCGTGCGGATTAGCAATCCGCACGGACGTAGGAAAGTACGCTGACGTAAAAGATGCGCGGACATGGAGTTCGATATAAGTGCTTTTACAGTCACGAGTTTGCGGTCATAGGGGGCGGTTGTACGCAAAATCTTTTTTTGCAAATCATCTGTCATCTGTCAGTTTTCGGCGTAACATATTGAAATACAAGGTGTTAGAGGCTGACAGATAAGACCGGACATCCGTCATGCCAACTATCCACTGACGGCTTTATGACGGGGATGACAGATTACCGCTTGCATCTGTCAGTGTATAGTGTGTTGATTATCAGTGCGTTACGCCGAAAACTGACAGATGACAGATGGTTTGCGTTTTTCTTTTTTCATGCAACATTTGTTTCACACTCCATATTAACGTAACGTGAGTTCGGTATAATAATCTTATGCAATAAGCCTGCTTTTATCAATGATG
>ERZ791741.2435-NODE-2435-length-13284-cov-2.570489_pt1 | contig 13284 bp, 8 predicted proteins | sample MGYA00510040_ERZ791741 | MGnify/ENA primary metagenome ERZ791741 (study PRJEB30046, sample SAMN00791960) | human gut metagenome | study: EMG produced TPA metagenomics assembly of the A metagenome-wide association study of gut microbiota in type 2... | reverse complement strand
AAAATGGTATCTGCTGCTTGAACTACCGGTATAGCACACAGAAAACAGAAAAGCGAAAATAGAATTACGGCTTTTTTCATGGTATCGACTAATTAATATTTATGTTATCGGGAGCAAAGATAGTATTTTTTATTATATAACGGTTATGTTAATTAAATATTTTATTATATACGGTCGATTTAATAAACAAGACACTATTCGACGCAAAGCACTAAACCATCGGAAATAAACATATTCAAAGCGGTCATTGAAGACTATCCCATCAATCAGGATTTGGATTGTATTTAAAAACAAAGAGAGGGATGTTATCTCGAGCAACATCCCTCTCCTTTATCTTATTTCGGTGATCTATTGAAAACTCAATTATTCTTCAGCCACTTCCCCAATCTTAGTTGACCAATAAGGATTCTGATACAATACAGATGTCTCTGCTTTTTCATCCGGAGACAGCAATTCCATCTCACGAACCGGCACAGGATTGAGATAATGTGCCTTCTGCCAGGTATACCCATCGTATACATCATTATTGGTTTTCAAAATAGCATACGGACGCAGGTATTTAAAGGTGCGTGAAGAGATATTAGAACCTTCTTCACCAGAATCTTTAAATGTAACCTCAGCACCATTCTCATCTTTATTAGCCGATTTGTACATTTCATCCCAGAAATTACATCCTTCAGGGATATAATTTTTTGTCAGCAGATGATCCATTGAACGCCAACGTACCAAATCATCCCAACGCATCCCTTCACCAATAAATTCGCAACGACGTTCACGGCGAATATTTAATAAGGTGGCGTCTACAACTTGTCCACCCGAATATTTACCCCAATCTGTTTCCTGACTCAAATCGGTCGCATTGATTGTTTTTGTAAAATCAGGATCTACGCCTGCACGTTCACGAACGGCTCTCCAATATTGAGCTGCTTTACCTGTAACGTTACCATTCTTCATATAATAAGCTTCCAAATAATTCAGATAAGCCTCTACGCCACGATAAATAATACATCCGGTAGTCGACTCAGCTTTTCCCCATACATTCTGTGCCATATCAAAGCTGGCATATTTACGAATACGATATCCTGTCTGGTCTCTCATCTCTTCACGGTTAGATACAGGATGCGGAGCAAACATTTTCACAGTGCCCGGTTCCTCGGTCGAATATACTGGTACAAAATTGCTTTCACCAAACATAAACAACTGAAGACGGTTATCGCGATTGGCCTTCACATCATCCAATGTAGCATCCCCCTTATAAGGTGCTGCGCTACTGGCCGCATACCAAGGCAGACCATCCTGCATCAAGAAGCTTTCAACATAGCTTTTCAACAAGCCATGATTAGAACCGGACGCAATCCATGCCGGGGTGCCATGCATGATAGAGAAACTACCGGTTTTTGCATACTGACGCCAGAACAACACTTCGTCATAGCCGCTTAAATCAACATTGGCATACATTTCAAAATAAGGATTCCATCCGGATGTAATAGAAGGACTAGCAGGATCTTCAACCTTTGTATTAGGGGTCAAAGTTATTTTATCTGCAACTTCTTCCGCTGCTTTCATGGCTTCTGTCAAGAAGAAGTCAACCTCAGCTTCTACATCCAATGAGAAATTAGAATGTACTTTCTTTCCCGGCCAGTTATCATCTCCCGGTACACGCCCTGTACCCTTGTGGTATCTTTCAAAAGAAGCTTCATACAGTGCCACCCGGGATTTAATCAGCAAAGCTGTCTCACGATTCAAACGGGTATTATTTTTAAATCCCTTACTGTACATCATATTGGCAGCATCATCCAAATCTTTCAGGATAAAGCGGGCAACCAGATTACGAGGTTGGCGGACACCTTTTTCCATCAGCACCGTTTTGTCATCGGGCAAAACCTCTGTTACGATCGGAAAGTCACCGTAAGTACGCAATAAATTATAGTACACAAGAGCACGCATCAGATGCATTTCGCCAATATAATGACGAATATCGGCATCTGCTCCGGCAACCTCACCCGCTTCATATTTAGGCACAGCATTCTCAAAGAAGTAGTTGCAATAACGGATATTGCTGAAACTCCAGTTACCATCACTGGAAGGAACTTTCCAAAGCCCTTTTACATAGCGACTACTACGCCCTCCGGCCACCATATTATCCGTTCCACCATCGTTATTCGCTATACCTGCTCCATAACCACCATGCGAAGGAAAATAGTTTTGATACCTCGCTATGGAATAAGCGGCAAAGTGATCCACCGTTTGAAAGTAGACTTCCGGTGTGACAGAAGAAAGAGGTTCTCTATCAAGAAAGTCATTACAGGACGTGAGCGCCATTACCCCTCCCGCAACAAAACATGCTTGTACAAACAGATTTTTTATTTTAAGCTTCATAATACTTCAATTTAAAAATTAACGTTAACACCAACAGATATCACTCTTTGCAAAGGATACAACTTACCGGATCCTGTTCCGGCCAAACTTCCGGTAGCTTCCGGATCAAAAATCTTAGAAAGACTGGTTATAGTTGCCAGGTTATCACCCGAAACATATACACGTACAGAAGATATTCCGGCTTTCTCTGTCCATACCCGAGGCAATGTATAACCCAACTGAACATTCTTCAAACGCAGATATGCCCCATTCTGTAAATAACGCGTCTGAACCTTGGTATTACGATCCCCACTAAAGTTGACGCGCGGATAATATGAATTCAAATTAGCACCTAACGGGTCACCCTCCGGACGGAAGAAATCCCAATGTTCGGCGAAGCCGGTAGACTGCCACTCATTTCCTTGTCCGTTGGCTCCCCAGAAATAACATCTGTCCAGCCATAGGTCACGTTTTCCGATCCCCTGCATAAAAATGCTGAAATCGAATCCTTTCCAGGCAGCATCCAGTGTAATACCATATTTAAAACGAGGAGTCGAATTACCGATAATACGATAATCGCCCGTATCTCCTAATTTATTGGTTCCGTTACTGATTTTTCCGTCACCATCCAAATCGGCATACATAATATCACCGACACCCCAATTGGTTCCAACAGAAGATTGATCGACTTTTGCCAAATGAGCATCCATCTCTTCCTGTGATTTAGCAATACCGATTGTTGTCAATCCCCAAATATCGTTCAAATGTTCACCTTTATAATATGAACCTACATCATACGAGTCATTCGGATAGCGCAGAATCTTCTGTTGGTCATCAGAAAGTACAAATTTTGCTCCATAAGAAACTTCACCGATCCGATCTCTCCAATTTACCTCCAACTCAAAACCATACGATTTCATGTCCGAGTTATTAATCTTCGGAACTGAAGTTCCCAACAAACTTGAAAGTTCGGGAGCCGGGCCGATCATATCATAAGTATAACGTACGAAATAGTCGAATGAACCGGTCAGACGGTTGTTGAATAATCCCCAGTCCAGACCGGCATCCCATGTTTCGATGGTTTCCCAGGTCTTTTCGCTACTGACGATACCCGGATTGCTGGCATAATTCTGGCGTACACCGTTTACTAACCATCCGTAGTTCTGTCCTTGCGGTAAAGTCTGATAGAAAGGATACCAGGCTTCATTGGTGTTGGTGTTGCCCAACTGTCCCCACGATGCTCTCAGTTTCAGTGTACCAATTTTCAACTTGTTGGCGGTTTCTTCGAAAAATGCTTCACGGGCGATGTTCCAACCACCTGAGAATGACGGGAAGAATCCCCAACGTTTGTCGCCGATAAAGCGTGAAGAACCATCGTAGCGTCCGTTGGCTTCCAGCATGTAGCGGTCTTTGTAGTTCCAGTTTAAACGGGCAAAGAAACCGGCCACTGAGGTATGTCTGTATCCACCTGCTACACTGGGTTCACCTACTGCGGTATTAATTGTCGGTACGGATGGAGTAATCAAGGTTGATTTGTCCGCACTTACACTGCGGTCCTTGTACAGCTCGGCGTTGAAACCTACCATTGCCTTGAAATAGTGCCCGTTATCCAGTTGCTTGAAGTAATCCGAATAGATATTGGTAGAATAGTAATTCTCTTTATAAGCATATTCAGACACTTTTGAACCGCCTACCGGATAGCTGCCTACACCTGCATCCCATGTCATACCTACCGGGTTACCGTCTACATCGTGCTGATAAACAGGCAGTACTTCCCAATGTTGGTTATTGGCGGTCACACGCAAACTTCCTTCTACATAAATTTTCCAGTTCTTGATTGGTTCGAAGGTCAGTTGCAGCTGTTGTGTGAAGAGGTCCTTCTGGTTGATTTGTCTGCCTCCGTCTTCCAGCTGGATCAGTTCGGATGGTTCGGTCAGGTATCCGTTATCGTCATAGACAGGTACAGTCGGCCAGCGGCGTGCCACATTGTGGAAGAACAATCCCGTCAGGTAACTTGGACGATCATAATCTTCACGTGTCCATTTGGTTGAATATCCCAATGTAAACCAGTCTGTGATGTTACTTGTGATTCGACCATTTAAAGTGTAGCGCTGGAAGGTATCTTTGCCATGGCGGATCAAACCTTTCTGATCGAGAAAGCTTCCACTGACAATATATTGAGTTTTATCTGTGCCACCACTGATGCTAAGATTGTGATCCATGGAAGGAACCCAATCTTCATACACTTCCTTAAACCAGTCGGTATTTGCATTCGATCCCGTATAGTAGTTCCATCGGCGTGATTGTTCGTTAAAGGTAGCTGATGATTTTAAGGTACCATCCTGGTATGCTTTGATGCGTTCCAGTTGCTCTTTACTGAAAACAGTACCACCATTATCATTTGCCGCTGCACGGTTAAAGTATTGTGCGAAAGTATAAGAATCCAGCATTTCAGGAATATTAGTCGCATCAGAGAAGCGCACATTACCCGAATAGGTCACTCTGGGTTTTCCCGATTGTCCGCTTTTGGTTTTTACCAAAACCACACCGAATGCGGCACGTGCACCATAAATAGAAGCTGATGCAGCATCTTTCAGTACTGATACCGATTCAATATCATTGGGGTTTACTGTATTCAGGCTGCCCTCGATGCCATCGATCAATACCAATGGAGACGATCCGGAGCCGTCGCCGATGGTACCTGTACCACGAATATTAATACTCATCTCACTATCCAGTGAACCACCACCGTTGTTGACGGAGAGGTTCAAACCCGGTACCACACCTTGTAAAGCTTGCGATACATTTTGTACCGGACGAGCTTCAAGTACTTCGGAATTGACCATGCCTACGGCACCGGTGACATTAACCTTTTTCTGTGAGCCATAACCAACTACCACTACCTCATCTATCATTTCACTATCTTCTTTTAAGACAATGTGCATTGGGGTTGATTCGGCTTTTACAATGACGGTTTTATATCCCACATAGGATATTTCAAGTGTAGCACCTTTGGCTACATCGATGGAGAATTTACCATCTAAATTGGTGATTGTTCCATTAGGCGCGTCTTTTACTTTTACAGAAACGCCGATTAGAGGTTCGCCGGTCTGATCTACTACAGTACCGTTTGCTTTTACCTTTTGCTGCTGAATACTGGCAACTTCGTGTTTTTCATACGTATCTGCAACTGCTTGTTGGGGTGCCATACACCATAGCATGATAGATGCAGCAATTGCCATTTTTAGGCGATTGGTTTCCCGAAACCGTATAAGGCTTGGAAACAGGTTGATTTTTTTTGTCATACACTAAATTGTTCGGTTAAACTTCATTTTGAATAGTTTGTTTCTTAGGTTTCCCGGAAAAATGGTTTTCCGGAGTTTGTGTGAGGTCATTTCTCTGTTTTTTATCTCATAAGCTTTTTAAATTAGGGTTATTCTATTTATTGTATTTTATGATCTATCTTTACATTGTTGCTTCAGGCTTAGTTCTGTTGGTACTTAATTGATTATGACAGTCTGATATGTTGTAATAGGCGTACAGATATACCATGGACCTCAATAATGTTATCTGTTGTTTATTAGTTGGTTATAGTAGATATTAACTGACCGGTAGAGGGATTAGGTTCCAATATTATTGAGTATTACTTATAGTCTACTATATTTGCCAAAGAAGTATATTCCTGTTTTTAAGCTAAAATGTATTTCATAATATACATGAAAAAATAAACCTTGGATTTATGATTTATTAAAAGATATTATTATCTTTGTCCCGTTATCTCCTTTTGCATTATAAATATGATGTGATTATTAACTTAATATTAGAAAATGTATTTTGATGCAAAATTATTGAAGTAAAGTACCAACAGAACTTTGCCTTTTCTATTTTTGAATTACTACTTTTTTCTTTTTGTTTAGACTGATCTTTTTTATATGTATTCCGACAAACGATTGCGGCAACCTGTCGACTCTCTCTGGCTATTTATATAGTGATTCAAAGTACGCTTGATATAAATAAGGAATACTGTTGTCATTGAGATGATAGACAATTGCTTTATATTTCGGGAGTAAGAATTGTCATTTTGTTGTAGGAGACTCTATTATCTATTAATAAATAATCAAATTCACTGTATTTTTTGTGGTTTCCCTCTTTTCTTTGCACACTTTTCGTGCTTTTATGCAGAAAATCTATATCTTTGCAACCTAATTTAACATTAAAAGGTATGAGTTACAATTTGTTGAAAGGAAAAAGAGGTATTATTTTCGGTGCATTAAACGAGCAGTCTATTGCCTGGAAAGTAGCCGAAAGAGCCGTTGAAGAAGGTGCTGTTATTACATTATCAAATACTCCTGTTGCTGTTCGCATGGGACAGGTTTCTGCTTTATCAGAAAAGCTGAATTGCGAAGTGATTGCTGCTGATGCCACCAACGTAGAAGATTTGGAGAACGTATTCAAACGCTCGATGGAAGTTTTGGGCGGACAAATTGATTTTGTATTGCACTCTATCGGTATGTCACCGAATGTTCGTAAGAAACGTACTTATGATGATCTCGATTATAATATGTTGAATACTACGCTGGATGTTTCAGCTGTTTCGTTCCATAAAATGATTCAGGCTGCCAAGAAGCAAAATGCAATTGCAGAATACGGTTCTATCGTGGCATTGAGTTATGTAGCTGCACAGCGTACTTTCTACGGATATAACGATATGGCGGATGCAAAAGCATTACTTGAATCTATTGCCCGCAGTTTTGGTTATATCTATGGTCGTGAGCACAACGTGCGTGTGAATACTATTTCCCAGTCGCCTACCTTTACAACTGCCGGTTCTGGTGTGAAGGGTATGGATAAACTGTATGACTTTGCTAATCGTATGTCTCCGCTCGGTAATGCTTCAGCCGACGAATGTGCTGATTACTGTATCGTAATGTTCTCCGATCTTACCCGTAAGGTAACTATGCAGAACCTGTTCCACGATGGAGGTTTTTCAAGTGTTGGTATGAGTCTGCGTGCAATGGCTACTTACGAAAAGGGGCTGGACGAATATAAAGACGAAAACGGTAATATCATTTACGGTTAAGGTAATGAAAATACGGAAAGACGATATTCTTCTTATTTTGCTGAGTCTGCTTTTCGCATCCTGCCGGGTGGGGAAAGCGGAACCTGTGGCGGACCCTATGGAAGAAGAGGGAATTTCCGTAGTCAGATATGATAAGCTGTTGGACGAATACGTTCGTTTCAACAGCTTTTCTGCTTTACAAAAAATGAACCTGGAGTATGCCTTGCCCACCAAATTGTTGATTGAAGATGTATTGGCTATTGGACAGGTGAGCGATGACCATATTTTCCAGCGATTGAAAACTTTCTATTCGGATACAACCTTGGTCCGTCTTATAGAAGATGTGGAGGCCAAATACCCGGAATTGGAATCGGTTGAAAAAAATCTGACCAAAGGGTTCGGGAAATTACAAAAGGAGATTCCGGATATCATGATTCCTATGATATATACGCAGATCTCGGCATTTAATGAATCCATTGTTCTGTCTGACAGCGTGTTGGGTATTAGTCTTGACAAGTATATGGGTGAAGACTATCCGCTTTACAAGCGTTTCTATTACAACTATCAGCGGCGTACTATGCGTCCTGACCGGATCGTTCCCGATTGTTTGGTGTTCTATCTGATGAGCCAGTATCCTTTTCCGATGGATTACTCCCGTACATTACTCGATGTAATGATGCATTATGGTAAAATCAATTATGTGGTACAACATCTATTGGACTATTCCTCATCGGAAGAAGCGTTGGGATATTCGGATTTAGAAAGGGAATGGTGTAAAGAGAACCAACAGCAGATGTGGAGATATATTCTTGAGCAAGATCATTTGCATGCTACGGATCCGATGGTGGTACGTCAATATACCCGTCCGGCTCCTTTCACTAACACTTTAGGCGAGAATGCGCCTTCGATGGTAGGTACCTGGATCGGTACGAAAATCATCACCTCATATATGAAACATCATAAGAAAACAACTTTACGGCAATTGCTTGAAATGAGCGACTATGAACGTATGTTCACGGAATCGCGTTTTAATCCGTAAAATTTCAACTATTAAATACCCTATTCATGGATACCGCTCTTTATCTTTTGCCCGTCACTTTGGGCGACACTTCGATCGAGTCTGTATTACCTTCTTATAATAAAGAAATTATTCAGGGCATCAAGCACTTCATTGTCGAAGATGTTCGCTCGGCCCGCCGCTTCCTGAAAAAGGTAGACCGTGAGATTGATATTGACTCACTCACTTTTTACCCGCTGAATAAACATACTTCTCCTGAAGATATTTCCGGTTATCTGAAACCGCTGGCAGGCGGTTTGTCCATGGGAGTGATTTCCGAAGCCGGCTGTCCTGCTGTAGCCGATCCGGGAGCTGACGTGGTGGCTATTGCACAACGTAAAAACCTGAAAGTAGTTCCGTTGGTAGGACCTTCGTCTATCATTCTTTCTGTGATGGGTTCGGGGTTTAACGGGCAGAGTTTTGCCTTTCATGGCTATCTGCCTATAGAGCCGGGTGAGCGTGCAAAAAAAATAAAAGCTCTTGAGCAACGGGTATATGCCGAGCATCAGACACAGCTATTTATAGAAACACCTTATCGTAACAATAAGATGGTGGAGGATATTCTGCATAATTGTCGTCCGCAGACCCGCTTGTGTATTGCAGCGAATATCACTTGTGAGGGAGAATATATCCGTACTAAAACCATAAAAGAGTGGCAAGGAAAAGTACCCGACCTGACTAAGATACCTTGTATTTTTCTCTTATACCAATAACCTGTTTCAGGTGCTCGTATTCCAACTCGAAACACTCGCTGAAGAAGTGAGTACCTAAGTTGTGCTCTATTTGTTGGAAAGTCCATAACTTTCCTCCTTTGAATCGTGGATCGCAGAGAATGGAGTCGTCTTCCATATCGACAATGAACAGATAGACCAAACGATTGGTCTGTTCGTTTTCAAAATGATAGGAGATGGTAAATGTCGGTTTCAGATCAGAGGCCTTCGGAAAAGCATTGCTCAATAAGCGGTTGGCTCCCGCCGTCAGTGTCTCCCCGTATCGGAGGTAACACTCCATCGGTATATCCACTTTGCCTTTATCGAGGATGCAGCTTTGCGGACGATTACAGAGGAACAACATGCCGTGGGTGGAAACAGCAATGCGTATCACCGGATTAATGTAGGCATTCTTATAGTTGATAGCTTCCACAGCCAGACTTTTTCCGATTACATCACCACGGGTATTGACGATGGGGACATATTCCGTATGCGCCATTACATGATTAAAGTAACGGATACCTATTTGATTGAGCAGGATGCTGAGAATAAATATAGTAGGCGGCAATACGTGATAAAGTACAAGTATGGAAGTCCGGGTGAGGGGATGTGCTACCAAAACCGTCAGGCTGATGACAGCAAAATGGAGAATACCTAAAATCAGTACGACCCGTGCGGATACAATGGCAGATTCTGCTCCCTGAGCAAACAACCGTCGGTTGCATTGGGCATTTTGACGCAGGTAGTGGCTGATGAACTTCCTCCTGTGCAGGAATAGAATAACCATCGGAATCAGTATGCTGACTTCAAGTGTAAGCGGCAATGCTCCTTCCGGAACGAAATCTCCGGGAATAAAGCTTGCCAGAGTCAGTAATGTCAAGATTCCCGTAGAGATATAGAGGATAAAATTGGGTATGCGGGCCCCTTTACGAGACAGAGACCTATACGAATAGATAAGCCCGATACCTGTACCGATATAGATTGATATGTCCTGTGTTATAAATTCGCATAAGAGGATGGAAACAATAACAGGGATAAAGCCCAATGACATATTAAATGCAGAAGAAAGTACTCCTTTGTTACCCATATGTTTTTATTGTATTATTTTGCCGTTTACTTGTAAAACAAACAAGGAGCCTGTTATGTTCTTACTACTTATTATTAAATCGGATATGTTTTTCTGCATGATACGAGGAGCGTACTAACGGTGCGCTTTCCACTTGTTCGAACCCTTTCTTCAGTCCTGTTTCTTTATAAACAGCAAACTGTTCCGGAGTAATGTATGCTGCAACCGGGAAGTGTTTGTGGGTTGGCTGCAGATATTGCCCGATGGTGAGGATTTTGCAACCGACGGAAATCAGGTCGTCCATTAACTCTTCTACTTCAGCAGGAGTTTCACCCAGACCAACCATAATACCCGATTTTGCCGTAATACCGCTTTCGGCTATTTGGCGGATCACTTCCAGGCTGGTGTGATAGTTAGCGGCACTACGCACCTGTGGACTGATGCGTTTCACGGTCTCCATGTTATGGGAGATGATTTCGGGACAGGCTTTTATCACTTGGTCAACAAGCTCTTTGCGTCCCTGGAAATCGGGAATCAGTACTTCGGTAGTTGTTTCCGGATTTAGTCGTTTGATTTCACGAATTGTTTGTGCCCAATGGGCTGCACCCAAATCAGGTAGATCGTCGCGGTCTACAGATGTGATAACTGCGTGTGAGAGTTTCATCAGGGCAATCGATTCTGCAACGTGGGTCGGTTCGTCGGGATCCAAAGGCAGAGGTCGTCCGGTCTGGGTATTACAGAATTTACAACTGCGGGTACAGATGTCACCGGCAATCATGAACGTAGCTGTTCCTTTTCCCCAGCATTCGCCCATGTTGGGGCAACGCCCACTGCTACAGATGGTGTGCAGGCAGTGCGATTCGACAATGCGTTTGGTCTCGGTATAGCGTTCATTGGCTCCAATGCTGATTTTAAGCCATTCGGGTTTGCGCACCCGTTTATCGTTTCCCATATAGTACTGTTTTTATTCTATGATTCTCCACAGAAGACACGGAGTACACAGAGTTTTATTTTAAAATTCAATCATTAAAATAATCCTCAGTGTACTCCGTGTTCTCTCTGTGGCGAGAACTGTTTCTTATAAATTATTCCGGAAGAAGTTCGTCAGCTTCGTATACAAGTGGTTACGGGTATTTCCACCATAGATGCTATGATTCCGGTTGGTGTATACCTGCATATCGAACTGTTTTCCGAGTTGTACCAGGTGCTCTGCATATTCTGTACAGTTCTGGAAGTGAACATTATCATCTGCCATACCGTGTACAAGGAGCAGGTTACCATGCAGGTTGTCTGCACGGCTGAATGCTGAAGCTGCTTTATATCCTTCGGCATTTTCTTTCGGCGTGCGCATAAAGCGTTCGGTATATACTGTATCGTAATATTTCCAGTCTGTAGGTGCGGCCACAGCAACTCCGGCTTTAAACACGGGTGTACCTTCGCTCATACTCATGATGGTCATATATCCGCCGAAACTCCATCCCCAGATACCAATACGTCCTTTGTCCACATAAGGCAGTCCACCCAGATATTTGGCAGCTTCCACCTGGTCTTTAGCTTCTTTTACGCCTAGGTTCAGATAGGTGCATTTCTGGAATTCACTGCCACGGCCACCTGTGCCGCGACCATCTACACAAGCTACCACGTAACCGAGGCTCGCCATGTAGGTTTCCCAACTGATTCCCCATTTGTCCAGAACCTGTTGCGAACCCGGACCGCTATACTGGAACATCAGTACCGGATAACGTTTGGCAGGATCGAAATTGACCGGTTTCATCATCCAGCCGTTCAGATCGACTCCTTCTGTTGTTTTGAACGTGAAGAATTCTTTTTGCGGTATGGCATATTCGGCCAGTTTCTGTTTCAGTTTATCATTTGTTACGAGAGTCTTCAAGACCTTACCTGTGTTGTCATTCAAGGTAATCAGCATCGGAGTATCGAGGCTGGTAAACTTGTTCATGAAATATTTCATCGAGCTGCTGAAGATGGGACTGTTGGTTCCCGGCTGATTGCTCAGTTTCATCTTCTTGCCCTTACGGTCTATCTTGTATACCGCCTGACGCATCGGGCTTTCTTCATTGCTGGTGTAATAAAACTCGTTGGTATCCGGATTCCATCCGATAAAGTTTTTTACTTCATAGTTGCCGCTGGTCACTTGTTTGATCAAGTTACCGTTCATGCTATACCAGTACAAGTGAGGATATCCGCTCTTATCGCTAACAAAGCTGAAATATTCGGGATAGAACTGAATGTTATCGAATACATTTTCGTTGATGTAATAAGGAGATTCGTCGCGTAGGGCCAGTTTGCACACTGTGCTGCGAGGATCGGCAAAATACATGTCGAAGCGGTTCTGGTGACGGTTCAGTGTCATGATGGCCAGTTTGTTGGGATCCTGAGTGAAACGGATGCGCGGGATATATCCGTCGGCGTCTATCGGCAGCTTCACCTGACGGGTCACTTTCGATTTGATGTCGAACGTATGTACTGACACCTTGGAGTTGGGGTAACCTGCTTTGGGATATTTGTAAGTGTATTCTCCCGGATAATCCTGCAGTGCATCATAACGCGGTGCTTCACCTGCAAACAGGGGGAAAGTGTATGATGGAACCTCCGATTCGTCGAAACGAACATAGGCCAGCATGGTATTATCGGCATTGAATTCCAGGGCACGGTTGAAACCGAACTCTTCTTCGTATACCCAGTCGGGAATACCGTTCAGTACACTGTTCAACTTGCCGTCTTCAGTCACTTGCGATTCGCTGTTGCCATACAAAAGCTTTACCAGGAAGATGTTATTATCACGGACAAACGCCACCAGGTTTCCGTCCGGAGAGAATACCGGGGCTTGCTGCGGACCACCGTCCGATAGCTTTTCAACAATATTGTTGGTAGTCACTCCTTTGTCGTTCCGTTTCACCGGATACAGGTAGTGGACTGCCGTATAAGAATGACGATAGATGGGCTTGGTTTCGGTTGCAATCAGTATTTTTGTATCCTTTTTTCTTCGACCAACTGGAGAAAGCGAACCTTTTCC
>ERZ791741.2434-NODE-2434-length-13289-cov-9.897386_pt1 | contig 13289 bp, 8 predicted proteins | sample MGYA00510040_ERZ791741 | MGnify/ENA primary metagenome ERZ791741 (study PRJEB30046, sample SAMN00791960) | human gut metagenome | study: EMG produced TPA metagenomics assembly of the A metagenome-wide association study of gut microbiota in type 2... | reverse complement strand
CTCTCCGACGGTTTTCATTTATCGTTTCAGCGGGATACCAGCATCATCGTATCCCAGATGTTCTATCAAACGTTTGTCGGAAAATGTCTCCAAAAGTATAGAATGCTCTAATGCCCGAAGTATGGACATGCGACATTCTCTCAAGGCATTTTAAGCCTCGATCCAATACGATGTTCCAGTTGTTCATTCTTCTTTGCAGCATTGTAAGCTTTATGTTTTATTCAATTGACAGCGCAAAATTACGGATTTTATTGAGGACCAGCAAATTTCTTTAGAGAAAAGCCGATGTGAAGCAAGCTAGGGTCCATAGTGCAAAAGTGCAAATACATATTCTGTTTGCAAGATAGGTCCTTTAAAGCGAAAACTCATAACGCTATCCTTAAGTGTTGACATTGATATATACTAATTAAGATTATCTTTGCATACCGATAATACTTAGCCAAAGTAACGTCCTAGAGGAATCGTTCGGTAACTGTTATATGCGACTATTAGCAGCATTACTGTTCGTGACCTTCCAGAAATACAAAAACTGGTAAAGATTGTCTTTCTCGCAGACACTGTCCAAAATTTTGCGTAAATGGAAACAGGATTCAGCTGTAAGTTTTTCCTTATTATCTATATCCTGTTTCCTAATAGATTTAGGAGCATATCTTAACAATCTCTTTTATTTCAAGTCCTTTTACGATAAATACTAGGCGAAGCCGTTTGGGCATATTAAATGTCCCAAAATAGCTCCGAAAAATAACTTGACCTAGTTTAGTTTACATTATTCCCATTGACAAATCGAAGAAAAGTTTTATACGATATTAATTTGTTTTCAACTGTCATATAGGTCTCTGTGGCAAAAATCTACTATTTTCGGCATTCTTACGTATTTCTCCAATACGTTTAATAACATCAGTATCACTAACTCCCATATGCTTTGCTGAATTTGCATACAATGAATATTCGTTGCACAAGGATGTTGAGAATATTCCTTTATCATCCGTGTTGATACTGACAGTAATACCATTCTTGATGAAATGATGGATAGTATGTTCCTCATATTTATCTATCGGCCCTATTACGACATTGGATGAAGGATTAGTTTCTATTGTAATACCTTTTTCTAGTACTATACATTGCAAGTACATTTGTAATATAGATGCTACCTCCACAATTTCTGGAAGATATGTATAAGTTTCTATTGCATTACCTTTCTCCCATACTTCTTTACTTGTAAGGAATTCATAGCATAATGCAATTGCATTTTTATTTTCTCTCGCTTTTTTACAAGATTGATCTTGACATAGAGATGCACGTCCCCAATAAGAATACTGGCCTATCGGATTAAAATTGTCACTTCTGAGCATCATTGACATATAATATATGTCAATATTGAAAGGAATGTGATAACCAATTTTTCCATAAATCTCTGACATCTTTTTTTCTAACTCTTTAGAAAAGTACGCTGGCATTTTTCCTCCATTCAATGCCATAGTTTTATATATCCAAGCTAATGTATCCAATAGTCTTTGACGCGACATGATAGTTTGATATCCTCTATTCTCATAGTATTTTGAAGCGGAAATCCCCAACGCTATCGCATGCCCCAAACGACTCCTTTTGTCTAATTGCAAAAAACGAATAGCATCATCTATAGCCTTCAAACCATCACATAAATCATAAAAATCCTCACCAACATGATATGTCAAATTTGTTATACCTCTTAAACGAGCATAACGATATATTTGCCCAAATACTGCCGGAGAGCAGTCTATTTCTGCGCCTGCAGCATCAATACCCACAATTTTATATATAGGCTGGGAATACGATATGGCATCATAGCGTTTTTGGGCATCATTTAAAATCTTATCTATTTCATTTCGGTATTCTTGACAATAATCATATCTTGAACCATAAAAATTTTTATGTACTACTTGTTCGCTCTGTTTAATAAAATGAATAATATATGTTAGATTTTTATCGTTTATGTCAGAACGAACAGAACCATCGATACTCTTTCTTACGTCTTGCTCTGGAATTTCAATTGGGGTAACACGAGCCTCCATTTTATCAGCCGTATTGGGTCGTATAGAGGATTGAATTGCATATAAGGGAAAGATATTTTTGAAATCATCTGAGCAAAATTTAGTTTTTCTAGATTCATACACTTTGAAATTTTCAAATCCAAGTAATGGATTAGTCTGAATGAACTCTTTTCGCACTCTTATCTTCAAAGATATATAGAGAAAGAATAAGTCTGCTAATTTGCTTACTTGTAATTTATCCTTAAAATAACGGGAAAAAAAATTATATAACAATTCTCGCTCACCACTATGTATCGCATATATGTTAGAAGAGGGCTTTTTCAAAATAGCATATTCGTGAGTAATGTTAAAAATTTTATTATCATCTGTCTGATAACTTCTAATACGACTCTCAACTTCGACTAAACACTTGGTCCTATATACATCATCGTCCAATATTTTAAGAATTTTTGCATTGGACACTGTAGGTTTCTTTCCATTGAGAGTCTCAAATATATGAAGTCTAAGGATAGCTGCCATTTGAACAATCTTACGAAATTCAAAGTTTTGCTGATCTCTACGATATTGTATTTGCATATCTGCCATATATAAGACCTTACGATAATCTTCATCCCTATTTATCAGCCTATTCATAAAATCCACCCATGTCAATTCAAAGACATCTGCAGAAGCTTTCAAATGAGCATGTGTATCACATATTCCCTGATACAATTCTACATTGATATTAGAATGATTATGGGAGATAATGTTTGGCCAATCAAATGATGAGATTGGAGAATTACCTCCCGAATTGTGGTTAAATGCCAAGAATGCTGTTGTTAGTAAATCTTCTCCCAATAATAAAGTAAGTTCACGCCAATCTTGAAGCCTATTAAATTTCACAATAGGCGTACCTGCATTATTTATTAGACACTTTGTCGTAAATTTATGCAAAAGACTCAGCATGTGATGCCATCTCGGGACCCTTCCACATTGACATGCTTGCTTAGTATATTCTTGTAAACACCGTAGTTCACTCTTTGTGAATGCCCTTGCATTCCATGATGCCAACTTAACAAAATCACCTGTTATAAATGAATTAGTATGATTTTTAATATCAGCATATAAATTATTGACATTTAAGTCATAAAACAATGTGCGTATGGCGAAAACCAGTAGTTTCATAACTTAGCGTCTTTGAATTTCCTCTATAACTTCAATTATGTGTGCACGAGAATTACGCTCATCTGGAAATTTCTGTTTCCATTCTTGATAAGAAATCTTCTTATAGATTTCAGGAAGTGCTTTTCTCAAAGTATTAATAATTGTACTTTGTGCGTAATCATTAGCTGTAAAAAGTGCTGCAATAGCGTCCTCAGTTTCTTTCTGCCGGCCATAAATAGCTTCAAAAGCAGTTTGATTACAAGATTCCAGAAAATCGCAAATAGTATCTAAAAACATGAACTGAATCTGATATGGAGCATCATCCTTACTTCTGGGATATGTGCGCATACCGGATTTTCTTATTTTACTATAAAACTCTTTGATACATAACTTATTCTGACTGGAATAACTACCAAAACGACTAGCCCGTATACGTTCGGACAATGCATTCAGTACCTCTGCATTACGCAACACTGCATCAGAAAGAAATCTATGCATTTCATTACCATACTCTCGGTCATTATTAGTAATCATTTTAGACAATAGTGACCAATCATGTTGTTTAGCGAAATCATAAATTGTAACACCATCGTCCTGTCTGAAATATTCATCAAAACGATTATATGTATTCTTTAAATTCAATACATTATAAAATGGTGATAATACATCAAATACCAGATTCTTGACAGTTGAATGAAATGGCATTAAATAAGATGGTTCGAACGCATTTCGTTTTAATTCCCACGAGTCAGTTTTCCTTTTAATGTTAGCCAATCTTGATATTGTCAACATAAAAAATTCAACCATTTGAAATTTTTCTTTATAACTATCATCTATCTGATCTTTATCATGACCAAGACTTTGTATCTCTGCTATCAAAATATCTCCATTTATCAATTTACAATCTCTACTCTGGTTTTCATCTCCTTGAATGCTTTTTGGGGGTAGCACTTCATCGGCTTCAAAAGAAAAGTATCGACCATTGACTAGTCTCTGTATTTTATTTGTTCGCTCAAACATTGCATCAGAGGAGTATATTTCACCAGCCTGTTCAATGTTTGCTGGTTCTGGATAATGATTAGCATCTATATTTTCAGTTACAAAGTCATAGTATTCGTACATTTTTATAGAATACAATGAACGTACAAAGAATACAAAAAGCTGAAGCTGCATATCACTCTCATCCTGATTAAGATAATCTAATATACGCATAACATCACCTAATGAGACATTATAGGCATAATTAGAAGGATCAGCAATGAATTTAAACTGATTGCTGTTTTTGAGCACACCAAGTGTCATTAGATTAGCTACTACTGCTTTATTGAAAGCTAAATCAGATTCTATACTTATAAGTTTATGAGCTATATGTCTGTATTCTGCAGACAATTGTTGTGTCCAAGTGTAGAAAAAGTACTGTTTAAACTGTTTCTGATTTTGTTTATGCTCTGTAAGATGTTCTTTGTCTCGTAAAGGCATTCTGTACAGCATATGCAATAGCTGACGTAAGGAACGAAGCGAGGATGGAATAATAAGGGAATTTCGTCCCCGACTATTATAAAACAAATAACCCGTTTTCCAAAATATTGAATGAGTAACAGCCTCCTTTACGGAATGAAACTCATCATAATCCTCTCCATTAGAGTTTGTATAAATTAGTTCATTGTCACAATAGTCTTCCAATAATGGCATATTTACACGACTACTAACAGGAATCAGTTTTGTAACGTATTTTACAGCCATTTCGTGTCCTTCTGCTCCATCGACATTTTGGCTATTTTCAAGATAGTGTTGAACAGCATCTATCAACTGCTCTACTTTTACGCTCAACATAATGATACACTTATCGTTGGTCAAATATTTACGGATATGTTCTGACATTATGTAAGCACCTTGAATATTCAAATCCAAGTCATCAATAACAATAATGAGATGTTTTTTGTTAATATACTCCAAAAAGATTGAAAAAAGTTTCTGTATACTATCTTGAAGAGACAATCCTACTGACAATGCTTCCAACTCTTGAAGACCATCATAATAATGTTCTTTATCTTCTGGTTTGGCAAGGTATTTCAAATAAATCATAACCTTGTTAAATTGACTAACTAGATTATCGCGTTTACTATCATCGTATTCATCTTTCTTTGCCTCAGAAGATAGTACAGAATACAAGTTACCAACAACAAGCTCAATTATATTATGCGTATCATCAAAAAACGATGGATCAATTTCCTTTAAGAAAAAACAATCATTAAAGTCACGTTCACATTTTGACTTAAAGCTCATCATGCAAGATGTCTTGCCCGTTCCACGATCACCACAAAAACTAATTATATTGTTATGTTTTCTTGCTTCATCATCTGTTAATAAAGCATTAAAAATTTTTTCTGCAAGAATATATTGGTTGCTAAACACAGAGTTTTCCATGTTTTCCAACTCGATTATGGGTTGATTTTCCTTGCCGTCTTGAAATTTTAGTCTCATATCTCTATCGAAGTAATGTATTTTTACAAATTAATATTGGAATGTTTCTTCATGAATAACAAATATACATAAAGATTTGAACATGCAGAAGATATGACTTATATAACTTATCGGTACAAAATATATTTGATTCAATCAAATAGTAAGAATATCTATAGTTTTACCTATTTTGAATAATTAGGGACAGTGTCTTTTAAGTTGAAAGATATCAAAAGTCAATTTAAAATAAATTACCGGCACTAATTCAATATAATGCCGATAATTTGTATGTTAGCCCATAGGTTGTAATAGGAATCATCCGTACATAATCCTCTTAGAACAAGATTTCTACAAAGTTTTATCTTTATAAGATTGCAATAAACTTGCCGGATCAAATCTTATATAGTGTTCTGTCACTTAGCCCAAGTGCGGTCAATAATTCATTAAATATTTTCTTATTCTGAGAGTTTGAAATTTTGTAGTGCTCTTTTATAAATATATCAAAATCAGCTAAAGGATCAAAAGACCAGTGAATACCATCTTTGTTATATTTTACAGCTTTCCTATAATAACTATCAAATATTTTATGGAAACCAAATTGAGCAAAAATATGGTTGTATCTTATTAGGGTATTTATAGACATTACAACAATTGGATGACACATTTGATCTGGTAGCTCTTTGTTAATTAAATCCTTATACCAGGAATTAATAATACTAGAAATACCAGGAATGACAAGATGAGTATCTTCTAATACCAAGACAGGGTAATATGCCACTTCATCCGGAATGTTTTTGTCTGGTACAAAAACATCTTCGTCTATAAGTTTCATTTGATTAACAAGCTGCTTCACTCCCAAATCTTCTGATTTCTTTTTATTCTTTCTTGATTTATCCGTATTCTTTGTTGACTGATATAATTTCTCCTTCAACAAATCCAGTAATTCTGTAATGTCTGATTTATCCTTAACTTCGCCCTTTATTCTGACCGCTTTACATTCAAAAAGTATTATGTTGTAGTCCTCTCTAATATAGAAATCAGGCTGTCCATCCTTTTCGGTTGGGGCATTTAACGCTTTCACATCGGATTCTGAAGGCAAAGAGAATGATGTGTATTTAGACAAGGCTGTCAATACTGCAGGTTGAAACAATCTCCTCTCAACAAATTCTTTATTATAAAACCCGAAAGCATCCTTAAATCCATCTTTTAGGTCAAAGAATAGACTACTGTATAATCTCTCCAATAGCAAGTGAAGACTATATATAAGATACTGTCCTTCCTTAATTCTTATCAAAGGATGTGAACGAAAAGTTCTATAATCAACATTGTCATCTCTTGATTCTGCGTTTTCTGCATTATATGCTATTGTCTCTGTTATGTCTATACTGAGATTATCTAGTACATTTTTACTAATTAGATGATTTTCATCTTTAAACCTATTATAATCGAATACCGGACAAACTTTTTTACCTTTCCTTTGATAATCCATAGATAGCACAACTAATGAGATCCATGTTTTGGAATACTCATCCATTGATTCAATCCCCATCTTATTTAGGAACAATTTACGTGCATAATCGCATTGGGGATGGTTAGTCAAGAACTCTGAGAGTTCCTTGTAATGCATCACCTGTCGTACAAAAACTGCTTCTGTATCTTGATTTACAATATCGTTTTGTACGTAATTGCAGGAAAACAATAACGTCGCTAAATCCAATTGATCAGTATGTGAAAAATGCATCAAACGTTCGTTAAGTATCAGCACTGAGCGGAATATATCATATTCAAAATCTTCTATTTTCCCGTCATTCCTATATTCTTGTATCGGAATAGAAAAGGCTACACGCATCAGTTCTAATGCCGATTTTATTGTGCAATAGCAAATTCTATTTTGTCTTGATGAATTAAAATATTTCGAAATTCTATTATTTAAGTCGGAAATATACTTCTTACTAACATCTGAAAAAAATGTGTTTTTAGTGTCAGGTATAAAGGCGGCATTACCATAATTATTACATAGAACATGACAACAACGAACAATATATTCACGATTATACTTCGTTAGTAGAACCCGCTCATCTAAGTCATTTTCCTCTGGGAACAAATCATGAAACTCAAGAATTTTTTGAATCGTATATCTCATTCTTCATTACAAATAAGCTAGATAAATTGTATATGACTCAAATCTAATTAAAACCTTTAAGTCGACTTGTATTGAAAGCGACTTTAATTCATTCCAGTGTTCATATTTACATTCAATAAACTCACATCAACATCAGGAATGATAACGTCAGCAAGTTTGTCGTTAACAAGAAATCCCATGTATAGCGGAATGGTGAGTATATCTCCCTCTCGTCCTACATTATATTGTCCCAGCTTGATTGCATTTTTAACATGATATACGTCCTTGTTTTTAAGAACTGTATTCATGCTTTTTGACTTACCAGTTTTTGCCTTAATTTCAAGTATAACGCATTCTCCTTTGAATCTTACCAGAAAGTCCAATTCAAGTCCGCTATCCTTATGGAGATAGTATAGTTTTTGACCGGATTTACATAGAAAATCCGCCATCAGATTCTCAAAGATAGCTCCCTTGTATCCAAGAAGATTACCCTTTAAAATATCCGCCTGAGTGCCGTAGTCGAGCATTGCTACAAGAAGACCTATATCTGTAGTGTACACTTTGAAACAGTCTTTGATGGAATTTCCCTCTAACGGCAGTTCCGTGGTCTGTATGTTATAGCATCTGCAGACAATCCCAGCATCCTCTAGCCATTGAATACTGCCAATGTATTGAGAAGACCTTCCTCCCTTTTTTACAACTGAATATTGGAATTTCTTGTTCTCTTTAGCCAATTGCTTCGGAATAGATTCAAAACATTCACGAATATTAGGTTTGTCTGCATCATCTGCATATTTGACCATATCCTCTTCGTATTCAGCAATGAGATTTCGCTGTAACTTATATATAAGTTCGATATTCTTGGTCTCAAGGAAACAATTCACCACTTCCGGCAAACCTCCAACAATGACATATCTGTACAGCAGCTCCATCATGGCCTTATGAACCCCCTCGGGAACAACCGTCTCGTTCTCAAAGCATGATTTTACGGAATCAATAACCGTAGGACTGATACCGTTTGCCCATAGGAACTCTTCAAAATCCAACGGGTACATGTCTATCACGGTTTCGTATCCGACAGGAACTGAATCTTGTCCTATATCTTCTTTCTTTTTCTTACTTTGGCCGTAGCCTTTTACTCCCAAAAGAGAACCAGTGGCGATAACATCGAAACGCCCGTCTATATGGAATGACTTCAAGGCAGTCCTTGCTTCCTTACATTCTTGAATCTCATCAAGGATAATGCAGGTTTTTCCTTCAATGAAACGACTGCCCTGGATCAAAGCTGAGAGGTTGAGAATGATAGTATCAACATCTATATTGCCAGTAAAGGCAGACTTCTTGTCTGGTTCAAGAATGAAATTCATATAGACCACGCTATCATAATTCTCCCTTGCGAATTTCTGGACAATATATGTCTTTCCACATTGGCGTATACCTTTTATCACTAGAGGCTTTCTGTCCTTAGACTGTTTCCAATCGGCTAAATATGTTTCTATTTTCCTTTTAAGCATGGCACAACCTTATTCTTCAATGACAAAATTACACTTTTTCTAGCGAATAAACCAAGATTTGATACATTTTTTCAAGCGAATAAATCTAATTCGTCACACTTTTTCCAATGAATCGGAGTTCCTTTATACACTTTTCCATGAAATCATCAACTTTACTTTATCCCCGTATTCCTCTATATACGTTCAATAGAGTAAAGTCAAAAAAGGGAAGAAAAGAGATGGCTGCGCCATGGAAATGGACATAGCCATTTTTCTCTTTTGGCTGCAAAAATATAAGCACCTCAAATGTTCGGCAAGCAAAATATAATTCAGCTCAGAGCACTGTATGCCACATACAATACAAGTAAAACGAAATAATCCTGATATTTTCACTAACTTTGTACCGTTTATAAAAAGACAATAATTGTTCAACAATATGAAATGGCAAGTTTGCATATAGCTGCGCATAACAGATAGTATTCTCAATTTAAGCTATTTAGACATATAGGCTTCAGATTATAAGTCTGTATGATTGTTTTGCCATTATATCAAATATCACATTACAGACAAGTAACATCAGCGGCTCACTGAGCTTGCTGTATTTAAACATGTTGAACAATGAACTATACATACAGAAACATCTGGCTCATCAACTTTCCTGTCATGATGAGCATACTTATCGAACAGCTCATAAATATAACCGATGCCATTTTCCTGGGACATGTCGGTGAAATAGAATTGGGAGCATCGGCACTTGCCGGAATATGGTATTTGGCCATCTATATGCTCGGTTTCGGATTCAGCTTGGGCTTGCAGGTCGTCATTGCACGGCGCAATGGTGAGCGGAACTATTATGAAACTGGCAAGACTTTCTTTCAGGGACTGCTTTTCCTGTCAGTTCTGGCGATTCTGCTGTGCATCATTTCGAAAATATTTTCCCCCATTGTTCTGGGCAGACTGATTGCTTCTGAGGAAGTATATGCTGCAGTCATCGATTATCTGGACTGGCGCATCTGGGGATTGCTGTTTTCCTTCCCATTTCTTGCATTGCGCTCTTTCCTTGTCGGTACCACACTTACAAAGCCGTTGAACAAGGCCGCACTTGCTGCCGTAATGGTCAATATACCTTGCAACTGGCTCCTTATATTTCATTTTGACATGGGTATTGCCGGTGCTGCAATGGCATCTTCTTTTGCCGAATTATGCTCATTGGCAATACTGTCAGTCCATATTTTACGAAAAATGGACCGGCAAACCTATGGCCTGAAATGGCAATTTGACAAGAAGATATTGCAGCATGTCTGCCGTGTCTCTGTCTGGAGCATGTTCAACCAGTTCATTGGCGTAGCCTCATGGTTTGCATTCTTCGTGGCTGTCGAGCATCTGGGAGAGATGGAACTGGCGGCTACAAATGTCATACGCAGCATATCCACCCTGTTTTTCGTCATAGTCAATTCGCTGGCGGCTACCACGGGTTCATTGGTAGGCAATCTGCTTGGAGCAGGACAAAAGAATCTGGTTTTACCGTTATGCAACAAGGTTATCCGTATGGGATACGCCGTGGGAGGCCCGCTGATTATCCTTTCCATCGTCTGTTTCAATCCGATTTTCAGCATTTATTCTGGAAACGGGGATCTGATGCGGACAGCTCATCTGCCGTTTGTAGTAGCCCTGCTGAATTACGTTTTCGCCCTGCCCGGTTATGTATACATGAATGCCGTAACCGGAACAGGTGCCACACGTACGACTTTCATCTTTCAGGCTGCAACTATCATAGCCTATCAGATTTATTTATGGTCTGTGAGCTGTTTCAGCACATCACTTTCCGTATACTGGACAGCTGAATATCTGTACGTGATATTGTTGGGGGTGTTGTCGGTTATCTATCTCAAGAACAAGGGATATTGAATATTCCTGTTAGTTCTGTAACTTTTATGGAGGCGGTATTGTCAGACTGGATGATTACATGTGCCTTGATTATTTCTACACTTTTCCATTTAAATAATCCTTTTGATTACACCCTTTTTCTTCTATTTGTGTAGAAGTGATCATATTCCGCAAAGGATTTAGAAATAAGTTGGAACACGAAGTTTATCAACTAAATTTGCAATAACATACTCACCCCGCTTCCCACAGGAACAGCGCGCTCAGGGTGAGTCTTTTATTTTATCTATTGGTATAGTGACGTTGTTAGTTACTTTTATGAATTTAGTTGATGGTTTAGAGTTTTACACTTTTTCCAGCGAATAAATCGAATTCGTCACACTTTTTCCAACGAATCAGACTCCATGTTACACACTTTTCCATCAAAATTGAGGCATGAAATCTACACTTTTCCATGAAATCATTACCTTTTTCCACGTATTCATATATACGTTGAAAATATTTTATCTATCTATTTAAGCCTTCCATTTGTTAATTCACCTTTCAACATTTCATATACATAAGCTGAACTTTCAATATAGAGCCCCGTAGACTCATCAGAGAGTTTTGCAAAAGTTTCTGAGTTATAGAATTCTTTGAGAGCAGTTGGCAAATCGCATCCGCTATCTTCCATAAGATAAGCTATTATATCTTTGGTAATACCTTCTACCAGATATTGCATCCGTTTATTCATAATCTTTGCAAGTATTTAATGGCTTTTGCCGAATGAAACAAATATTGTGATGAAACCTTTTTGTATTTTAAACCATTTACGAGCATTTGCAAATCAATAATTCCATCATCAAAATTACGGAACAAGGTCGCAATGGTATCATCGGCAACTGGGCCTATGACAATGTCAAAACTATGTGTCGGTTGCAAGTTCTTCCTGCTACGATTAGCCATAACGAACAAGGCCCAGTCTTCACTTGGCTCTTCAAATGTCTTGACCGAAAGAGTCTTTAAGGCTGTTTCGTCAAATTCAAACTCTGTAACTATTGGCTCTCCACCATAAATAGCAGATGTACGTCTGGCCATTTGTTCCGCCTGTTCCTTAATTTCTGTCAGATAAAAACCTTGTCCAAAATCCTTATAAGGTTTACATTTTGACAGATCTATCTGATCAATTACTATATTCGAACCATGGTATAGTTTCATCTAATACCTCCTCCATTATTTAGACAAACTTGTGTAAGATCTTGAACACAATCATCAAATGAAAGTAAATGCTCTGCATCGTAATGCTCTGTAATAAAATCAATACCTTTAAAGCGTATCAAATAATTACTCGCTTCCCAGTTCTCGGTGGCCGCCTTAGTGGAGCCGGGCAGGTTGATGATGAGCGTGTGCCCGCGCTGGGCGCAGATGGCGCGCGAGAGCATGGCGAAGGGCGTGATGGCGACACTGTGGGCGCGCATGGCCTCAGCGATGCCGGGCACCTCGCGGTCGGCCACGTCGCGGGTGGCCTCGGGGGTCACGTCGCGCAGCGAGAGACCCGAGCCGCCGCAGGTGAGCACGATGTCGGCGTCGGTGTTGTCGCAGGCGTCGATGAGCGCGCCGGCGATGAACGGGCGCTCGTCCATTTCCACAACGCGGCGGACGCACTCCCAACCCTGCTCGGCAATGAGCTGCTCCAGCTTCTGCCCCGCCTCGTCAGTTTCCAAAGTGCGGGTATCGGAGCACGTGATGATGGCGAATTTGATGGTCATGGCTTCTCCTAGAGAACGACTTCTTCCGGAATATCGAGCAGCAGGCAATCGACGATGGAGCCCGCAGGTTGAGGCTCGGTGCCCTCGGGCATGACGGCCAGACAGTTGGTCTTCTGGATGGGGCCGAACAGCCCCGAGCTCTGGTTCTTGGCCGGCGTCACCTCATAGCCCTCGGCGGTGCGCGTCAGGTTCGCCCGCAGGTAGATGCGGCGCGAGTCGCGGTTCTTCTCGTCGGCAGTGAGGCGCGCCTTCACGACGGGATGATCCATGAAGCGGTAGCCCTGCATGGTGCGCAGCGCCGGGCGGATGAGCATTTGGAAGCCCACGTAGGCGGCCGCCGGGTTGCCGGGCAGGCCGAAGACGGGCGTGCCCTCCACGATGCCGAACGTCTGGGCCTTGCCGGGAC
>ERZ791741.2430-NODE-2430-length-13304-cov-5.555363_pt1 | contig 13304 bp, 10 predicted proteins | sample MGYA00510040_ERZ791741 | MGnify/ENA primary metagenome ERZ791741 (study PRJEB30046, sample SAMN00791960) | human gut metagenome | study: EMG produced TPA metagenomics assembly of the A metagenome-wide association study of gut microbiota in type 2... | reverse complement strand
AAAACATCCTCAATACAACTCTCACAACCAACAAATGCAAAATTTAAACAGGCTCATATTGTAGGGTAATTTTTTATGGTTAAATAATATTAAGCAATATAACCAATAAAAATATTTGTATTCCATATTTAAGTTAAAACATAAGTGGTGATCATTGTCTGCTTTTTAAAACTGATATAATGGAAAGTATCTTTGATTTTCAAGGATTTTCGTTTTTAAAATGACTAAAAAAAACGTACCTTTTTTTTAGTCATTGCAAAGATACAATAAAAGTTATGATAAATCAAATCACATTTTCTGTATAGCATATATATCAAGCTGTTATACGAAGCCCATTTTTTCTTCCTGAAGCACAAAGAATGACTAAAAAAAACGTACGTTTTTTTTAGTCATTTATAAAAATGGATTTTTTGTAAGAGAATAGACATTATAGAAATTCATCAAACTCTATTTTTCAATAGCTATATATTTTTCATACAAATAGCTATTTACAGTAAGTCGGTCTGGGACTGACGAACATTGCTGTGTTCAATAGTAAAGTTTCTTGATTCTTATATATCTGAATATTAATCCTTTAACTTGCATCTAAAAATGACTTCTATGACCTCTATTTCACTATTCCGTTACTTTGCCAAAGTGAAATATTTTAATCAATGGTTAATATACCTGATTGATTTAATGTTTTCTTGCAGTTCAACACTGCTTTCATTGGGACTTGTTTCTTTTGTATTGGCTCAGAACTATACATTATATATATATGGTACAGCTTTGTTTGCGTCCATATTATGTAGTGCGGTCAGTTTTGTTTGCTTTAAAAGCTATAAAGGAGTAATCCGCCATTCTGCGTTTACTGAGGTTGGGCGTATTCTATTGGTTACTCTTTTAAAAATAGCGTTGTTGATACCGGTTATCGTTTATCTGCCTACCAATTTGATTTTTCGAGAGATTTTGTTGGTCAACTTAATCGATTTATTCCTGACTTTTTTCCTGTTGACTTTTTTTAGATTGACGCTGATCACTTTATATCATTTGGTCTTGAATGTATCCAATCGTGACAGACTGTTGATCTTCGGTAGTGAAAACCGAACGACAGCTCTGTTTGGAGCCTCCTTGAATGATAAGTTGATGTATCAGGTAGAAGGTTATTTGCGTTTTGGAAAGAAAAGATCGTTGCGTATAGGCGGATATAAAGTATATTCTGTCAAAGATCAGCTTGAATTCAACCGGTTAATCAATTCGAGGAATATAAAAGCTATTCTTTTCACAGACTATCAGGCAATCAGAGAAGAAAGCGAACGCCTGATCCGTTATTGTGAAAAGAAGAAAGTCCGTATGTTGATGCTTCCGACTATTGATGAACTTAGAGAAGGAACTAAAACACTACGTAATCTTCCGGACATACGTATCGAAGATCTGTTGGGGCGTGATGAAATCCATATTAATACGGGAGAGATTGCTAACTTTCTCAAAGGAAAAGTCGTTATGGTTACCGGAGCTGCCGGGTCGATCGGCAGTGAGCTTTGCCGTCAGCTTTGTCATTTTGGTTTGAAGCAATTGGTTTTGTTTGACAGTGCAGAGACGCCTATGCACAATATACGTCTGGAGTTGGAAGAGAAATTCCCTCAGGTAGAGTTTACGCCCGTAATGGGGGATGTCCGTATGATTGATCGTGTGGAAAGTGTATTCCGTCGTTTTCATCCTCAGATAGTCTTCCATGCGGCTGCTTACAAACATGTTCCTCTGATGGAAGAAAATCCTTGTGAAGCGGTTCATACGAATGTCTACGGCACTCACAATGTCGCTGATATGGCAGTGAAATACGATGTGGATAAATTCATAATGATATCTACAGATAAGGCTGTTAATCCAACGAATGTAATGGGAGCGTCCAAACGTCTGGCTGAGATCTATGTTCAGAGTCTGAGCATCGCGATCAGTAAAGGACTACATCCTGGAAAGACTCGTTTTATTACGACTCGTTTCGGGAATGTTTTGGGTAGTAACGGTTCTGTTATTCCGCGTTTTCGTGAACAACTGGCTAAAGGTGGCCCGTTGACAGTCACCCATCCTGATATTATCCGTTATTTTATGACTATTCCCGAAGCCTGCCGTTTGGTGTTGGAGGCAGCCTTTATGGGCAAAGGAAATGAAATCTTTGTCTTCGATATGGGGACTCCGGTGAAAATTGCCGACCTGGCACGTCGTATGATTGAGCTGGCCGGTCTTGTTCCTGATAAGGATATAGAAATTCAATACACGGGGCTTCGTCCGGGTGAAAAACTTTACGAAGAGCTTCTGGCAATAAAAGAGAACACGCTTCCCACATTAAATGAGAAAATCTATCGTGCCCAGGTTCGTGAATATGATTTCAAAGAAATTAATGAACTGATGGATCCTTTAGTGCACTTGGCTGTTTGTGTGGATAAGGTTCGGACGGTGAAGCTGATGAAAGAGATTGTGCCTGAGTTCAAGAGTAAGAATTCGGAATACGAGGCGCTGGACAAATAATAAAATCCCGAAGAACCTGCCGTATAAGGCGCAAGACCTCTTGCCGGCACATTCTTCGGAACCATCTGCTGTTTAATGGAGCAAGCTGCGATATGCGTGTCTGCCTTGAACTCAGCTGCACTCTCTGCTCCGGATAGCCGCAATGTCCGCACGGTTGTAGACGCTCCATGAGTAGCGATGTGTTCTATTCACGAAGACGAAATGGAAAACTATGGTTCCCTTGCTGGCATCCTGCTTTATACGGATTATCTGTCAGCCGTTTATCAACTCCCATATTGCTCTAAACCGGCTGTATCCGAACAAGAAGGAACCCCTCTGACCGTAGTCACCTACAACGCCAGCCATTTCTATTGGAACAGAAAATACACCATGAACGAAGCCGCCGCTTATATCAAGCAGCTACAACCCGATATCATCTGCTTCCAGGAAGCTCCCGGTGACGGATATTACCATCGGGACAGCATCCGGTACGCTTTCGATTATGTACTGTATAAATATATCAGCCGGCGTACAGACCATTTACCGACTACGATCTACAGCCGTTATCCGATCCATTCGGTAAAAGCTCTGTATTATAAGAATTCCAGTAATATGTCATTAATAGCCGATGTAAGAATAAACAACCAATACATCCGCGTGATCAACAACCATTTCGAGACAACAAGCGTCAATGCCTATCGCGGTATCATTACCGCTCCCGACAAGAGTTTGAAAGTCCGTGCAAAAGCAGTCAAAGATTTGGTATTGAAAATGAAAAATAATTATCTGAAACGAGCAGAACAAGCCGATTCAATCCATGCCGAGATCGAACGCTCACCTTATCCGGTATTGGTTTGTGGCGACTTCAACGATACGCCCGCTTCTTATACGTACCATCGGTTACAGGAAGGTTTGACAGATGGTTTCCGTGATTGCGGAAGCGGCTACCAATATACTTTCCGGCAGTTATACAAACTCTGGAGGATTGATTACGTTTTCTATTTGGAATCGTTGAAAGGTTATGAATGCTATTCGCCGGAAACATCTTATAGCGACCATAATATGGTGGTTTGGAAAGGAATAATAAATTAAATCTATTTTATAATGAAAATTGCAGTAGCAGGAACTGGTTATGTCGGTCTTAGTATAGCGACTCTTTTGGCACAACATCATCAAGTGACAGCAGTCGATGTTATTCCTGAGAAAGTGGATATGCTGAATCGTAAACAATCGCCTATCCAAGATGAATATATTGAGAAATATTTAGCAGAAAAGCCGTTGAATTTAATTGCTACACTTGATGGTGCAAAAGCCTATCAAGATGCCGAATTCGTGGTGATAGCTGCCCCTACCAATTACGATCCGGTCAAGAACTATTTCGATACACATCATATTGAAAATGTGATCGATTTGGTGTTAAGTGTCAATCCCAATGCGGTCATGGTGATTAAGTCCACTATTCCGGTTGGTTATTGTCGTAGTCTGTATGTTAAGTACGCACGTAAAGGCTTTAAGAAGTTTAATCTGCTGTTTTCACCGGAATTTCTTCGTGAAAGTAAAGCACTCTATGATAACCTTTATCCAAGTCGTATCATTGTAGGCTATCCAAAAATAATTAGTAATGATCAATTTGGAGAAGAAAACGAAGCGATCAAAGCCATTGCCGATATCCCTGCACTGGAAAAGGCTGCCCATACATTCGCTTCTCTTTTACAGGAAGGCGCTATCAAAGAAGATATCCCTACGCTTTTTATGGGAATGAAAGAAGCCGAAGCGGTAAAACTTTTTGCTAACACTTACCTAGCCCTGCGTGTGAGCTATTTCAATGAATTGGATACGTATGCAGAGGTGAAAGGTTTGGACTCAAAAGCAATCATTGAAGGCGTAGGCCTTGATCCACGCATCGGAACACACTACAACAATCCGTCTTTCGGTTATGGCGGCTATTGTTTGCCGAAAGATACGAAACAGTTATTGGCTAACTATCAAGATATTCCGCAGAATATGATGAGTGCGATTGTTGAGAGTAATCGGACAAGAAAAGATTTCATTGCGGATCAAGTATTACGTAAAGCAGGTTGTTATAGTTATAGTTCAACGAATGGTTATCATCAAGAGTTTGAAAAGGAAGTTATAATAGGAGTTTATCGCTTGACGATGAAATCTAATAGTGATAATTTCCGTCAATCATCTATTCAAGGGGTGATGAAACGAATCAAGGCGAAAGGGGCAACCATCATCATTTATGAACCAACTCTTGAAAATGGGACTTCTTTTTTTGGAAGTACAATTGTAAATGATTTAAACAAATTCAAACAAATGAGTGCTACTATTATTGCTAATCGTTATGATAGTTGTTTGAATGATGTGGAAGAAAAGGTATATACACGAGATATTTTTAGAAAAGATTGATATATGTTGCAATATAATGTTAGCCTAGGAAGGCTAAACTATTTAGATAGCAGGTGTTGTCGGTTTATTGGTTCTAATCTGAGACATTAATTTTATTAATGTTTAGATGATTAATTATGTCACCGATTATACAATATATGTTTATCTCGTAAAGAAAGACTAATGGGTGACCATAGGTGGCTACAAGTCTGTAACTTTCTTGTCTACGTTGTTTAATGCCATCTGCTGGTACAAAATAAATTGTATGAACATAGGTATTATTATTCAGGCAAGAATGGGTTCAACCCGCTTTCCGGGAAAAATTTTGAAGCAGTTCTATGGAGGTAAGGTACTTCTTGAAATACTTCTTGAAAACCTACATAAAGTAGATGTAGCCAAGGTGATAGTAGCAACTTCTGTAAACAAGAACAATGATCAGCTTGAAGCTTTTCTTTTAAAAAAGGGAGAGATTGTATATAGAGGCTCAGAAAACGATGTCATTGATCGTTTTATTAAAGCAGCTGAGTCTAATGATGTAGATGGAATCGTTCGTATATGTTCAGATAATCCATTTATGGATTGGCATGGAGTAGTACAACTTGTAGAAAAAGCGAGGCGCAGTGATGCAGACTATATAGGTTTCTGCATCAATAACAAGCCATCGATCCTTACACATTTTGGCTTTTGGGGTGAATTTGTTCAACTAAAAGCTCTAAAACAAGTAGCGGAGACTACAGAGGTTGGAACACCGGCTCATGAGCATGTGACGTATCATATATATAGCCATCCTGATGAATATAAGTGTGAATGGATTCCAGGACCAGAGTTTCTCCAGGGACGTAATGATATCCGCTTGACCATTGACACTCCAGATGACCTTACAAATGCATTAAAAGTATACTCTGACCTCAAAGTAAAAGATGATAACTTCACCCTTCAGGATGTTGTTACTTATCTTGATGCACATGAGGATATCAAACAGTTGATGTTGAAAAGTATTTTCCAAAATAAAAAATAGTTCAAAAATATACAGCTATGATAACTAAAGGTGAAACTTACATTATTGGTGAGATTGGACAGAATCATAATGGCTCTGTTGACATTGCAAAACTTATTGTGGAACTTATTGCACGTCCAGTTCATGAAGATGTATTCGGGCTTAATCTCAAGACTATGAATGCAGTTAAGATGACTCGTCGTGACTTAAACGAGGAATTGGCAACTACTCAAATGAATCGTCCTTATATAAATAACAATTCATTTGGTACTACCTATGGCGAACATCGTGCGTTTTTGGAGTTAGATGATGAAGCTCATTTTGAGGTTTATAAATTTGCAAAAGAGAGAGGACTTGATTTTGTGGAGACACTTTGTGCAAAGGGATGTCTTTCAATGTTGAAACTCTTTACCCCTGATTATCTAAAGGTGGCAAGTCGTGACCTAACGAACCTTCCTTTGCTTGTAGCAATGGCTGAAACAAAGATTCCAATCATTCTCTCAACTGGTATGGCTGGCAAGAAAGAGTTGGACGATGCGCTTGACATTATAACTCATTATCATAACGATATTTCTATTCTTCATTGTGTTTCTCAATATCCTACACATCCTGATAACTTAAATCTCAAGACCATTAATTACCTCAAGAAACATTATGGACAATACCATATTGGTTTTTCTGATCATACTATTGGTATTTCTGCTCCTGCGATTGCAGTGGGTATGGGGGCTGAGATTATAGAGAAGCATATTACTATTGACCGTCATATGAAAGGTACTGATCAACCAGGTTCTCTTGGACCTGATGGTGTAAGCCGTATGGTTCGCGATATTCGTATGGTAGAGCATTGGCTGGGTACAGAAGACCTCTATATTGACAAGAGTGTAGCTAGTTCAAAGGAAAAGTTGGAACGCTCTATAGCTTCTTTTTGTGAAATCAAGGAAGGAGAAGTAATTACAGAGGATAAGATTCACATGCTTAGCCCTGGCGATGGTTTCAAGTGGACTCAGAAAGATATGGTGATTGGACATAGGGCAATTAAGGATATTCCAGTAAACGAAATTATATATCAAAGTCTTATAGACTAAATATTAGATTTGTTTTAGGGTAAATGTTATTAAGGAAAATAATTTTTAATACAACTGGCAGAGATCAATTTATTGACTTCTTGAAGGCATATGCAATCTTGTGCGTATTATTTGCACATACGTTTCCATACCTTCGAGAAGTTGGATATGGCCTTTGGGCGGGAATGCAAGTCCCTGTTTTTCTTTTGATACAGGTATTTCATGCATTTAAAAGTAATAGACAGAGTTCTTTTAAGAAAATATTAAATAGAATATTTATACCTTTTTTGGTAGTTCAGGTATTTATATTGATTTTGATAAAGATGTAATGTTAGATTATCTTAAAGCCGGGGGAGGCGGACCTGGCTCATATTACCCTTGGCTATATCTTCAGTTTGCATTAATTTTACCCTTCTTCGGTAGATTAATGAAAGATAAAGGTTAATGCGGTTACAATAATACTAATTTGTGAAATCATTGAAGTTGCTATCTCTCTTTGGGGGTTATCAGATAGCATATACAGATTGTTGTGCGTCAGATATCTCTTTATAATCTATTTAGGTTGGAAATGGCTTGAAGAGGGAATACAGATAAATAAAACCACATTTACATTATCTGTTATTAGTTTTATTGCTTGTATTTACTTCGGTTATATAGCATTAGATATAGAGCCTTGGCTTCATAATACAGGGTGGGAATTTCACAGGTGGTCTTGCTATTACTACGTTTCATATCTTTATGTATATATTTTATATCAGATATACCAATTCTTTAAACAGAATAAAAAGGTGCTTGAGTGTATTGAGTTGTTATCAAAAACCTCCTATGAAATTTTTCTAACTCAGATGGTGGTTATATATTTAGTACCTATAAGCTACTATAGGCATAGTATTATACAATCATTGATATGGATGATAGCAATGTGCTTAATTAGTATTTTTATGGCTATTTTTATACTTTATTTGAAATTAAATTATGGAAAGAAAACTTCCTAAACTTATTCTAACGGATATTGATGGAGTCTGGACAGATGGCGGAATGTATTACGATGGTACTAACGTAGAGTTGAAAAAATTCAATACCTACGATAGTGCTGGTATACTATTTGCTCATTTCTTTGGTATTCCAGTAGGTATACTCACGGGGGAGGATACGCAGATTGTGCAGAGGAGAGCAGACAAATTGCAAGTTGAATACTGCTATCTTGGCACAAAAGATAAAGTAGCAATTGCAAAAGAATTATGCAAGGAGTTGAGCATCACGTTTAAAGATGTTGCATATATAGGTGATGATTTGAACGATATGAAGCTTCTTAAATTAGTTGGATGGGCAGGAGTTCCTTTTTCCGCACCAGAGTATGTTAAGTGCCTTGCTAACGTTCAACTATCGAAGAATGGTGGGGATGGAGTGTTTAGAGAATTTGTGGAGAGTATATTAGGTATTGATAAAATCAATAGTATTATAACTGAAACAGTATTGGTAAATCAATAATTAATATTGGATTGTTTAGCAGAATCTCATAGAATGACGATTCGATCCTATTTATTAGAATTAAATAAATTGAAAAATTATGCAAAAAATATATAGTATTTCAATTGTCAATACTCAAATGCAGTTAATTAATTGTATGGAAGCTGTTCAATCATACAGTTGTAATAGTAATTGGTTGATAAATGGAAATCTGTCTCAGAATAGAAATGAACAAATAGATTTATTTTATAAAAATCATAATTTATCCAACTATTTTGATCATTATATCAATTTAAGAATGTTAAAGAGCCATTGGCTTTTTTGTACTTGGATAAATATGCTATTGGCAAAGATTATATTGGCATCAGTATTAATGATAAGAAAAATGGATTTTGTATTTATTGGTCATTATTTAAATCCAATTCATAGATATTTAATCAGACAATCCAATAAAAAAAATAGTCGTTGTAAAAATATTTTAGTTGATGATGGTACTGGAACTATGTTGTTTGCAAATGAGAGGTATAAGGAAGAACAAAGTCAGGTTGATTGCTGCTTTTATGATCGTTCTATGAGGTTGCTTTTTTCTCCAGGGTCAAAAGAAATGATTGCTCCTAAAAAATTAGAGTATTATACTATCTATCCTATACAGAACATATTATCTAAAGATAGTATTAAAAGTAACAATTATGACGTAATCAGAAGTTGGGACAACTCTTTTGATCTTGAAATAAAGCCAAATACAATGATTGTAGTTGGTCAAACACTTGTAGAAGAGAATATTGTGTCTATTCAAAAGTATAGGGATTTGTTATCTGAAGCATTTCATCGTGCAGAGAAGATATATGGTATAGAAATGTTTATTTATTGTCCGCATCCTGGTGAATCTAATATAGAGGATAAATTATCAATTTTTGAGAATATTATTGTACATAAAAATAAAGATCCATTTGAGTTATTCGCATTAACTTTTCCAAAATCATGTATTATTATTGGATTCTTTTCTTCTTCATTATGGAATCTAACATATCTTGGTATTGATGCGTCAATTAAATATATAAGAATAGATAAAAATGATATTATTTGTGGTGAACCAATGTTGAGTCATATAATTAATATCTATCAAACTTATAATAATAGTAATGTTATTAAACAGATTTAGATCTAAATATTGGCAGAAATGAAAAAAAATAAAAATATTTTCTTAAATAATACAATAAAGAATGGGATGCTATTTAGTATATATTCGTTTATTAATAGTGGTTTTAGCTTTGTTTTATTACTTATTCTAGCCAAATATATTAATCCAGCCGAGTATGGACAATTAAATCTATTTACAATATTCACACAAGTTCTAACGATTTTTGTGTGTTTAGGAACACAAGGGTATGTTGCTATATCTTTTTTTCGCAGTGAAAAAGACAAGTATAAATCCGTACTTACTTTTGTATTTCTAATTTCTACGCTAATGTTTCTAATTTATTCATTAGCATTAGTGGTGTTTCCTTTATTGTTTGAGAGGACACTCGGACTCGAAATTCAGTATCTTTTCATAGCAATACTTGTTTGTTATCTTCAAGTGTTTAATAAACAATGTTTTGAGATGATGCGAATAAACGAGTATGTGGAGAAATATGGTATTCTAAGCGTTTCGCAAGCTTTCTTGAATTTTGTTTTATCGTTACTATTGGTAGTGTCTTTTCAATATGGATGGGTTGGACGTGTTTATACAACTCTGATTCTTGTCGTGTTATATTTTTTTGTTTCAATATGCTATTTTCTTCAGCATAAGTTAATAAAGTTTGAAATACCAGAAAAAAAAATCTGTGTTGAAACGCTGAAATATGGTCTTCCATTACTTCCTCATCATACGGGAGTGTGGGTTAGACAAAGTTTTGATCGTTTTGTAATCAACTCCTATCATACAAGCTCCTTGGTTGGTCTTTATAGTTTTGCAGGCAATTTTGCTAATATTCTATTAATGGTCGGAACGGCATTCAATGCTGTTAATTCGGTTCAAATATATAAGGAACTCGCAAAGGGTTATTCAGAAGCAAAAGCAAGACTTGATAAGATTGTCAAATATAGTAGTATGGCTTTTGGGTTATTAGCAGTAATTATTGTTTTAGGTTGTTATGTGTTTATTCCTATTTTTTTCCCAAATTATGATGGTTTCACTAGATATCTTATTCCTTTGACATTGTCAACTTACTTTCAGTGTATTTATTTGCTAAATGTAAATTATTTATTTTTTTACAAGAAGACTATTGTATTAATGTATATTACAGTTTCGTTATCCTTAATTCAATTAATACTCTCACTTTTGCTGACTAAATATGATGTAATGTTTGCTGCTTTGATAAATATGGTTATTAATGGCTTTATTTGTTTGTTCGTAATGGTTTATAAGAAAAGTTTATGTAATGAGGAAGAATTGAAAGAGGATGTTTTAAAATAAAAAAAGTGAATTAAAATATGCTCTTTTAGGCGAATTTGTTGCATATATTAAAACTTTATAGACTTTTATTAATTAGGTAATAATGGGTTTTTTATATAATTTTTCTTTACAGCTTATTTGTATTGTTCTTGTTTATTTTTTGATAAATAGAAAACAGTTATTATATAAGTCATTTTACCCTTCAGAGAATACGATATTTTATCTGGTTTTTTCATTGGTTTTTGCATATTCACTTTATACAGGATTTGGTGGGGATAATGAGCGTTACAAACAGTTTGTAGAAGGAGGATATGAGAACTTTTTTTATATGGATTTTTTTAGTTTTGAAGAACTTTATGTACTTATTGCTATGTACACTCAAAACTTTATACTTTGGAAAATAGTAGTTTATGGTAGTGCTATATTGTTGACGATTTGGTCAATAAGACGACTTCGTGTTGACAATTTAATAACTCTACTTGCTTTTGTGTTAATACCAATGGTTAGTTACGGAGCTACGAGAGCTGTTCTCGCTTATAGTACTTTTGTGTTTGGCTATACTTTTTTTAGTGAGAAAAAAGTATACAAACAAATTTTAGGCATTTTTATAGTATTCCTGTCATGGAAAGCTCATTCTTCAATGATTTTGCCTATCGTTTTGACTCCATTTACTTTTCTAAAGGTAACAAAGACAAGAATGTACTCTTTATTGGCTTTTTTTCCTGTGGTGGTTATATTGTTTAATCAATACAGTGAAGTCTTTCTAGGTTCTTCAACTATACAAGATTCAATATCTGTTGACAAATTCAATACGTACAATGAAGGAGGTTATGCAACAGAGGTTTCAACGACCACGGAAATATTAAGATTTGTATTTGGGTTTGTATTGGTGCTACCTGTCTATTATGGTATGAAAGGAATATATACTTACACTCTTGATGAGAGATTTCATAAGATTTGTAAACTGTCATTTTTGATGGTGTATATGTCTTTTGTTATATATTTTAGTAAACTAGATAATATTACTTTCTTTAATCGGTATTTTACAATGGTGCCTTTTTTCCTTTATATAGCTATGTCTGGTATTGCTCAGGTAAAATCATTGACACCTCATAAACGCAAAATATATATATCATTTGTTCTTGCATATGCGTCGGTAGTCCTCTTATATAATTTATATTGTAACTATTTTGTATAAATCAGATAATAAAGATCCAATCATTGTATTTCCTATGAAATTATTGCTAGCGTCATCATCGTTTTGTGGAGGAGGAATAGCTTCGTATGCACAGGAACTTATAAAATCATATACCAATAATTTTGAAATGAGTGTAATTATTGGTAACGATTCCTTACATCCATTAGATCAGTATAATGCCAAAATTTATTATTATGAAATGGATGATACTTCAGAAAAAAACGCTCGTGAAGTTCTATCATTGATTAATGAAAAAATCAAACCAGATGTAATTATGAATAGTTGTGCTCGTTTGATGTCATTATTGGTACCATTTCTTGATAATAGCATAAAGGTAATAAATGTGAGCCATTCTCTACGTTATAATGAAGCAGACTTTGCAGGATTTAATAGTGAGTATGCAGATGTTGTTATTGCATTGTCTAATTATAATAAGCAGTACCTCGAAAAGAATTTTAATTGTCGAAGCAAAGTTGAGGTTGTGTATAACTTTGTTCGTGATTTGGATAATCAGTCGGAAATTTTAGACAAAAAAATTAATTCAGATATACCGGTTATTGTTTTTTCAGGAGGAGGTACTGCGTGTAAATCACCGGAGATAATTTATGCAATTGCAATGAAGCTGTTGAAAACTAATTTAAAATTCAAATTTTATTGGTTAGGCATGACAACTCCACCTTTTAAGAAGATTCTACCATTTAAAGAAATCCGTGATATACTTCCAAAGGATCCGCGTTTAATCATAACAGGACGTATTCCACGTGCAGAAGCAATAAGGATCTCCAATGAAGCCAATATCTTTCTTATACCATCGCGTCGAGAAGGTTGTCCTATGGCATTACTTGAAGCTATGCGAATAGGAACTATTCCGATTACTTCAGATTATGATAATGGTTGTAAAGAGATCGTTAGAGATGGATATAATGGATATGTCATTTCTCATAACGATATTAATGCCTTTGTCTCTCGTATTATTGACATCATTACGAATCCGATGTATTATAATACAATTTATTTGAATTGTTTTCAAACATTTAAAGATAGTCTATCTTTTGAAGTATGGAAAGAAAAAATGGATTCTATAGTATTTGGCAATTGTTTTTATCATAAGAAGCGTAATGAATTATTTAATTTGAAAGAGTATTTGAACTACAGAAATAAACAAGAAAAGCAGAGCAAACGAAATCTACGACATTTACTATTAACGTGAGTTCGGGATAACATATTATCCCCAAATGGTTAATTGACTTGACTTTT
>ERZ791741.2374-NODE-2374-length-13538-cov-3.247868_pt1 | contig 13538 bp, 8 predicted proteins | sample MGYA00510040_ERZ791741 | MGnify/ENA primary metagenome ERZ791741 (study PRJEB30046, sample SAMN00791960) | human gut metagenome | study: EMG produced TPA metagenomics assembly of the A metagenome-wide association study of gut microbiota in type 2... | reverse complement strand
CAACCAACATCAATTTCGCGGTATTCAACCGTTATCTTTTCCCCGGACAACTGGATGCCCGGGCAAACTACAAAGACATCTATACTGTTATCGAACTGCGGCAGCAGATTCTGGCTTTCGATTGCCAGCAGCACACGCTCCATACCCATCGCAAATCCAATACCCGGTGTTGCCGGCCCGCCTATCTCCTCGATCAGGCCGTCATAACGGCCACCGCCGCAGACAGCGCTTTGCGCTCCCAGGGGAGCATATTGGATCTCAAAGGCAGTCTTAGTATAGTAATCAAGGCCGCGCACCAGATTATGGTCGACTACATAATCGACTCCGGCAGCGGTCAGAAGCTCTTTCAAGCCTTCAAAATGTGTTTTGCATTCCTCGCACAGACATTCCTCCAGGCTTGGCGCACCAGCAGCCAGCTCCTGATCGTGCGGATTTTTGCAGTCCAGTAAACGTAATGGATTGCGGTCGAAACGCGACTGACAATCCTTGCACATCTCGCCAAGATGCGGCCGGAAATATTCCTGCAGCTTCTCTCTGTGCAGTGGTCTGCATTTCGGGCAGCCGACAGAATTTACTTTCAGCTTCAAATCTTTTAAACCCAAAGTCTGCAAAATCTGTACCGCCAGTAAAATGATCTCGGCATCGATATTAGGCCCCTCTACGCCCAGCGCTTCCACGCCAAACTGATGGAACTGCCGGTAACGCCCGGCCTGCGGCCTGTCGTACCTGAACATCGGCCCGATATAAAACAGCTTTGTCGGCGCCGGATCGGCATACATTTTATTTTCTACATACGACCGGACGGCAGAAGCCGTATTTTCAGGGCGCAGCGTCAGACTGCGTTCACCTCGGTCAGTAAAAGTGTACATTTCTTTTTCAACAACGTCTGTCGTTTCACCGATACCGCGCAAAAACAGCTCGGTATGCTCAAAAACAGGCGTCCTGATTTCCAGATAACCATATTGGGCACAAATCTCACGCATAGTGCGTTCCAGATAACGCCATGCTTCCACATCGCGCGGCAGGATATCTTTCGTGCCTCTCGGTGCTGTGGTCAACACATCTATTCCTCCTCATCCGCAAAAAGCAGGCTGCGTTTATGCGCCAGCTGCGGCAGATTACCCGTATATGTCCCGATATCTTTGGGCATATTGAGCTTTTTAAGATGATGCCCGTCTGCCTGCGGCACTTTAGTCGCAGACGCCGGCCCGATTCCAAGCACAACGTGACGCTCTTCCATCATCTGAATATTATAAAGGCTGGCACTGCCTGAAGCAGCATAGCCTATATTAGCAAGATTACCCAGCATGTAATGCTGGCGGTATAAATAATAAGGCAGCATCCCCATTGCTGCAGCAGTTTCGCCGCCGTAAGCTACAAGCGCCTCTGCATCCTCAGCCGTCAGACTGCTGAACTGCGCACCAAATATCGGGGCGCTTTTTTTGAGCGTTAAGGTATGCACTGTCAGATTATCAGGAGCCAAAGCCCTGATGCCGTCAAGCGAAGCCCGCACATCATCAGCCGTTTCCCCCGGCAACCCGATGATCAGATCGGTATTGACGGTTTTGATGCCGCTGTGCCGTACCAGGTCATAGGACCGATAAAAATCCTGCACCGTATGACTGCGGCCAATTGCTTTTAAAGTTTTGTCGTGCAAAGTCTGCGGATTGACGCTGATCCTGTTCACTCCGCAGGCTTCCATAACTTTCAGCTTTTCGGCACTGAAACAATCAGGCCGTCCTGCTTCCACTGTAAACTCGCGCACCCCAGGCAAAAGCAAATGCCGCGCCGTCAGCGCGATGAGCCGTGCAAACGCCGTTTCACTAAGGCTGGTCGGCGTACCGCCGCCAATGTAAACAGCAGTAACATTTAGGCTATACATACTTAATAATTGTACCACAGTAAGCATATCTTGTTCAATGAAATTTAAAAACTTTTGCTGTAATTCTTCCTCAAGCGGCACAATTCCCGATGGAAAAGAACAATAAGAACAGCGCGTAGGGCAAAAAGGAATACCGATATAAATGCCGACCTGTTTTTCCGCAGCCGGCAAAAGCTGTCTTTGCCGCAGGCAAATCTCTGTCAGCAGCTGCGCCTGTCCGTGAGGCAGCAGGTAATGACGCTCCAGATACTGCGGAAGCTCGTCACAGCTTAACCCGCTGTCTAAAAGCTTATGGGCAAGTTTTCCCGGACGTACGCCTGTCAAAATTCCCCACGGCATCACCAGACCGCGCCTCACAGCCTGTCCCAGCACATCAAGCACCGCCAGCTTAGCGCAGCGCACCCATTCGCCCCGTACATCCTGTAAAATTGTAAATGGCCTGCTTACTCTTCTGGTGCCGTCTTCCGTCTGCAAAATCGCCACGCAGCCATCAGCTTCCTGCACGATTTTAAGCACATCAGTACTGTCAGACTGCGGTAAAATGTCAAAGAACGCGGCCATCTCAGCGACAGGCCGCGTTAAATCATAAGGTAAATTCTGCTCTAATCTATAATCACTAATCATCATTGTTTTTACTGCTCAGTTTCTGTTGGCCGAGGTTCGTCAGAACTATGCCATAATTCTTTATACAAGACCCGGTATACAGCAGCCACCGGCACGGCAAAGAGCATACCCAAAATACCGTACAGCTTGGCACCGATCAGCAGGCTCAAAATCAAAACTACGGGATGCAGGTCGATTTTACTGCCCATGATCCGGGGCATCAGGATATTGCCGTCGATCTGATAAAAGACCAGATAAAACAGCGCTACCGAAAAAGCCGAAGAAGTATTTTGCGAATACGCGATAAATACCGCCGGCACAGCACCCATCAAGGGACCAACCACCGGCACAGTCTCGGCCATGACCGCCAGGAAACCAAAAACCAGCGGGAACTGGATACCCAGTATCGCCACGCCCACAGTAATACACGCACCCGCGATCAGGCTCAGTTTACCAAGCCCTTGGATATATGCGCTCAGCGTTCTGCCGATCTCATCCAAAATATGCGCCACCTTCGGCTGCGTATCATAAGTAAACAAATTGATCATCATCAGACGCAGCTCACGCCAGTCCTTCAAAAAGTAAAAAGCTAAAAACGGAACGACGATCAAACCAACCAGATTGGCAATAATGTCCATCGTCGATTTAAACAAATTCCGGAGAATACCTCCCATAAAACCCATAACCCAGGTCATCGCATCGTCGATCAAAGTTTCAAAATTGTATGGCAGCCGTGGATACTGTGACGGATCCTTCAGTAACCAGTCCATATTAGTAGACTCGACTTTTGTCGTATAATCAGGCAGCTTCGCCACCAGATCATTGATCTGCCCGAACAAAGGCAGCAAAATAAAAGTAACGGCAAAAAACATAAACATGCCAAAAGCCATAAAGGCCAGGATGATCGCCACCACACGCGACAAATGGATAGTACCCTGTCCCACGGTGATCTTGGAAAACATATTCGACACCGGGTACAGGGCAAACGCCAGACCTATCGCTAAAAGAATAGGGAACAGAAACGTAGCGAGCTCGTATAAAATAAAGGATACGCCCGCCGCTACTGCCAATTTAAAAGTTGTACTGTTTCTCAGCAGCTTGATACTTTTGATCATTTTTTTGCTTACTTATTGCAGAAACGGATTTCTGCGCCTCTCCCATCCCACTGTAGTTGCAGGTCCATGTCCCGGCAAAAGCTTTGTTTCGTCAGGCAAAACCAGGATTTTATCTTTGATAGAATTCAAAATCTGTTTGTAAGAGCCACCCGGCAGATCAGTACGGCCGATAGACTCGGCAAACACCGTATCGCCGCAGAACACCACATCACCGCAGACAAGGCAAACGCCGCCGCGGGTATGACCGGGAGTTGCCAGCACTTTAAAATCAAGTCCGGCTTCGGTAACAGTTTCCCCATCCTTAAAAATTTTATCAGCAGGCGCAAAAGCTGCGTCCATACCCATATATGCCGAAAGATTGCTGGTCGCCTTCGTCAGCATCTCCGCATCTTCCTCACTGATATAAACTCTGGCTCCGGTAGCCTTACGCACCTCGTCCAAACCCATGATATGGTCGCTGTGACCATGTGTGACAAAAATCGCATCAATAGTGATACCTTCTTTTTGGATCGCGGCAACGATCCTGTCACCGTCTCCGCCCGGATCAACAACAACACCGTGACCGGTAGCTTCGTTGACCGCTATATAGCAGTTAGTACCAAGCATACCAACTTCCATTTTTAAAACCTTCATGTCGAACCTCCTAAAAATTCTTTTTACTGTCTAATAAAATCGTTACCGGGCCATTATTTACAAGGCTCACAAGCATATGCGCCTGAAACTTCCCGGTGCCGACGCTAAGCCCCTTCGCCCGTGCACCGGCCACAAATTTTTCATAATAAGCATTGGCCATTTCAGCACCCGCCGCCTTATCAAATGACGGCCGTTTACCCTTGCGGCAATCGCCGTACAAAGTAAACTGTGAAACTACTAGAAGCCCGCCGCCCACATCTGCTACCGACAGGTTCATTTTTTCCTGTTCGTCCTCAAAAATGCGCAGACCAGCTACCTTATCAAGCAAATACTCCAAATCCCTGTCTGTATCTTCCTTCTCGACCCCCACTAAAAGGCCCTTGCCAACACTGCCTACCATGGCGCCTTCTACCTCGACAGCAGCGCTGTCTACACGCTGTACAACTGCTCTCACGTCAGCCTCCCTGTCCGTTGGAAATCATTCTTTCCACACTGTAAACGCCTTTCATGCGTTTTATTTTATTCATAATATTATCCAGCTGTTCCAGATTACTGATATCAATACCCATACTGATATTCGCCATCTTATGCTTATCGATACGGCAATTCAGCGCATTGATATTCAGCTTCGATTCGCTCATCACCATCATAATATCAGCCATCATACCGGGCCTGTCGCCGGCAGAGATAATGATATTGACCTTATACAGAGAATCTGTCGCAATATCCCAGGCTACCTCTATCAAACGGTTCTGCTCCTCAGGATTATTGCTCATTACATTGGGGCAGTCCCTGCGATGCACCGAAATACCGCTGCCGCGGGTGATATACCCGATAACCGGATCGCCCGGAATCGGATTACAGCAGCGCGCCAGTTTGACCATAATGCCCTCTTCGCCCTTGACTAAAATGCCATGACTGGACTTAGCCTTAGAACGGCGCGGCTTCAACTCGGCCAGCAGCTGCGACAGGTCTTTCGTTGTCGTCAGCTTCTGCTCTTTCTTATACAGCTCTACCAGCTTAGACATCACACTGTTGAGCGTGATCCCGCCATAACCGATAGTCGCCATCAAATTTTCTTCGTTCTCTAAACGCAGCTGGGCGCTGACGTCCTTCAGTTTATCACTTTTCAGCAAAATCTTGGTGTCATAACCCAGACGTTTGCATTCCTTTTCCAGCATTTCGCGGCCTTTGATGATATTCTCCTCACGCCGCTCCTTCTTGAACCAGGATTTGATCTTGTTACGGCTGTCAGAAGAACCGACGATATTCAGCCAGTCACGGCTGGGGCCTGCTGCCTGCTTCGAGGTAATGACCTCGACGATATCGCCGTTGCTGAGCTTATAATCAAGCGGTACGATACGTCCGTTTACCTTAGCGCCGACACAGCGGTTGCCAACATCCGTATGGATACGGTACGCAAAATCAATCGGCACAGCACCTACCGGCAAATCAATAACGTCGCCGCGCGGCGTAAATACAAACACCTCATCGGCAAAAACATCCATCTTTACCGTATTCACGAAATCACGGGAATCGCTCATATCCTGATGCCATTCCAGCAGCTGACGCAGCCATGACAGCTTGGCATCAAAAGTTTTATCACCGCCGGCAGACGGAGCAGGCTTGCTGCCGCCGCTTTCCTTATAACGCCAATGGGCCGCGATACCATATTCAGAAATGCGGTGCATCTCAAAAGTCCTGATCTGGATCTCCAGCGGCTGCCCGTTGCCATACAGCACCGTAGTATGCAGCGACTGGTACATATTCGACTTCGGTACAGCAACATAATCCTTAAAGCGCCCAGGTATAGGACGCCACATGCTGTGCACAACGCCCAGAGTGCCGTAGCAGTCCTTAACGCTGTCTACCAGCACACGGATCGCCAGCAGATCATAAATCTCACTCAGTTCCTTATGGTCGCGCAGCATCTTTTTATGGATACTGTAAAAATTCTTGGGCCGCCCCTGGATCTCGCACGTAATATTCATCGAATCAAGATGCTCTTTGATCTCACCCATAGCAGAATGGACCATTGCCTCACGCTCGCGGCGTTTAACCTTGACCTGCTCGACCAGATCATAATAGATCTCCGGCTCCATATAACGGAACGCCAGATCCTCCAGCTCCCACTTAATGGTATAAATACCCAAACGGTGAGCCAAAGGCGCATAGATTTCCATCGTTTCGCGCGAAATAGACTGCTGCTTATGCACCGGCATAAATTTCATCGTCCGCATATTATGCAGCCTGTCGGCCAGTTTTATCATAACTACGCGGATATCCTTGGCCATCGCCAGAAACATCTTACGGTAGTTTTCGATCTGCTGCTCTTCCTTGGAAATATACTCGATCTTGCCTAACTTCGTAACGCCGTCCACCAGATCGGCTACCTTCTGCCCGAAGCTCTCTTTCAGGGAATCCAGGCTGATATCAGTATCTTCCACCACATCATGCAAAAAAGCTGCCGCCAAGGTCAGTTCGTCCAGCTGGAGCTGCGATAAGATCGTAGCTACCCCAAGCGGATGAATGATATAAGGCTCGCCCGACTTGCGGCGCTGGCTGGCATGAGCCTCAGCAGCCACGTCATAAGCCTTACGTACAAACTCCACCTGTTCCTTATTCAAATAGCTTTCGATCGTCGCAAAAAAATCCTCCACACAAACAACATTTCCTGTTTCAGGCATCTTAGCACTTCCTTATTTATTGAATCTGTTTCCCTGCCACAGCCCAATGATCTCCTCCGGACTGATCTGTATATTTCTCTGACAGCTTGCAAAAGCCGCCCGTCCCTCTTCCTGCAATCCCCTGAACGTCGGCGAATTCTGCAAATCATTTTTCTGCAAACTACCAAAACTGATCTTACCATGCTCATCACGGATAAAATCCAGCTCCTCAAACACCTTCAAGGCCTCCTCCGAAATATCGGTGGCCGACCGGAGCAAATCAGCCCTGTCGATAACGGCCTGCTGACGCAGCGTACAGGCCAGTTCCTTATAAGCGTGTACCAGCCGGCTTCGTCCCGGATAAAGCTTTTCCAGCTCTGCGCACAATTTATCAGCCTCAGCCCTGGTATATAAAAGCAGCAGCCGTTTACCGCTTCTATCAGGCACAGGCAAAGCGCCGTTTATAAATATCTCCCGCTGCGGGAAATCATAAAAAATAATATTCTCTGCCGTCGCCTCGGCCTGCTCGCCATAAGCAAGCACCTGCACGTCCGGCATAATACTTACAGATCCCGGCGCAAAGTCGGTGTTATTTACATATATTACTGTTTTTTTGCTTGTTTGTAAAATATTTTTCAGTACGGTTTCCTTGCTGACATTGCAGTTACGATAATCATAGACCTGCAGCGCCTGGTCAAAATCAACCACCTGTAGATTCACGCTTTCCTTATCCTTCCAGACGTTCAGCTTCGGCATAAACGCCAGATCGACAACCGCGTTATTATAAAGGCAGGCCAAATCAGCCGCACCGTTCCACATAATACTGTGATAATTGTACTTGCCGTAATCGGTATAAAAACGCAGATGGTTATTATCACGTCCGAAAGCCTTGGGATAATGCACCACCGCATCCTTAAAGGCAAACAACGGCGGCTGGTTATCACAGCCCAGCGGTTCCAGCATCGCCAGTTCCCTGACCAGCTGCAGCGAAACCTCCTCGTTTTTATCCAGCAGACACTCTATCTTCAGGCGCGGCTGATAATCAGCAGGTTCCAACCGCCCCCTGACCACACCCAGAAAACGCTTTTTAAAAGACTCTACCCTGGCCGCGCGCAGCGTCAGACCAGCCGCCTGATGATGACCGCCAAACTGCAGCAGCAATTCGCTGCACTCGTTCAAAGCACTGTACAGATCCAGGGCTGGGATACTGCGGCAGCTGCCTTTAGCCGCCTCGCCGTCAATACTGATCAAAATCGTCGGCAAATGATATTTATCCACCAGCCTTGAAGCCACGATACCGATCACGCCGGCATGCCAGCCCTCTTTAGCCAGCACGATCGCCGTTTCGATCCGCTCCTGCTGTGCCAGCATCGCTTCAGCCTCAATAAATATCTTGCGGCTGATCTCCTGACGCAAAGCATTTTCAGCATTCAGCTGTTCGGCAACCATATCTGCTTTAGCAGCATCGTCAGTAACCAAAAGCTCTACTGCCGACTGAGCGTGCTCCAAACGGCCTACAGCGTTCAGCCGCGGCGCCAGAATAAAGCCGATGTTCTCAGCCGAAATATTCTGCTGCGGACAGCCACTATGTTCAATAAGCTTCTGTAAGCCTACGATCCCGGTATTTTCCATCGCCGCCAGCCCCAGCTTCACCAGCGCGCGGTTTTCGCCGCGCAGCGGCACGATATCGGCTACCGTGCCCAAAGCCACAAGCTCGGTCAGCTCCGACCATAAGGGCTCCGTCAAATGCTGCATCTGATGCAGCGCCTGACACAGCTTAAAAGCCACGCCCACGCCGGAAAGATACTTAAACGGATATCTGCAGTCGCGCTGATGCGGATTAACGATCGCGTAAGCCGCAGGCAAAACATCCGGCGGCGTGTGATGATCAGTAATGATGATCTCCAGCCCTGCCGGGGCAGCAGCCACCTCGTCTACGCCGCTGATACCGCAGTCAACTGTCACCAAAAGCGTCGTACCTGCTTCGGCCAAAGCCGCCAGCGCTTCGTTGTTCAGTCCGTAGCCTTCATTTTTTCTTTTGGGGATATACGTGTTGACCTTGGCGCCAAGCCCCTGCAAATACAAATACAGCAATGAACTGGCGCTGATACCGTCAACGTCATAATCGCCATAAACAGTGATCTGTTCACCGTTTTTTACAGCCTCTAAAATACGCTCGGCGGCCTTCTGCATATCCTTCATCAGCAAAGGCTCATGAAACGGCTGCTCGCTGCCGAACAAAAATTCTCTGATCTCTTCTTTTTCCCTGACGCCCCGGTTCAGCAACACGCTGACCACCACAGGCGAAACCCCCAGATCGGCAGCTATGCCTGCAGCATATTCTCTGTCACACTTCTGCAACTGCCAAATCTTTCGTTTCCTCATTCGTCTGCCGCCGTTACTGCCGGTTCAGCCTTAGCAGCAGCTTCTTTATGTAATTTCTGCGTATGCATCAGCATCGCAACCTCCTCACGCAGCTTGGCATTGTCCTTTTGCAGGGCCGCCATCTCTTCGCGGGTCTTTTTATCTTGCAGATAATGCTTCGCCTTCATCATCAGGGTAAAAAACAAGGTTGCCAAAGCACCCAGCAGGGCCGAACCCAGAATAACGATCACTAAATTCGTCTGCATCGTCCATACAGCAAAATTAAGCGACACGCTAACAGCATTCTGCACTGCAAACACAGCCACAATAACACTGATAAATAAAGTAAAAAACAAATATGGCATTTTCTTCAGCTCCTAACCTCTACAAATTTTTATAACAGTAATTATTCGAGAATTTACCTCAAAATCCCTGCTTTTTCCTTCAATATTAAATAAAAAAAGTAATAATCATACATTTTATATCAAACTTTACTAAATAAAAAACGCCTACTGCCGAAGCAGTAAGCGCTTAATTCTGTTATCAAAGCTGTGTACATCACAGTTTCAGTGCCGTCTCCACCGCTTTTTTCATATCGGCAGATTCGATCACTTCCTGATGCAGGATCGGCATTTTCTCCATCGCCAGCATTGGCTCCGGTATAGGCAAGCCGCTCAGAGCATGCAGCTTACGCAAACCGTCAAACGGCTCCAGTTTAGCGTCCTCCTCACTGCCGGCAGCTTCCAGCACCACATCACTGAATTTATACGGACTGGCCGTAGAAAGCACGATACAATATGTATCATCGCTGGATACCAGGCGATACTTTTCGCAGGCCCGCCAGGCTACCGCAGTATGCGGGTCCATCAAATATTCATTATCATTGAAAACGCGCCCGATGGTTTCCTTCGTTTCCAGCTCATCGACCCAGGCTCCAAAGAATTCTTCCAGAATCCTGTTGTTGACCTTTTCTCCGACATTATAAGTTCCATTGGCCGTCAGCTGCTGCATCCATTCCGACACCTTTGCGGCATCGTCTTCAGTAATGCTGTACAACAAACGCTCCAAATTGCTTGAAACCAGAATATCCATCGACGGCGAAACAGTTTTATAAAACTCGCGGCGTCTGTCATAAATACCGGTATTGATAAAATCGCTCAGAACATTATTGCTGTTGGAAGCGCAGATAAACTTTGCCACCGGCAGCCCCATAAGCTTGGCATAATAGCCGGCCAGGATATCACCGAAATTGCCGGTCGGCACAGCAAAATTGATCTTTTCACCCGCTTTGATACGGCCATTGGCCACAGCATCGCTGTAAGCGCTGAAATAATACACGATCTGCGGTACCAGACGCCCCCAGTTGATCGAATTGGCCGAGCTGAACACATAGCCCTTTCTCTGCAGCTCCTCTTCCAGCGCAGTATCGCCAAAAAGCTCTTTGACGCCGCGCTGAGCATCGTCAAAATTACCCTGGATGCCGATAACGCGTACGTTATCACCGGCCTGCGTCAGCATCTGGCGTTTCTGGATCGCGCTTACGCCGTCTTCAGGATAGAAAACGATGATCTCGGTATCCTTTACATTAGCAAAGCCTTCCAATGCCGCCTTGCCGGTATCGCCTGAAGTAGCCACCAAAATAACCACTTTATTGCTCTCGCCGGTCTTGGCTATCGCTTTCGTCAAAAGATGCGGCAGGATCTGCAGCGCCATATCCTTAAAGGCCGAAGTCGGGCCATGCCATAACTCCAGCACATCCGTACTTTCATTCACCTTACGCAAAGGCACAGGTTCAGCGCCGAATTTAGTCTGCGAATAAGCAGCATCGGCACATTCAAATAATTCTTCTTTAGTATAATCGGTCAAAAACAGCGATAAAATCGCCACAGCCCGTTCTTTATAAGTCATACTGCGCATGGACACAATCTCGCCCAGCGAAAGTTCCGGGAATTTCTGCGGTACGAACAGACCGCCGTCGTCAGCCAGACCACGGGTAATAGCATGCGCCGAGCATACCAGGTCAGTTTTGCCGCGGGTACTTACAAATAACATTGCAGGAACCTCACTTTCATTAATTCACTACGGAGAAATCATACCACATTTGTATTTTCCAAACAAGTATTTTCTATGTATTTAGAAAGTCAAAGACGCCACAACAGCCCGTGTTGCCTGCTGTAAATCAGCCGGAGCTGCTACGATCTGCATACCGCGCACACCAGCGCTGACAGCTATCTCGTCCCAGCTGTTGCTGCTGGCATCCATATATACAGGATAATTCTTTTTAGCCCCCAATGGCGAACAGCCGCCGCGAATATAACCAGTCAGCGACAGTACCTCTTTTAAAGGCACCAGCTCGGCCCGCTTATTACCGCTGGCTTTAGCCAAAGCCTTCAGGTCCAGCTCGCCGTCACCCGGTATACAGGCAAAAATAACTCCTGTTTTATCACCGCGCACTACCAGCGTTTTAAAAACCTGGGCTGCTGGCATTCCAACCTCGGCCGCTACATGCACAGCGTCCAGATGCTCCTCGTCCACAGTATATTCCATCAGGCGGTACGCGATCTTCAGTTCATCAAGCCTGCGCGCCGCATTGGTTTTTTTCTGTTTCATAACTTCCTGCCTCCTCTGGAAGTGGCATAACCGCCTTCCTTCTGCTATAATAACATCATAGGTTTTTAAACGCAAATACAAAAAGCTTTCAGCAAACTTTAAAAGAGGTGTACTGTGGCACTTAAAATAGCCTGCGGGCAAATAGAAATCATTGCCGGGCGACCGGACCTCAACACTAAAAAGATCCTGCACCATATGGATATGGCCTGCCAAAACGGCATCGACATCCTGCTGCTGCCAGAGCTGGCAGTACCGGGCTACTTTTTAGGCGACCTGTGGGAGCAAACAGCCTTCATCGAAGACTGCGCCGCTTACGGCGACGAGATCATCGCCGCTACGGAAAACTGCGGCGAGCTGTGCGTAATCTTCGGCAATATCGCCGTCGATAACAGCAAACGCAATGAAGACGGACGCGCCCGCAAATACAACGCCGCCTTTGCCGCGCAGCACGGCAAGCTGCTGACTAACGGCACCCTGCCCTATGATTTTATCGTAAAAAATGCCCTGCCCAACTACCGCGAATTTGATGACAACCGTCATTTTTACGGCTTACGGCAGCTGGCTCTGGAACTGGACAAACAGGTTGCCGGGCTGCACCAGCCGCTCACTGTCACCGCCCACGGCGAAACCGTCAAACTGGGCCTGATGCTGTGCGAAGACGGCTGGACCGAAAACTACTTTTTAGATGTGCCTCAGCTGCTGGCGCAGCATGGCGCCGAACTTTTATGCAACATCTCCTGCTCCCCCTTCAGCATCAACAAAAACAGCAAACGGCACCGGCTTTTCGGCAGCGCCGCGCAAAAAGCCGGCATCCCGCTCATCTACTGCAATAATGTAGGTATCCAGAACAACGGCAAAAACATCTTCACCTTTGACGGCTGCAGCTGTGTTTACGGCTCTGACGGCTGGCTGCTCACCGATGCGCCCATGTATGCAGAAGCAACGCTCTGCGCCGGCTGGGACAGCAAAGCCAAAGCTATCGACACCAGCGGCATCACCTCTGATCCCCGCAGTGAGATCGATGAGGTTTATCATAGCCTCCGCTACGGCTGCCAGCGTTTCCTTGAACAGGCAGGCATCGGCAAAATGACCATCGGACTTTCCGGCGGCATCGACAGCGCCGTCACCGCTGCCCTGTTTGTCGACATCCTGGGTCCTGACAACGTTCTGCTGGTCAATATGCCCAGCCGCTACAACTCGCCCATGACACAGACGATCGCCGAACAGACAGCTCAGTCACTGGGGGCCAACTATACCGTTATCCCTATCACCGAAAGCTGCCTGCATACCAGCGAACAGCTTACACAGACACCTATCCACAGTTATCATCAGCACCGAGATTTTCAACTTACAATCTCGCCGCTGATTTACGAAAATATTCAATCACGCGACCGCGGCTCCCGCGTCGTAGCAGGCCTGGCTGCTGCCTTTGGCGGCGCCTTCTCCTGCAACTCCAATAAAACCGAGCTCACCGTCGGCTACGCCACCTTTTACGGCGACATCTGCGGCGCGCTGGCACCTATCGGCGACCTGTGGAAGCACCATGTTTACGAACTGGGACGCTACCTGAACGACAAAGTATTTCAGCGTCAGGTACTGCCGGAAGCGATCTTCACGATCCGTCCCAGCGCCGAACTTTCCTCCGAACAGACAGTAGGCACCGGC
>ERZ791741.2356-NODE-2356-length-13592-cov-3.445224_pt1 | contig 13592 bp, 9 predicted proteins | sample MGYA00510040_ERZ791741 | MGnify/ENA primary metagenome ERZ791741 (study PRJEB30046, sample SAMN00791960) | human gut metagenome | study: EMG produced TPA metagenomics assembly of the A metagenome-wide association study of gut microbiota in type 2... | reverse complement strand
GGTGATCTTGAAATCGTTAAATTAGAAGTACCAACTGTTTTCTATAAATCAATTGATACAGTTACAAATGCTATTGAAAAAGAACATCCTGATGTCGTTTTATGTATTGGACAAGCAGGTGGAAGATTTGACATAACACCAGAAAGAGTTGCTATCAATATTAATGATGCACGAATTCCTGATAATGAAGGCAATCAACCATTAAGTGGACCAATCTTTGAAGATGGAGAAAATGCTTATTTTTCATCTTTACCAATCAAAGCGATGGTTGCTGAAATTAGAAAAGCAGATATTCCTGCAAGTGTTTCCAATTCGGCAGGAACTTTTGTATGTAATCATCTAATGTATGGTGTTCTTTATACAATTGCTAAAAAATATCCATCAATGTGTGGTGGATTTATGCATGTACCATTTATTACAAGCCAAGTTGTTAATCGTCCAACGAATACACCAAGTTTATCACTTGATACAATTGTTAAAGGAATTGAAGCTGCTTGTAAAGCCATTGCTGAAAATACAGAAGATATTGTTGCTATTGAAGGGCATACACATTAGTTATCAAAAACTAGGGTTAGAAATAATTCTAGTTTTTTTATTTTGTCTAAAATATTTTGTTGAAATTTGTAAGATAATCTATTAAATTATTTATAGGGTTATTCTCATTTGAAAATAACGGAGGGCTTATGTTAGATTCATATCAAAGAAAAATAGATTATATGCGTATTTCCATTACAGATCGTTGTCATTTTCAATGTGCTTATTGTAAAAGTGATCATCCACAAAAATTAAAACATCAAGATATTTTATCTTATGAACAATTATTACTCATTGTTGACCAAGCTATCCAATTAGGAATTAATAAATTTAAAATTACAGGTGGGGAACCAACAATTAGAAAAGATTATCTTTTCTTTATTAAAGAATTAAAGAAAAGAGAGGTAGAAGTAACTTTAACGACGAATGGTTCTTTATTTACTAAAAAAGATTTAGATTGTTTGAAAGAAATAGGAATAGATGGTATTAATTTTTCAATAGATACACTAGATTTAAGAGAATATTTTTTATTGACGCAACAAGATTGTTTGGAAACAGTTTTAGATAATTTGTTTTATGCTTATCAACTTAAAATTCCTGTAAAAATTAATTGTGTGATGGATGATACTTTTCATTTAAAGCGTTTGAATGATCTAATGGATTTGATTAAGGATAAAAAAATTGCAGTGCGTTTTATTGAACTCATGCCTTTAAATAGAGAACAACGAAATCAAAAAATAAAAGATGTTATAAAGTATTTAAAGGAATATCCAATTCAAGAATATCTAGATAAATTAGGAAATGGCCCAGCACATTATTATACGATAGAAGGTTATGCTGGTTATATTGGTTTTATTGAAGCATTACATTATAAGTTTTGCCACCAATGTAATCGTCTTCGTTTAACAAGTACAGGAAAGATCAAGCCATGTTTGTTCTATGAAGAAATGTATGATTTGAAGCCATATCTTAATAATGAAAAACAATTGCGTTTACATCTTGAAAAAGCAATTAAATTAAAACCAAAAGAACATCATTTCGAAGAAAATATTTCTTATACAAGAATGAATGAAATAGGAGGATAATATGGATTTTACACACTTTGATGAAAATGGAAATGCTATTATGGTGGATGTGTCTTCCAAAGACACCACTCAAAGAAGTGCTATTGCTTATGGTGAAATATATGTTGGTAAAAAAATACTTGAGAAAATTGAAAATCATCAAATGAAAAAAGGTGATGTTCTTTCAGTGGCAAGAATTGCTGGAATTATGGCAGTAAAGAAAACGAGTGAGATTATTCCTTTATGTCATCCTTTACTTTTAAGCAAGATTACAGTGGACTTTAATATTAATCATGAAAAAGAAGTGATTGAGACTTATTGTAAAGTTACATGTCTAGGAAAGACTGGGGTTGAAATGGAAGCACTTCATGGCGTGAGTGCAACCTTACTTACGGTTTATGATATGTCGAAGGCTGTTAGTAAAGAAATGGAAATTAAAAATATTCATTTAGTTAGTAAAAGTGGTGGAAAGAGTGGTGATTTTAAGTGGCAGGAAAAGTAAAAGCAATCTGTTTAAGTAAAAAAAAAGGTACAGCAAAAATACCTGTTGAAAAAATTGAAGTTATTGAAAATTATGGTTTTAAAAATGATGCACATGCGGGTTCTTGGCATCGTCAGGTTTCCTTGTTATCTTATGAAACAAGAGAAGCGTTTAAACAAATGGGTTCTACTGTTGAAGATGGTTCTTTTGGTGAAAATTTACTTATTTCAGGAATTGATTTTAAAAACTCGGCAGAAATGCTAGCTGTCAGAAATGGAATTGTTCTTTTTAAAATGGCAGAAACACTGTAATTTCAGGAGAAACTATATCTTCACGGTATGGTTTCTTTTTTTGTGCAAAGAATCGATAACTACAAACTTTTTGTAGCAAAACGTGAAAATATCTTCCTATTCTCTGTATTATTTTTGCAAAAAACAAGTGCTATACTTTAACCAGTACATAAAAGGATACCTTGATTATCTAAGTTGATATGAAGCAGGAATGAATCATGAAAAAGAAACAGGTTGAGAAAGAACAGAATAATGAGAAACAGCTTCCCAGACAGGAAACGACACTGGGAGAAGATATCTTTCAACTGTTATTGAAGATTGTTCTTATCATTTTGGCGGTCATCCTTGTTTTTACATTTATGTACGGGATGGCGAGAATCAATGACGTATCTATGAAACCAGCAATAAAAGATGGTGATCTGGTCATGTATTATCGACTGGACAAGCGTTTTGTGTCCGGTGATATTGCAGTATTTAAGAAAGATGGCAGAACAACCACAGGCAGGGCCGTAGCAGTCGCAGGTGATACCGTAGATATAACAAAAGACGGTTTGATGATTAACGGCGCTACGCAGATTTCACAGGATATTTATTTTGACACCACACAGTTTCAAAATGGAGTTGACTTTCCAATCACTGTTGGAGAAGGTCAGATATTTGTACTGGGTGATAACAGACCGGAAGCGTCAGACAGCAGAATCTATGGCTGTATTAATATTAAAGACGTCAAAGGAAAAGCGATTGCGGTTATTCGGACCAGAGGACTCTAATACCCTCCTCCGTTAATCAAATAAAAACAAATAATATTTTATCTACAAGGGAGGAATCATTATGAGCATGAACAAAATGTTCAAAAAAGTGCTCGCAGTTGTTGCTGCTGGTGCCATGACGATGGGAATGGCAATGCCAACATTTGCGGCAGATGGGGGCAAGACAACCGAGGCTTGGATTACTAAGACCTACTACACAGAGGTCGGAAAGGCTGAGAAGTTTAGCTTTACAGCAGAGCAGGTCAAGACAGGAACTGGTATCATTACAACAGATGCAGCGGTTACTATGCCGGAGATATCATTTACCGATACTGAAACAGGAACAATTTCTAAGAGAGGTCAGATTACATTTCCGACATATCCAGAAGCAGGAAAGTATGAGTATACTGTAACAGAGACACAGACAGCAGATCCAATAGTAGCAAACAGTGAGCATGAAAAAATGATCATGTCACAGGCTGAGTATACAATGGATGTATATGTTACAGATGGTGCAACTGGTACAGAAATTTCTAATATCGTTGTAAATAAAGTGAAAGATGATGCAGGTCAGACAGCAACTGGTAAAGTAGATATTGGAAATACCGATACTAATAGATTCAACTTTACTAACACTTATGTACAGGAAGCTGGTACAGGTACAGATCCTACAAATCCAGATCCGATTTATAATCAGTTTGGCTCTTTGAATGTGTCTAAAAAGATTGTTAATGCAAATGGTACAGCAACAACTCCTGACGATGAGTTCGCTTTCACAGCAACCTTTGCATTCCCGAAAGGAACAGATGCAAACACACTTGGCGGAATCAAAGCTAATGGAGGTGATGTTACACTTGCTGAGGGCGGAACATACACATTCCATTTGAAAGCAAATAAAAACATGAAATTCACTGGTGTTCCAGTAGGAACAACAATTACTGTAAAAGAGTCTGCAGCTAAAAACTATAAAGGTAGTGCTGAAATCACTATCAATGGTACTAAGCTGACTTCTGTTGCTGAAACATCATACAACACAGAACTTACAGCAGTAAGAAGTCAGAAATTAGGTCAGAAACAGAATATCGTTGATGTAACCAATACATACAACGATGTACCTGTAACTGGTATCATCATGAACACTCTTCCATACGTTCTGATGATTGCACTTTGCGGTGTAGCACTGATCGCTTTTGTAGGATTCAAACGCAGAAGATTACAGAAATAATAAAATATAGCAACCAGGAAAGGGGATGTGTGCGGCGTTGCTCCGCCGCATCCCTTTTTGCTAATTTTGCGAGCAAATTGGTCAGATGAATCAGTTTTGATAAATATAAAAGAAACAGAAATGGTGAAAGGAACTTGTACATATGCTTCGGATGAAGAAAGTGCTGAAAGGAATTATCAGAGGATTAGACCATATTGTAAATTTTATAGCATTATCACTGATTCTTGCAGCTATGTTTCTCTCCGGTTATATGCTGTGGGATTCCCATCAGGTATATCAGACTGCAGATGCAAAAAATTATGAAGCATATATTCCTACTGAAAAGAGTACGAAATCTTTTGAAGAATTACAGAAAATCAATCCGGATGTGATTGGATGGATACGAGTGAATGACACAAATATCAATTATCCATTGGTGCAGACGGACAATGATGATACTTATATGAATACAGATGCGGAAGGAAACTATTCCTTAAGCGGAGCAATCTTTTTACATTGTGCAAATAAGCCGGATTTTTCGGATTTTGATAATATTATATATGGCCACCATATGGAAAAACACATGATGTTTGGAGATATCGGTGAATTTACAAAAGAACAGTATTTCAACGAACATCCATATGGAAATCTGTTCTTTGACGGAAAAGATCATGGAATCGAATTCTATGCATTGATGCAGGTAGATGCCTATAATGAAACGATTTTCAATGTGTGTCTGGACACTCCAGAAGCGAAACAGGAGTATCTGCAGGAAATCGAGAACAATGTTTTATATAAAAGAGATATGAATATAACGGAAGATGATCATCTGGTTTTGCTGACCACCTGTACATCGGATATGACAAATGGAAGAAATATCCTGGTGGGACGCTTAACAGATCAGATATATCCGGAAAAAGAAAAAGCCAAAAACGTAGGTACAGGAATTGATGAACTGAAAAATGCAGTAGGAAAAGTGCCAGTTATTGTATGGTTTATCCTGATTGTCCTTGTACTGATTCTGATAGCAAGACAGATAGAAAAGAAAAGAAACAAGAAGAAAGAAGGAGAGGGAGAAGCATGAGAACAGCACGTTTAACAAAAATAGCCATGGTTATATTCCTGTCCATGATATTCTTTCTGGGTGTTCAAAAACCAGTACTGGCAGCTGGCAAAAACACAACAGTGAAAATACCAGTGGAACAGATATTTGAAGTAAACAATTCTGCAGATGCTGACAAAACAGGCTCTTATGTTTTAATAGCAGATCAGATACAAAATCCAATGCCGGAGGGAAGCAATAGAAGAACATTTACCTGGAATATGAGTGGTAATTCTTCTACAGAGCTGATTATGAATGTCGGACAGGCAGGAGAATATCATTACAAGCTGTACCAGGCAACAGAGAATAAAGAAAATTATACATATGATTCAAAAACCTATGATGTAACGATTGAAGGATTCTTTGATTCCAATAATGAACTGATGGCGGTAACAGTGGTCAAAAATGAAAATGGAGATAAAGTATCGAAGGTTTCATTCAAAAACTCATATACCGGTCAAACTGGTAAAAATCAAACCCCAGTCCCATCTTCTACAGGACCAAAAGATATCATTCATAACGGTTCGCCGGTAAAGACAGGTGATGATAGTCCGGTTGCAGGCTATTTGTTCTTATTCTTTGGCTCAGTTATCTGCCTTTGCGGATTACTCATGGAGAAGCAGAAGAACAGGAAGGAAGATGCGAAAAATGAGGCATAAGAATTGGAAAACATATTTGAAAATAGCATGTTCCTGGCTTCTAATCTTTTCTATTTGTTTTATGAATCTGGAAACCGTAAGTGCATCAGAAGATGAAACATCAGTGGTTACAGAGCAGGAAGAAACACAAGATACAGAAGCATTTACAAGTGAGACAGATGCACAACAGACAGAAACCGAGCAAACTTCGGAGCAATTCACATCAGAAACAGAAACTGAGGAACAGATTCCGGATAGCATAGAAGTGGAGAAGCTGGAGAAAGAAATACAGGAAGCAACTTCAAATGGTCAGGTACCGACCACAAAATTGGTGGAATATGTAGATGAATCCGGCAATGCGATTGAAGGAGCACCAGAGACCATTGAGCTTGGAAAAATATCAGATCATTCAGAGTTAAATATTTCTGACAAAGATTATGAATTTAAGAGTGCAAAAGTAAATGATGCAGACTGTTCCTTTATAGGAGTATATAAAGATACGGTTTATTGGAGTTCCGATAATATCAATGCCAATAAGTTTACAGATGGGCAAAAACTGACTATGACTTATGCATTGAAAGAAAAGGAAAAAGAGTCAGAAATATCGAAGACAGAAGACCCGGAGCAGGAAACAGAAACTACAGAAACTACAGAATCTGAAACAGAAATATCAGAGAAGTCTTCAGAGCAGATTATTGACAATGAAAAATCTACAGAACAGGCAAGTGATGAGCAGCTTCCAGATACGATATCTGTACAGAGTTTGAATATCGCAATGCAGAGAAGTGTTGCGAATGGTGATGAACAGACGACAGATCGTGTAGAATATGTTGATGCGAACGGAAAAGCAATTGACGGTGCTCCGACTACGATTGAGCTTGGAAATATCGAAGACCACAAAGAACTTACGATTAGTGGTTCCGGGAAAAACTATGAATTCAAGAGTGCAAGAGTAAATGGGAAAGATTGTGTCTATATCGGAAAATATAATGACACTGTATATTACAGCACTGATGGCGTGATTGCCATCAAATAGCTATGAAATATGCAGATATCACCATGAAAGATATGATGGTTCTGGTTACCCGGATGGACTAAAAGGTGATGAAATACCACTTTGTGCTCAGGTAGTAGGCCTTGTGGATGCTTATGATGCATTGGTCAGTGTACGCCCCTATAAAAGAAAATTAAAGCATGAAGAAGCCATAAGAATGATTGCCAACGGTGAATGTGGTGTATTTTCAAAAAAACTATTGCAGTGCTTTATAGCAGCGGCAATGCAGAAGGAATGGATAAAAAAGGCAGATAGATGAGAAAAGGAAAATATGTTTTTAGGAGGAATTTGTGTGAAGAGGAAAAAGAGATGGCTAAGATGGATAGCCTGGACACTTTTATTGGTTTTGTGCATGAATAGCGCAGGAACGACAGTTTTGGCAGTTTCAGTGGAAGAAGAGAATATTCCAAATATAAATAGTACTCAAGAGGGTGAAATGCACACAGAAGATTTTATTCCGGAGGAAAGTACATCATTGTCGGAAGAGACGTCGAAAGAAGAAAATACTTCGCCATCAGAAGAGACTCCTGGAGAGAAAATCACCCCGCCATTAGAAGAGATTCCGGAGGAAGAAATTACTCCATCCCAGGGAGAGCTTTCAGAAGAAGAAAAAGCCTTCGAGGAGCAGATTGCACAAGAGGAATCACCGAAACTTCAGGAGATTTCCGAAGGATTTGATATTGATTTCTATGTCATTATTGATGGAAACAAGGTAAAGCTTCAGCATAATGACATTACCGGCATTGCAACATGGAAAGACGGAAGAACTACCTACTATGGTGTTTCCATTGAGGACCTGCTCCTGATATATGAAGAATTTGGATTTGTGAAAAATGGTGAGAATCAGAATCCGGATGCAAATAATAAGTTTGTATCTGCATACCGGGGAAAAAGCGGGATAGAATACGGAAAAGTTTATACAGACACAGAATCCGGAAAGACATATGTTTCTTACAATTATGGACAGAATAAACAAGGGGAAGCGATAGATGTTTACTACCTTCCAAATGGAAAAGGCCTTGCATTAAATTTAAAAGATTCTGTAAAAAAGGACAACTCGTTTTATTCCGTAGAGGTAAAGGGAGAAGGGCAGGATCGGATTCGTTATGCATTAACAGGAACTGTAGTGGAAGAAGCTGTGGCTGATTTTAATCCCCAATTGTCGGACCAGACAGACCAGATCGAATGGACCTGTATGGGAACAGATGATAAGGTGATAGATGGTATACGGGAATCAGGGAACCAGACGAGGTTCACAATCGGAAAGATCACACAGTCTTATGTGATCCAGAGAGCGGATCAGACAGCCTTTGACATTCAGTTTTATATATATGCAGACAATGAGGTTCGAAAGCTGCCGGCTGATTCTCTGAAAAAGGTGTATAAATGGAACCGTCAGGGCAGATGCTATTTATCTGTCAGTGATCTTGCTGAGATTTATAGAGAGTTCGGCTTGAATGCAGAGGAAACACAGTCCGGAAATTATTTTCCATATACAGTCCGTGGTGAGAAGACATTAGCACAGGCGACAGTGGTAACTTATAAAGGACAGCAATATGTATCTTATAACCTGGACAAGCAGGAAGCAACTGTACCAACAGACGTTTATTATATGCCAAAAGGAGCATCTGATGGCGAAAAAATTCCGGATAATAATTCAGACCAGATTAAGCAGAATAAGAACAGTTTCTATTCGGTTACAGTGATCAATCCGGATGGAAATCGAACTGTGAGTTACTATAAGAAAGATTCTGCGGTCACAATTTCCGTTGATCCTGGAGATACGAAGGAAAGCGACTGGCTTTGTGCCAGTGAGGATGAAAATAAAACAATTTCTCCGGTGAAACAGGGCGATAAACTAACCTTTTCTATTGGAAAGATAGAGCAACCATATACGGTTGCATGCAACACTTTTGCACCAGCAACCTTGAACATTAAATTCTATACTTTTGTAAATAATGAGAGATATAATGTTCTAAACGAAGAAATTCCTGTTATAAAAGATACTACAACAAAGCCGGGAACAGTTTATTATTATATTTCTAATGATGAGTTAAAAAAGCATTTTGAAAAATTTCATTACGATGGTTCTATTCAAAATGGAGCAAAAGAGCGTTTTTATTATTCCAAGAGAGATTACGATACAATCCATAATGCAGGGAAATACACGATAGAAGGTCATGAATGTATTTATATAGGAAAGTCCGGAGAGCCGATGGATGTGTATTACCTGCCAAATGGAGAAAAAATTGATACCATGAGTGCAAAGACCTTATTCGAACACGACGATAATAGATATAACGGTTTTTACAGTGTGACAGTACAGGATGAAGATGGACAGGTTTACAGCCAAACAGCTTTGCGTGATCTTCCGGCAATTGATTTTGTTGCAAGAAAGTCAACACTTACAAGAACAGTTAGTACAAAGCCGCGTGTAGAAGAACAAACGCAGGATATAAACTGGGAATGCAGAAAGGAAGATGGTACTCTTTCAGCAGTTACATGGAGCAAAAATAAAGCAGAGCATACCATGAGCTTTACTATTCAGCCAGATGATGCAGTACGTCCATATGTGATTGTTCCTGAGAATACAGAAAAACCGGCAGCAACAAAAGAAGCAAATATTAGTTTTTATGTATTTATCGATGGACATTATAAGCTGATAAAAAATATTAATGCTGAGCAGCATTACATAATCAAAGCAAACAGTGGCCGAGCCAGTCGTTATTATTTGCGAGCTACACCAGATGATACGATTTCTAAAATTTACAGTGAGTTTGGTTTCACTCCAAGCAAACTGGAGCCCGGCGCAGATCAGAAAGAGAAGATTCTGTTTGGTTATGCGACAGACAGCCGTGTATTTGTACAGCATCCATATAAGGACAATGATGGTACATGGTATATTCCTGTCCTGAAAAACGGGAAAGATGTATCTGTCTATTATTTCTCACAGCCAAACCCACTGAATCCTGACAGAATCGAAAATTATTTTGATCGTTTGACAGGACTTTCTTCTCAGGTTGGGCTGGCAGGAAGACATTTCAGTGTAGAGGGAAGTTTTCATCTGATTGAAGTGTTGGATCCACTGAACCTGACCAAAAGAGAGGCGATTAAGAGACAGTATGTAGGCCATGGGGAAGCATATACTGTGGAAGTACCAAAGAGGGCAAGTTTAGAAGGTGAGTATTATGGCAAGGAGATTGTCTGGAGTTGTACATCTAATGACAGGGACGAAAATGAGGTTCTTCCGGAACCGTCCGGAGATGATAAGGTAAAATTTGAAATTCCGAATGTTAACTCATCTTATGAGGTGATCGCAGACAAACCGCTGGAGTCTGGGGCAGTCAGGGTTATCTATAATACAACTCGTTATATGAAGAAACTTCCTAAGGAAGCTAAGTTGACCCCTCAGGTTGAGAATAAGACAAGACATACAGATGATTATGAGAATGAAATAGAAGCTGGAAAACATAACGTTAAGTCACCATATCCTCTGGTTTATGATCATGAAGATAATGACAGCAAAGAGTTGGAACAGTATGAATTCGATCATTGGGATTACAGAAACAAAGACGGAAAGTGGCAGGAATGCGGTGCAGGGGATTCTATTTCTGATCTTATAAATAATAATGCAAGACAGCCAATCACCCTCTATGCAGCGTGGCGTAAGGTGAGTAACCAAAATCGAAAACAGGTACAGTTTTATATCTGTAAGTCAGCGATGCCGGAAGATGGTTCGGTAGCATTACCAACCACGAATGTAGACGATTATACAAGTGCGGTTGCCGTGGCAAACTGTAATGTGAAGGCAAGTATATTGCATGATGTTCCAGTTCTTGGAAATAAGAATCCATCTACGTGGGAACAGTATGCGGATGGAAATAAGAGAGTGCAAGAACTTTTGCAGGGAACTAAACCAGATGAGGGATATATTGGAAATGGAGACTATATCTACAAGATAGATAGAATTCCTTCCGATGAAGAGGTATTCCAGACAATTCGTGAAAGCGGACGTATGATTCGTATCGGAGACAGGGAGATTCCGCCATCGAAATTAGATACCGAATTCTTCACCATTTATTGGTATTCTTTCAAAAGTGAAATGTCCGATGGGTGGCATATTGACGGACGTATTGTAGCAAAAAATGGTTACCTGACAGTAAAGAAAGATTTTGTCGGAATGCCGGAAGCAATAGAGGAAGTCAAGAAAGATTATTATATCCAGGTAGATATGGATGAAAAGCTTTTAGATGGAAAACCTCAGCCACCTGCATTTCATGAGCATATGAAACTTGTGCTTCCTTCAGAAGATAGCCAGAAACCGGATGCAGAAGCTCCGCAAGCGGAGGATGCTCCAATAGAAGTTGTAGGTACATGGACAGATGATACACATACAAGCTGTACGTGGATCGTTAAGGCGGACTCATTCTGGAAATACACATTAAAAGAGTACAACTATAAGCCAAAAGATTCGAATGTGAAATTTTCAGGTTGGTACAATGTTCGCAATTCTCATGAACAAGGAGATAATGTAAATTCATGGGAAGCATATCCAGAAAGTGGAATTCAATTCACAGGACGTGGAATTGGACGCGGTGGTGAGACTCTTACTATTGAATTGGAGAACCGTTATCAGAAAGAGGGAATACTCACACTGAACAAATTTGATGAGTCTACCGGACAGGGAATGGAGAAGATCAATTTTGCTGTCAGTAAGAACGGTGTTGAGGAGGAAACGGTAACAACTGATAAATACGGAATCGCACAACTTCACATTCCGTTACAAGATGAAAACAAACAGAACAGAACAGCAACTGAGACGTATTTGTTGCGAGAGACAAACTTACCGACGGGATATGTAGACACAGGAGATATACAGATCACAGTTGAGATTGCCAATGGAGCATTCAAAATCACTGATGCAAAACTGGTGGATAGGGAGGCTAACGAAAATCAGGAGGCTGTTAAGGCACCAGTTGATGGTAAGATAGACGGAAAATCTGTTCTGCTTCAGCGAGGAGATACCAGCCTTAATATCCGAAATTTTGCTAAAACAGGCACTTTGCATATCAAAAAGACATGGGAAAATCCAAATGATGCACTGACGGAAAAACAGGTGAAAATCAGATTGTATCAGAATGGAATTTCTACAGGACAGGAATTCCTGCTGAATGAAGAGAACGGATGGGAACACACAGTCGACAATGTTCCACTATTCCAGGACAGAAATCCGGTGGAATATAAGGTGGAAGAAATTGAGATAGGAAAGACACATTATTCTTTGGAATACGGGGATGGTTTCCTATATTATGAAGTTATTTATCCAGAGATTCAGTATTTCGATTCAAATGGACAACAAATATTCCCGAAGGATGAGAATGAGTTCAAGGATGTTTCCAAGATGGAACTGGAAGTGCAGAATCTGCATTTCAATCTTGCTGAACGAAGTTTCTTAAAGACGGATGATCTTCCAAGAAACCGACTTGCTGGTGCAGGTTTTCTGTTCTACAAAGTACCATATGATGATGTTACGAAAAAATATGCGGATGATACAGGATATACAGTAGATTATGACAATACACAGAGCAAGGACGATATCGTTCTGAAAAAGGATGGAAAAACGTGTACGACGTATCGTTCCTTAGAAACAGATGAAAATGGAATGCTTCAATTACCGGAGGACTTTGAGAACGGACGATACTGGATGGTAGAATCTGTTACTCCAAACAAAAAGGACAAAGCAGATAAAACCAAAACACAGTATCAGGATAACTTTAATTTATATATGGTCGATGTAGAATCCGATATTTTATTCCTATATGAGAAATCACCGATGACAAATACCTGGAGAGCTGTTTCGGACAGACATATCGTCAATCATCCGCAAAAAGGCGGGGTGACGGTTGAGATTACAAAGGAAGTCACTGGTCCACTTGGAAACCGCAAGAAGCCATTTGATATGGAAATTCTCTATTGGGAAGATGGTCAAAAGCTGCGTAGCAAGACAATTAGAACTTCTTTGAAACATGGAGATAAAGTTACATTAAAAAATGTAGATATATCTTCGGATATCATAATAACAGAAACTGTTGATACATCAAAATACGCTGTTTCGATTTCTAAAAAAGAAGAGAATGATAAGTATTCAAATCCAGTGCAGGCAACATCGAATGGAAATACAGCTGTCATGAAACAGCGGATTGAGGCTGCACGAGGAGACGTGATTGAGTTAAAAATCACAAACGAAAACACACAATTAATACCGGAAACAGGGGTTCGTCTGGAAACAAGCAGGCATGTATGGTTACTATTTGCCATAAGTATTATCATGATTCTGTTTTTCAGAAGAAGACGGAAAATAAGATAAACACTGCTATGGAACAAAACTTGCAAAAATACATCAGACATTTTACATGTTTGTTGCATTGGAATAAAAAAATAAACCACTATAATAATGGTATGCTCCCCGTCAAGAG
>ERZ791741.2351-NODE-2351-length-13610-cov-3.370491_pt1 | contig 13610 bp, 10 predicted proteins | sample MGYA00510040_ERZ791741 | MGnify/ENA primary metagenome ERZ791741 (study PRJEB30046, sample SAMN00791960) | human gut metagenome | study: EMG produced TPA metagenomics assembly of the A metagenome-wide association study of gut microbiota in type 2... | reverse complement strand
TGCCACTGCACTCCAGCCTGGGAAACAAGAACGAACCCGGCTCGGCTGAATCGTCGACAGTCGCCTGATGAGCAAAAACTTAGAAAAGTGATGGAAGAGATGACGGAGCAGGCAAAAGTCTTGAGCAAAGACGAAGCAGTCCGTCTGCACGAGGTTTTCGGGGGCATTACGGATTTGTCCTTCCTAGGCTTTGAAGAAATGAGAGAAGGGGCCAAACAAGTCGGCGAGAACATGGCCGGCTGGAAGAAACTCTTTTATTTGCCGACCGATCTCCCGGGCGCCTTGGATATTCCGATTGCCAACATGGGGCCGGCAGGCCGAGATGCGCACCGAAGCACCGAACGTTTAGAGCTTGATTACTCTTTGAACATTGCGCCGAAGCTTTTGGCTGAAACGATTCAAAAGCTTTCCTAAAAAAGAAGGGACGGCTTCAGCCGTCCCTCTGGCGATTCAGTGCTTAATTATTTTCCGAAGGTGTCCTTCAGAGCAACTGCAAGGTTGAATACCAGGTTGTCCGGAGTGAAGTCCTTCTGATCAGCCACGTAATAACCGTTTCTTTCGAACTGGAAGCGGTCTTCGGGTTTGGCGTCTTTCAGAGAAGGCTCAACGTAGGACTGCATCACAGTCTTACTGTTCTTATTAATGAGCTCACGGAAGTCCACTTCACCGGCATCGGGTTTCGGAACGGTGAACAGACGGTCATAAAGTCTGATCGTTGCGGGAAGAGCATCTTTAACACTCAGCCAGTGAATGGCAGCCTTGGTCTTAATAGAGTTGGCGCCGTCGGTACCGCTCTTGGTTTCCGGGAAGTATTCAGCGTGGACGGCTGTGATCTTGCCGTCCGAATCTGTTTCTACAGAGGTGGCCTGAACGACGTAGGCGTGACGCAGACGAACGGGCATTGCCGGTTTGTCAGCAGTTGCCAGTGTCAGGCGCCGATAGCCTTTGGGCGGTTCTTCCGCGAAGTCGCTTCTTTCAATCCAAAGTTCTTTTCCGAAGGAAAGCTTGCGAGAGCCACGTTCCAGATGCTGAGGGTGATTGGGAGACTCGAATTCTTCGACCTGATCTTCCGGATAGTTATCAATGATGAGTTTGATCGGATCCTGAACTGCGATACGACGATCGGCTTCAGCATCAAGCACATCTCTCAGAGAACCTTCGAGAACAGAGTAGTCGATCCAGCTGCCGGTCTGTTTAGAAACCCCGACGCGATCGCAGAACAAACGCATGGCTTCGGGAGAATAGCCGCGGCGGCGCAGACCGACGAGAGTCGGCATGCGGGGGTCGTCCCAACCATCGACGAGGCCTTCTTTGACCAAGGCGATCAGTTTGCGTTTGCTCATGACCACATAAGTCAGATTCAGACGATTGAACTCGTACTGATGTGGAAGCAGGAAGAAGTTCGGTTTAACGGTTGCGCTTAAAACGTCCTGCAGCAGCGGAGTGAAAACTTCCGGTTTGGCAGCAACGGCGTTCACGATGGCGTGCGCAGAAGCATCGTTCAAATTTTCGGGATTGGCCTTGATATCAGCTAAGAGAGAAGCGAGTTCTCTTTCTGTTTCGGTCTGGCCGAGTTTCCATTTGAATTTGACAGCAGCTTCGGCAAAAGGCTTGATTTCTTCGAAGCTCTTTTTCTGGAGGTCTGCCAGGACGGCTTTTGCTTTTTCAAAGAGCGGAGCGCGGGTAATGGGTACGGATCTTTCGGTTGCCCAGTTATAGAAAGCGCGCTGATCTTCAAATTCCAACGTGCAGATTGAATGAGTAATGTTTTCCAGAACGTCTTCGAGCGGGTGAGCGAACGTGTACATCGGGTAAATACACCATTTGTCGCCTGTACGATGATGTTCGGCAAAACGAATACGGTAAATAGCCGGATCACGAAGATTGATGTTGCGGGAGCTCATGTCAACTTTAGAGCGGAGAACCATGCTTCCTTCCGGATGCTTGCCTTCCCGCATTTCACGGAAGAGGCGCAGACTTTCTTCCGCCGGACGATCCCGAAACGGAGAGTCGACGCCGGGTGTGTGAAGTGTGCCCCGGTTTTCTTTAATCTGTTCAGCCGTTTGTTCATCGACGTATGCCAAGCCGTTTTTAATCATATGCTCGGCAATCTCGTACATATAGTCGAAGTAGTCGCTGGCGAAGTAGAAATTGGTTTCTTTGGCATCCTTCCAGTCGAAGCCGAGCCAGTTAACAGAGCCAAGAATGGAGTCTACGTATTCCTGGTCCTCTTTAACCGGGTTAGTATCGTCGAAACGCATGTGGCACCGTCCGGCATAGTCTTTGGCTAGACCGAAATTCAGGCAGATACTTTTAGCGTGACCGATGTGGAGGTAACCGTTAGGCTCAGGAGGAAAACGAAGCCGAACTTTTGCCTCATCGATCGGTCCTTCCATCTGCTCCGTGTAAGTGCCGGGATGTCCACACCAATGTCTGGGATCGTTTACCCCTTGTTTCAAGTCTTCGTTAATAATGTTGCGAAGAAAATTAGTGATGTGGCTGCTCTGAGCCTTTTCTTTGTTTTCGGTCATCGCTGTAGTAAAAAAGAGAACTAATTTTTCTATTCTACCTTTCTGTGTTTATTTGCGCCGAAAATACGAGGTTCTCAGCATGCGTTAGATCAAGAAGAAGAGAAGAAACATTGAAGGAAGAAAAGTTCAGGACGTGAAAAAATACAAATTCGCGAAGTATTAGGGATAACGAGCATTAGTCAATAAAGAAGTTTCAAGTATGGAAAAATCAAAATCGAGAGAAAATTACCCTCAGTTAACTTTCCATATAAAAAGACTTGATTCTTCATCTTTAATTCTCATAACTTAGTTTACATTTTTATATATTTTCTTAATTTAATAAAAGAATTAGGCAAAAATATGTTTTTAACTAACTAAAAACCGAACTCTTAATCGCATTTGGGTTATTTATAAAAAGATGAAAATTTGCACGTAAATAATTTCGGAAATTCAAGAAGATAGAGTCTACAGAGGAGGTCTGAGAATCTAAGACATTTGTCTTATAGGATTAATCTTTCTTAGGGATTACGATCGAGGGCAGTTAAAGAGATTACAACTCTTAACCATCCCCAATAACCTAAGGACAAGAAATTAAGATGTCTGACAAATTCGTAAATCTGTCCGTCTCTCGACGGACACTTATGAAAGGAGGAGCTTTGGCTGCAGCCGCTGCCGCTTCTCCATGTCTTCCGAACTTGGCGTTTGCCGAACAAATTAAAAAACTCGAACAGGAAGGTTGGACAAAACGTCCCGTTGCCTGCACGATGTGCGGTGCGTTCTGCGGTCTGATTGAGATGCGTAAAGAAGGTGAGCCCGTTTCCGAAAAAACTGTTCGTATTTTCCCAAATCCAGGACATCCTCAACAGGGCTACTGCGGCCGATCCGCTGCAACTATGTGGGTTTGGAATCACCCGCTTCGTTTGAAAAAACCTCTGAAACGTGTCGGGGAAAAGGGCGAAGGAAAATTCAAAGAAATTACATGGGATGAAGCGTTGGACGGCATCGCCGGTCAGCTTAAAACGATCGTTGAAAAATATGGAGAAAGCAGCATTGCTTCAACTTCCCATACTTTCTCGGGCTTCAGCAAGTGGATTACGCTACCGCTGGGCTCTCCGAATAGTATTGGCCATGCTTCTTCCTGCAATGCGGGTGGTATCAGCGGTCGCCAGTGGGTCTTCGGAAAAGGCTTTGACGGTGCCGGCAAAATGGAGCCCGATTACGCCAACTTGCGTTATTTGCTTCTTATCGGCCGTTCTATGGGAGCTGCTATGGGAGCGCTCCATACTTTGAATGTTGCTCGTGCAAACGGGGCCCGTGTGGTTTCCATCGACCCGAGAATGCCGGACATCTCTTACGGTGATGTGGACTGGGTTGGTATTCGTCCCTCGACGGACGCTGCTTTCGTGATGGGTCTGATTAACCGCATGATTCAGGACGGTACAGCCGATTTTGATTTCATTCAGAAGCATACCAACGGCGCTTATCTTGTCAGAGAAAACGGTCATCCCTTGACTCAAGCTGATTTCGTCGCAGGCGGGGATAAAACAAAATACGCCGTTGCCAATGCTGCCGGAGAAATTTCCTTCCGAGGACTGAAGAAAAATGAAACCGGAGAGATGGTTTTTGACGAAGATCCTTCTTTCAAGGCTATCCTTGAAGACGTCGCTCCGGTCAAACTTGTCGACGGGATCACGATTCCCGTTAAAACCGCTTTTGAAGTCGTCAAAGAGACAGCGGCTCCTTACACACCGGAGAAAGTATTTGAGATCACCGGCGTTGAGCCTGGCATCCTGCTCCGTATCGCTAAGGACTTCACGAACCTAAAAGGCGTGATCGATGACGGCTGGTACACCTCTAAGAACGGAACCGACGTTCAGCTGTATCAATTGATCTGCATTGCCAACGCGATGAACGGCAATATAGATATTCCTGGAGGTTTGGTTGTAACAGTCGGGGCCGGCCTCAAGATCCCCAGTGTTTCTGCAGGCAAAGGTCCCAACGGCGAAACTTGGCAGATGGCTAAAGAAAAGCGCATCGACAAGATCGTTTATCCGGAAGCATCCGCAACTTTTAAGGTTGCGCTCCAGGCTGCCGTTACCGGCAAACCTTATCCGATCAAAGGTGTTTTCTTCGTGGGAACTACGATGTTCCATCGTGAGGCCAATTCTCAAGAACTTGCAGAACAGCTTAAGAAGCTTGAGCTTTGTGTCGTTCAGGATGTTCTTCCGCAGGAACTGGTTGACTATGCTGACTACGTGCTCCCTGCCACATATTTCATGGAAAGAAAAGAGATGGCTGGTGTTAAGTGGGCGCTTGACGGTTCCATTTATCTTTCCGACCCGGGCCTTACGCCGCCGAAAGGTTGTGAAGCTCGTCACGACGTGTGGATCCTTTTGGAAATTCTGAGAAGAGCTTTCCCGGAAAAAGCAGCGCGCGTCGGATACAAGGAATGCAAGACGGCCGAGGAGTTCAATAAATACTTTGATGCCTTTACGAACAAAGGTTTTAATAAGTTCCTGGCACAGTGCGAAAGCCAGAAACCGGGCTGGGCTGCCAAGATCAAGAAGGATATCGAAACACAGGGCTGGTCAACGATCAAGACAAAGAAATACAACCAGTACCCGTATCACAAACCTTTTGGAACACCGAGCGGCAAGGTTGAAATCTATGCCTTCCAGAGCTTCAAGAACGAAGCCTACGAAAAGGCCATTGCTCCGATTTCCGGTTACATTCCTTCGCCAGCGTTCACCGCACCGAAGCAGAACAGCAATGAGTTCATCCTGGCTTCCGGAAAGAACTGCGTCACCTGTTCCGGCCTGAATATGTTTACGCAGCCCACTCGCTATTTGGGCGACAGAACCGTTTGGATGAATCCGGTTGATGCACAGAGACTGGGTATTAAAAACGGGGATATGGCCGAAATTGAAGGTATCGATACTAACTATGTCGGCCAAGCAAGAATTACCGTCACCAATAAGGTTGTACCGGGTGCAGTTTTTGCCTTCGGTTTCTCCGGAGGCAACAGAACTAAGCACCTTGTAAACGACCCCGAATACCAATTTGTGAAAGAAGGTATTAACTCTCATTGGTATGCGACAGGTTATGCGCAGCCGGTCTTCGGCAATGTTGCGAATAACAGTTCCGTGCGCATTAAGAAGGTAAGAGGCTAAATCATGGTTCAAAAGAAAAAACAATTAGCGCATCTTTTTGATGCCACACAATGCATCAGCTGCGGTGCCTGCATTTTGGCCTGTTCTCAGACCAATTTCCCTGAAATGCACAACCAGAGCATTCCGGGGAGAAACTGGCCCGCATCCAATATTCGTATTTTCCGTTCTGAAGAACGTCGTCCGGTCAATCTGCTGGTTCAGTGCCAGCAGTGCGAAAACGCACCTTGCGTTAAGACTTGTCCCTTTGGCGCGAACTATTACGATGAAAACGGTCTTGTCAGAAATGATCCGGATAAGTGCGTCGGCTGCAACTACTGTATTGCCAGCTGCCCGTACGACGCTCGCTGGAGTCATCCGATCACGGGCCTGCCGATGAAATGTATCAGCCCGGGCTGCATGGAGATGATTAACGAAGGCAAGCAGCCGGCTTGTGTTCAGGCGTGCCCCGCGGAAGCCCGTCTCTTCGGAGATATTTTGGATCCACAGTCTGAAATCTCTAAAAAGATTGCTTCCAGCAGAACCGAGCTTCTCATGCCGAACAAAGGCACGAAACCTAACTTCTTTGTGGTGGTGTCCAAATGATCGAATTAACTTCTTTTACTCCTCAGCTCCAAGCCGCTCATTGGGGGTGGACGATTGCCATTTTCCTTTGGCTCGTCGGTCTCGCCGGTATGGGATTTTTTCTGAACTACTGGATCAGACAGAAGAACTTTGTTTATCTTCTGACGGTTTCAGGCATTCTCGGAACGCTCTTAGTGGTCAGCCACTTGGCTAGGATGCTTAATCTTCCGTTTGCCGTTTTCAGCGCTTTAGCGGACTTTTCCTTTAATTTCCAGTCTTGGATGTTCATCGGCATTTGTCTGCTTTCGCTGCTGTGCATCGGTTCCGTGTTCTATTCCATGATCTGCGCCAAGATCATTTTCAAGAGTGAATACTGGCAGAACATGACTAAGTCCAATTGGTTCAACGGAATTTTTGCTGCGCTGGGCGTTTGCTGCACGATTTATTCCGGCTTCCTCTTGACTCAGGCCGTCGGCATCTCTCTGTGGAATACCGCTTTGATTCCGCTGCTTTGGATCATGTCCGGCATGGCCAGTTCCATCGGCTGTATTGAACTTTTCATGATCATGAAATGGATCGATCCGGATACCGTTCGCTGGAGCAGAAGAACTTCCTTCTGGGTTGAAGTTGCAGAACTGTTCACCATTTTTGCCTTTGTCCACGTTGCTTTGGGTTCCGCGCTTGCCGGTGCCAGAGCCGGTGCAGAAGCTCTGATCAGCGGTCCTCATGCCGTGATGTTCTGGGTCGGCGTGATTATTCTCGGTTCTGTCGTGCCTCTGCTCCTGAATCTGCTGACACGCAGCCATAAGATTTTGGCCTGCAGTGCGATCCTCGGCATCATCGGTGCGCTCCTGCTGAGAGCTTCCATCCTCTTCTCCGGATACTACGATCCGATCATGTTCTAAGACTTGGCGCCGCCTCTCAGGTCTGGAGGCGGTAATTACTTAGTTGCTCCTTGATGCCAAGCGGCATCTTCGAAGGGCTGTCTTCGGGCAGCCCTTCGCCTTACTGGCTTGGCTGTTCTCTTCGCAAATGAGTTCTAGAAGAATTAGAGAGCCCGAATACATGTCCAAAGAAACGGCCTGAAATCGTTCTCCTTCCAAAATCGATTAGGTGTCCCTGTGTCGGTTGTTTGGAGAAGATCTGTGAGAGAAAGAGGCTTTCTGAAAAGGTATCCAAAACATTGGATTTTAACCATCACAAGCTTCCCGAGCCGGAACAGAAGACATGTTTGAGTCTTATGATTCTGAGAGAAATGTGATTGCTATTGGAACTACAGAAAATAAAATTCCCGCCCCGATTTTCAATCGAGAAGCGGGAACTCCTTGTCCGTGGACACCCTCTCCGAAAAATCGAAGAACCCTCACGATGCTGTCGTATCCAATCATGGACACCCGGCGACAGGCGACAAATTTTCCGCTCTAGACAAGGGTTTCAGATTAACAAAATCCTAGTCCGAGCGCAATGTTTAGTCTTCCTTGAACGCTACCTCGCGGCCTTTCTTAATACTCGGTAAGAGGATGAGCAGCAGCAGGAAGATGGCCATCATCAATAGGACGAGAGAGATGGGACGCGTAAAGAAGGTCGATGGGTCACCGCGAGAAAGAAGCATTGCTCTTCTGAGGTTTTCTTCCATCATTGGTCCGAGAATGAAGCCCAGGATCAATGGTGCTGGTTCACATTTCAGTTTTGCAAATAGGTAGCCAAGTGCACCGCAGATTATCGTGATGTAGACATCAAACGGATTGTTATTAATGGAATACACGCCGATACAGCAGAAAGTCAGAATCATCGGATAGAGCAAGCCGTAAGGAACGCGCAGCAACTGAACCCAAACGCCGATTAAAGGCAGATTCAAAATCACAAGCATCAGGTTGCCGATCCACATTGAGACAACTAAGCCCCAGAAAAGTGTCGGATTAGAGCTCATGACCTGAGGTCCCGGCGTGATGTTGTGAATCATCAGCGCGCCGATCATCAAAGCCATCGTAGCGTTGCAGGGAATGCCGAGCGTGAGCATCGGAATGAAGCTCGTCTGGGCGCCTGCGTTGTTGGCAGATTCCGGACCGGCAACACCGGCAATGTTGCCTTTACCAAACGGAGGATTGGCGTTTTTGCCGCCGACTTTCTTCTCAAGCGTATAAGAAGCAAAGGAAGCGAGCAGAGCTCCGCCGCCGGGAAGAATGCCGAGGAAGGAACCCAGCAAAGTGCCGCGCGTGATGGCAGGCGCGGCTTTGCATAATTCTTTTCGGCTCGGCCAAATGGAGCCGACCTTTTCTGTAATGGAATCGCGCGTTTCGCCTTTGGACAAATTCACGATAATTTCAGTGAATCCGAACAGGCCCATAGAAATGGCGACGAAATCGATGCCGTCCTGAAGTTCGGCAATGCCGAAATCAAAACGGAAAGTTCCGGAATTGACGTCTGCTCCGATGATGCCGAGAAGCAGGCCTAAGATGATCATGGCAAAGGCCTTCAGTACAGAACCGTTGGCAAGCACAACGGCGCCGACAAGACCCAGAACCATCAGGCTGAAATATTCGGCCGGACCGAATTTAAAGGCAAGTTCAATCAGAGGAGGTGCGAAAGCAGCGACCAAGATCGTTGCAAAGCAGCCTGCAATAAAAGAGCCGATAGCCGCAATGCCGAGCGCGGTGCCGGCTTTGCCGTGACGCGCCATCTGGTATCCGTCTAAGCATGTGACCACCGAAGCCGACTCGCCCGGAAGGTTAACCAAAATCGCGGTTGTGGATCCGCCGTACTGAGAGCCGTAATAAATACCGGCAAGCATAATCAATGCTGAAGTCGGATCGAGCGTGTAAGTGATCGGCAGGAGCATGGCGAGCGTTGCCACCGGCCCGAGTCCCGGAAGAACGCCGATCAAGGTGCCGAGCGTGACACCTAAGAAACAGTAGAGCAGGTTCTGCAGTGATAAAGCAGTGGCAAAACCGACGGCTAAATTATTTAGTAAATCCATAATTCAGCCCCTTAATTCGTGAGAAAAGCCGGCCAGATGGGCACGGTTAGATCCAGGCCGAGGACAAAGATCAGCCAAACGGCAACGCTTAAAAAGACGCAGAGCAAAAGGGTCCGAATCCAGCGGAAAGGACGGTTGCCGAAAGAAGATAAGAAAACCATCACGGCAGTCGCAGGGATGAGACCTGCTGGTCTGAGCAGTACGGCAAAAATCGTAACGGATCCTAGAATCACAAAAAAGTTGTACCAGTCAAACTTTCCGAACTTGCCGCCATCTTCCTCAGAGCTTTTAAAAAGAACGGATTTCGCAGTGATCAAAAAACCAAGGAAAAAGAGAAAACCGCCGAGCAGCATCGGGAAATAGCCCGGACCCATGCGGAAGGCCGTCCCGATGTTGTAGTTGTAAACAGAGTAGAGGCAGAAAAAACCTCCGAAGGCCATGAACATCAAACCGGCCCAAAAATCTCTTTGATCCTTGATCATAGGTAAAACGAAATTAAGGAAGGCCGGAGGCCGGCCTTCTAGGTTGTACAAACTGAGCAAAGTATTAGTCTACTTTCGCTCCGCTGGTCTTCACAATTTCTTTGTATTTGACGAGCTCGGCTTTTACAAAGTCGTTCAGCTGAGCAGGTGTACCGGCTTTTTCAACGGCGCCCATCTTGTCGAAGCGTTCAGCCATGGGTTTGGACTTAATGGCTTTGACAAAAGCCTGGTTGAGTTTTTCAACAACTTTCGGATCCATCTTGGCCGGTCCGAAGAAGGCGTACCAAGTGGAAATATCGAATCCGGGGACACCGGCTTCGGCCATCGTCGGAACGTTCGGCAGAGAAGGTGCACGGAACGTTGTCGTCACGGCAAGAGGAATCAATTTGCCGGCTTTGATGTTGGCGCTGGCAGAAGCCAGGTTGTCAAAGATCATCTGAGTGTCGCCGCTCAAGACGCTCATCTGAGCAGCTGCGGCGCCCTTAAACGGAATGTGAACGATCTTGATGCCGGTTGCGTTCTTTAAGAGTTCGCCGGACATATGGCCAGCAGAACCGTTGCCGCCGGAAGCATAATTAATAGCGTCCGGGTTCTTCTTGGCATACTCGATTAAATCTTTAACGCTCTTGATGCCTGTCTTTTGAGAGAATTCCGGTGTAATGACCAGAACGTTCGGTGTCTGAGCAATCAGCGTAATCGGAGTGAAGTCCTTGATGGGGTCATACGGCAGTTTGCTGAAAAGGTTGGGGTTTACGGCATGTGTTGCCAGAGCGCCCATGACGATGGTCTTGCCGTCCGGAGCTTGTTTTGCAACGTAGTCCACGCCGATGTTGCCGCCGGCGCCGGGTTTGTTTTCAACAATGATGTTGCCCAGGTCATGACGAGCTTCTTCAGCGACGGCACGGGCTGTGACGTCCAAAGGGCCTCCGGGAGGATAAGGAACAATAATACGAATAGGATCTTCAGCAGCGAAAGGAGGGAATGCTGCGCAGCCTAATGCTGCAGCTCCAAGGGCACAGACGGAACGTCTAGTAAATTTGATTGTCATTTTTTACCTTTCTCATTTGTGGTTATCGGGTAGAGTTAACTACCTTTCTAGCATTCTATGAAAAAATCGGGGCAAAAACAGAAAGTTGACCACGAATTCTCATTTTCATCAGGGTAATGGAGCATAATTTCTCGATTATTTCTAAATAAACGAGAAAATTAAGTCATGCTTGGACGGCATTGTGCAAAATAAATTCAAAGAGGAGCGATGAAAGCAGCTTACTCGTTTTTCCTGATCTTCAAGATTCAAGTTTCATGAAGCGTTAAGCACGGAGTCTTAGCATCATTCCTGAGATGTTTTTCTCTTGGCGCGCCCCGATTCCTTCGCGACGGCTTTCAGTCCTTCCAAGTTGATGATGCGAACGTGTCTTTGATTAATTTCAATCAGGTTCAGTTCATCGAAATGGGTGAGCGTTCTGCTGACGGTTTCGAGTTTGAGACCTAAGAAACTGCCGAGTTCTCCTCGAGTCATTCTCAGGACGAATTCGCTTTTTGAGAATCCTCGGGCTTCGAACTTTCTCGCAAGATTCAGCAGGAAGGAAGCAAGCAGCTGGGTTGAGTTGGTGCAGCCGAGAATGAGCAGGTTTTGATGCGCAGCGACGATTTTTCTTCCGAGCAGAAGACGAAATTGGCGCGCGATTTTTAGATCTCGGTCGCAAAAAGCTTCGAGTTCACGATAGCGCAAAGAACAGATTTCACTGTCCTCAAGGGCCGTGACGGTGCAGATATGGTATCCGGTGGGGATCGCTTCTGCGCCGAGCACTTCTCCGGTCATGTGGAAGTCGGTGACTTGTTCGCTGCCGTTCTCGTTTAGAACGGAGCTTTTAAATGAACCGAGCCTGGTGATGAAAAGCGTATCAAGGGGGTCGCCGGCTCTGAACAGTATTTCGCCTTTAGGAACTCTTCTTTGGGAGACGATATGAGAGGAAAAAATTTCTGTTTCTGCGTCATTCAGATCGGCAGACAGGCAGAAGTGCCTGAGATAGCAGCCGGCACAGCCGGCGCGATTTGCCGATAAAGATTGCGTGAAATTAGAAGCCATTTTCTCTAAATACTGTTATAAGAGGCAAAAAAGCTTTGCGGCCTTTGATGATTTGAGATAATTTCGCCTGTTGCAAAAATAATAACAGAACCTAGAAAAATCAAAAATTTTTTAAAAGGAACCCTGATGGAAACACAAGGAAAACTGAACGTTGAGTTCCCGGATCTTGAACTGCTCCAGAGATTCGATGTTCCGGGCCCAAGATATACCTCTTATCCCACCGCGGATAGATTTACCAAAGAATTCGGCGCCGAGGACTTTAAAAAAGTTCTTAATGCCCGCGGTACCGGCGACAATACGGCTGATTTATCTTTGTACGTCCATATTCCTTTCTGCGCGAATGTCTGTTTCTTCTGCGGCTGCAATAAGGAAGTGACCAAAGACCATTGTCGTTCCAAAGAATATCTGGAAGTTTTGAGCAAGGAGTGCGAACTGGTTTCGGCTCAGATCGGCGGCAACAAAGAAGTCGTTCAGCTTCATTTCGGCGGCGGCTCTCCGACTTTCCTGAACAATGAAGAAATTTTCCAGGTGATGGACATTATTCGTTCTCACTTCACGCTGGCGCCGGATGCAGAAATTTCCATTGAAGTCGATCCTCGTTCGACCCCTGTCGACAAGGTTGAAGTTTTGGCCAAAGCCGGTTTCAACCGTATGAGTATCGGCGTTCAGGACTTCGATAACCGAGTTCAGATTGCAGTCAACCGTGTTCAGCCTTTCGAAATGACCAAAGCCGTCCTTGACGCCGCTCGTGCCAACGGCTTTAAGTCCATCAACATGGACTTGATCTACGGTCTTCCGTTCCAGTCCCGCAAGACCTTTGAAATGACTCTGGACAAAGTGATCGAACTTTCTCCGGATCGTATCGCGCTCTATCACTTTGCTCATCTGCCCGAGCACTTCAAACCGCAGAGGCGTATCAATGCCGAAGACCTTCCGAGCACACCGGAAAAAGTCGGCATCATGATGGACGCTATCAAACGTTTGAGCGCCAACGGCTATCACTTCATCGGTATGGATCACTTCGCCAAGGTTACCGACGAACTTGCCAAGGCTCAGGAAAACGGTACCCTGCAGAGAAACTTCCAGGGCTATTCCACTAAGCCGGAATGCGACATGGTTGCGCTCGGCGTTTCTTCCATCAGTAAGGTCAACGGCTGTTATGCCGCCAACCCGCGTGATCTGGAAAGCTACTATGCAGCGATCCGCAGCGGCAACTTGGCCACCAACCGCGGTTATCTCTTAAATGACGACGACCGCCTGCGTGCCAAAGTCATCATGGAACTGATGTGCCAGTTCAAAGTCGTTAAGGCCGACATCGAGAAGAAATTCGGCATTAACTTCAATGAATACTTTGACTTTGAACTGAACAATCTCAAGCACTTCGGGGCCGAAGGTCTGGTTCGTCTGGAGCCTGACTTTATCGAAGTCACTCCGAAGGGCAAACTGCTGGTGAGAGCCGTAGCGATGAACTTCGACCGTTATCTGCGTGAGGACGAAAGAGTTCGCCGTTACTCCCGTATCGTTTAATGTCGAATTACGACACAGTTTCTTTTAGAAATTGAAGACAAAAAGCGAGCCTGGACACTGATAAAAAGGTGCTCAGGCTTTCTTGTTTTACCGTGGAAATCCGCGGTCTAAAAAGGCGGATGCAGAGAGCCATCTGCTAAAATACCGCGGTTACACATTGCTGTTTCGACAGCTTACTTTGAGAAAATATAAATGTTCACTGCATCAGAAATACGATCTACGTTTCTGAAGTTCATGGAGTCTAAAGGACACACTATCGTCGCTTCCAGCCCGGTAGTCCCCGGTGACGACCCC
>ERZ791741.2339-NODE-2339-length-13706-cov-4.138671_pt1 | contig 13706 bp, 9 predicted proteins | sample MGYA00510040_ERZ791741 | MGnify/ENA primary metagenome ERZ791741 (study PRJEB30046, sample SAMN00791960) | human gut metagenome | study: EMG produced TPA metagenomics assembly of the A metagenome-wide association study of gut microbiota in type 2... | reverse complement strand
ATGACTCTTCCGATCGAAATAATTCCTGGAGCGTTTCTGCTTCAGGCGACAATGACGAATTTAAAGATATGGAGGCGTCACTGCGCGCCAGTTATCAGCATAATACCGAGAACGGTCGTCTCTATCTCTCCGGTACATCACAGCGGGACAGCTACTATTCTCTGAATGCCAGTTGGAACGGTTCATTCACTGCAACTCGCCACGGCGCCGCTTTCCATGACTATAGTGGTAGTGCTGACTCGCGTTTTATGATCGACGCAGATGGTGCAGAAGATATTCCGTTGAACAATAAACGCGCGGTAACTAATCGGTATGGCATCGGAGTTATTCCATCAGTCAGCAGTTACATAACAACATCATTAAGCGTTGATACCCGAAATCTTCCAGAAAATGTGGATATCGAAAACTCGGTTATCACCACCACCTTAACCGAAGGTGCTATTGGCTACGCCAAACTTGATACCCGCAAGGGCTATCAAATCATGGGGGTTATTCGCCTGGCAGATGGTAGTCACCCACCACTGGGGATTAGCGTAAAAGATAAAACCAGCCATAAAGAATTAGGACTGGTTGCTGATGGCGGCTTTGTATACCTCAACGGCATTCAGGATGACAGCAAACTTACTTTACGCTGGGGTGATAAATCCTGTTTTATTCAACCACCCAATAGCAGCAACTTAACCACCGGAACGGTTATTTTACCGTGTATTAGCTAAAATTAATTCAGGATGAAACTAATGCGCTACTTAAATACAAAGAATATCATTGCAGCAGGAGTATTACTCTCCTGCATGAACAGCATTGCCTGGGGTGCCATCATCCCGGACCGTACCCGTATCATAATGAATGAGTCAGATAAAGGGGAAGCATTAAAACTTACTAATCAAAGCAAAAATCTACCCTATCTGGCGCAAACATGGATAGAAGATACGAAAGGCAATAAATCACGTGACTTTATTGTCACGGTTCCCCCTATGGTACGTTTAAATCCCAGTGAGCAAATTCAAATAAGAATGATAAGTCAGGAAAAAATTGCTCAACTGCCTAATGACAGAGAAACGCTCTTCTATTTTAACGTGCGAGAAATACCGCCAAAAACAGATAAAAAAAATGTGATGCAAGTCACTATGCAGCACGCATTGAAACTATTCTGGCGACCAAAAGCTATTGAATTAGAAGATGATGGGGTAATGTCTTACGAAAAAGTTGAAATCATCCGTAGAAATGATGGTTCGATCCGCTTTAACAATAAGATGCCTTATCACGTTACGCTGGGTTATATCGGAACAAACGGAATCACAATGTTGCCACAAACGCAAAGTTTAATGGTAACCCCTTATAGCCATGCAGATACGCAGTTTAAAAATGTTCCGTCAGCTTTTCAGGTTGGTTATATCAATGATTTTGGTGGATTAAGTTTTTATGAAATAAACTGCCCGACGGTTAATAACTCTTGTAATGTTTCCGTAGCCAAACGAGATAAATAAAATGCGCTACTTATTAACTGTAATTGCATTTATTATGGGTTTTAGTGCGTTACCTGTATGGGCGATGAACTGCTATGCTGAACATGAAGGGGGAAATACCGTAGTCATTGGTTACGTACCAAGAATTTCTATCCCCAGTAATGGTAAAAAAGGTGATAAGATCTGGCAAAGCAGTGAGTATTTTATGAATGTCTTCTGTAATAATGCATTACCTGCCCCATCACCTGGAGAAGAATACCCATCAGCCTGGACTAATATAATGATGTTTTTACCAGGCGGTCAGGACTTTTATAATCAGAACTCCTATATTTTTGGCGTAACATACAATGGAGTTGATTATGATTCGACTGCCCCTAATGCTATCGCAGCACCAGAATGCATTGATATAAAAGGAGCGGGTACCTTTAATAATCACTATAAAAACCCCGCTGTCTGTAGCGGTGGTCCTGAACCTCAATTGTCAGTAACTTTTCCAGTACGTGTACAGCTGTATATTAAGCTGGCTAAAAATGCTAATAAAGTAAATAAAAAACTTGTATTACCTGACGAATATATCGCCCTGGAGTTTAAAGGTATGAGTGGCGCAGGAGCTATAGAAGTAGACAAAAATTTGACCTTCAGGATTCGTGGATTAAATAATATTCATGTCCTTGACTGCTTTGTTAATGTCGCACTGGAACCAGCTGATGGCGTTGTTGACTTTGGTAAAATAAATTCCCGAACAATTAAAAATACCAGCGTTAGTGAGACGTTTAGTGTAGTCATGACAAAAGATCCTAGTGCGGCCTGTACTGAGCAATTCAATATTTTAGGGAGCTTTTTCACTACGGATATTTTGAGTGATTATAGCCATCTGGATATGGGTAATGGACTGCTATTGAAGATATTTCATAAAGATGGAACAGCAACGGAATTTAACCGCTTCTCATAATTTGCTTCTTTTTCATCGTCTAGTGCACCTTCGGTCACCGCACCATTCAGGGCAGAACTTAGTGCGAATCCGGCAGAGACTGTTGTTGAGGGACCGTTTAGTAAAGACGTCATCCTCAAAATCACCTATAACTAGCATCTAATACAAACACTAAAACGGGCCATCAGGCCCGTTATATCAGTGCTCTAACTCCAGCTCTCTTGCCTGCATCATCTGTTGACAATACCAGGCATAACGTGCGCAAAACCAGGTTCTATGTTCTTCATCCATGTTACCAGTAACGGCAAGAATATCGACCGGGCGACCTTCTGCGTGCATTCTGGCAAAACTACGCGCCAGGAAATCGAAATTATTTAAAGAATTAAGACTATGATCCATAAGCACATCCTCCGGTTATCGCATACCTTTTAAGGCCATATGCTTTTTCTGATTTCAGTATTCCCCAATCAGTGTAGTGCCTTTAAACATAACGTGCGTAAATATATTGTCCCCGATCACACTTTTTAGTGAAAAATAAAAAACCATATTAAAAAACTTTCTCTTCCAGAACTTCTCTAACATGTGTTATTATTAACAAAGATAAATGTAAGCAAGGAAACTATCCCAAAGTAAATATTGCGTCACTAAATGGACATTGGAGTGACATATGATTTTATTCGCCGACTATAATACCCCTTATCTTTTCGCTATTTCCTTTGTACTGTTGTTCGGCCTTTTAGAAATTTTAGCGCTTATCTGCGGTCACATGCTCTCCGGTGCTCTTGATGCACATCTTGACCATTATGATTCCATAACCACAGGTCATATTAGCCAGGCACTTCATTATCTCAATATCGGAAGATTGCCAGCTCTCGTCGTTCTCTGCTTGCTGGCTGGTTTTTTTGGTCTTATTGGCATCCTGTTGCAGCATGCCTGCATCATGGTCTGGCAATCACCACTGTCGAACCTGTTCGTGGTTCCTGTCAGTTTACTGTTTACGATTATTGCGGTGCATTATACCGGTAAAATAGTTGCGCCCTGGATTCCACGCGACCATAGTTCAGCTATTACAGAAGAAGAATATATTGGTAGCATGGCATTAATTACCGGTCATCAAGCCACTTCAGGTAATCCCTGCGAAGGAAAACTCACCGATCAATTTGGCCAAATACATTATTTACTACTGGAGCCTGAAGAAGGAAAATTTTTCACTAAAGGAGACAAAGTGTTAATTATTTGCCGACTTTCTGCAACGCGATATTTGGCGGAAAACAATCCCTGGCCACAAATATTGTAATTTATTAATCAAAAGGAAATTTAATAATGGATGATATTGTTAATTCTGTGCCCTCCTGGATGTTTACCGCGATTATTGCCGTATGCATTCTGTTTATTATTGGAATTATTTTCGCCAGGCTCTATCGTCGCGCTTCGGCAGAGCAAGCTTTTGTTCGTACTGGTTTAGGTGGGCAAAAAGTGGTGATGAGCGGTGGCGCAATCGTGATGCCGATCTTTCATGAAATAATCCCCATCAATATGAATACTCTGAAGCTGGAAGTCAGCCGCTCAACCATTGATAGCCTAATTACGAAAGATCGTATGCGTGTCGATGTAGTAGTCGCTTTCTTTGTACGGGTAAAACCGTCTGTAGAAGGCATCGCCACTGCGGCGCAGACGTTGGGGCAACGCACGCTATCACCAGAAGACTTACGTATGTTGGTTGAAGATAAATTTGTCGATGCCCTCCGTGCAACAGCTGCACAAATGACCATGCATGAGTTACAGGATACCCGCGAGAACTTCGTGCAGGGAGTACAAAATACTGTCGCAGAAGACCTGTCGAAAAACGGTCTTGAGCTGGAAAGCGTTTCACTTACCAACTTTAACCAGACCTCGAAAGAACATTTCAATCCGAACAATGCCTTTGACGCCGAAGGTTTAACCAAACTGACTCAGGAGACGGAGCGCCGTCGTCGCGAACGTAACGAAGTTGAACAGGATGTAGAAGTTGCGGTGCGTGAGAAAAACCGTGATGCACTTTCGCGCAAGTTGGAGATTGAACAACAAGAAGCGTTTATGACGCTTGAGCAGGAGCAGCAGGTTAAAACCCGTACTGCCGAACAGAATGCACGTATTGCGGCTTTTGAAGCTGAACGTCGTCGTGAAGCAGAGCAGACGCGAATTCTGGCTGAACGACAAATTCAGGAAACGGAGATCGAGCGCGAGCAGGCCGTCCGCTCAAGAAAGGTTGAGGCTGAACGTGAAGTTCGTATTAAAGAGATCGAACAACAGCAGGTTACCGAAATCGCCAACCAGACGAAATCGATCGCTATTGCCGCCAAATCGGAACAACAGTCCCAGGCAGAAGCGCGTGCTAACCTTGCACTCGCAGAAGCAGTAAGTGCGCAACAAAACGTAGAAACCACTCGCCAGACCGCAGAAGCCGATCGTGCTAAACAAGTTGCCCTAATCGCTGCCGCGCAGGATGCAGAAACCAAAGCGGTTGAACTGACCGTGCGGGCGAAAGCAGAAAAAGAAGCCGCAGAGATGCAGGCGGCGGCTATCGTTGAGTTAGCCGAAGCTACACGTAAAAAGGGTCTGGCGGAAGCAGAAGCACAACGTGCGCTGAACGATGCTATCAACGTACTTTCTGATGAACAAACCAGCCTTAAATTCAAACTGGCCTTGTTGCAGGCGCTACCTGCGGTAATAGAAAAATCCGTTGAGCCGATGAAATCTATTGACGGTATCAAGATTATTCAGGTCGATGGTCTGAATCGTGGCAGCGCTGCGGGTGATGCAAACACGGGTAATGTGGGGGGCGGAAACCTGGCGGAACAAGCATTATCAGCCGCTCTCTCTTACCGCACACAGGCACCGCTGATTGACTCCTTGCTCAATGAAATTGGCGTTTCAGGCGGCTCACTGGCGGCATTGACTTCACCCTTAACCTCAACAACTCCCGTCGCCGAAAACGTAGAATAAATTTTCAGCTATGAACGTCCCTGGCACAAAAAGCCGGGGATTTTTTATATCTGCGTTCCGCTAAAAGGTGCAAATGCTCAGGACGTTGCAGCGTTTTGCGTGACCGCTCGGGGAAGGCAAAACTGCTTCAGGGAAAGCGTTGCGCGGGGTCCGGCGCTCATCAACAATCGGGGAGTCAGCAAGGGGCTGAAACGGGAAAGCCCCTCCCGAGGAAGGGGCCTTACAGAAGGAAAGGGTTATGATGAAGCTCGTCATCATACTGATTGTGTTGTTAATCGTAAGTTTCGCAGCTTATTAACAGCCAATCAGAGGGGGGAGAAATCCTCCCTTACCCTTGTTCCTTTACTCTAGGTTGAAAAAACAACAGCGTCAATAGGCCTGCCTGCTACGAAGCGAGATCTGTGAACCGCTTTCCGGTTAGCCTTTTTTATCCTGTTGGATCTTCTTGATGATGTTAGTGGTCGAGCAACCGTCTTCGAAGTTGAGCACCAGCACTTCGCCGCCGTTGGCCCAGACTTCTTTACTCCCGGCGATCTCTTCTGGTTTATAGTCGCCGCCCTTCACCAGTAAATCTGGCAGGATCCCGGCGATCAAGCGCTGCGGCGTGTCTTCTTCAAACGACACCACCCAGTCGACCGCTTCCAGTGCGCCCAGCACAATCATACGCTGTTCGAGCGGGTTAACGGGGCGGGAATCCCCTTTCAGCCGTTTGGTGGAGGCATCGCTGTTCACAGCGACAATCAGACGGTCACCCAGTTTGCGAGCATTTGCCAGATAGGAGACGTGCCCGGCGTGCAGGATGTCAAAGACACCGTTGGTCATTACCACCTTTTCGCCGCGTTTACGCGCTGCCGCTACAGCAAGCTTCAGTTCCTCTTCGGTCATCACACCAAAGCCGGTATCTGCGCGCCCACGCACTGCATTTTCCAGCTCGATCGGCGAAACCGTGGAGGTTCCCAGTTTGCCGACCACCACGCCAGCCGCCGCATTGGCAAAGAAGCAGGCTTCTTCCAGCGAATTACCCGCTGCCAGCGTTGCCGCCAGGACGCCAATCACCGTGTCGCCCGCACCGGTAACGTCATACACTTCCTGCGCCTGGGTTGGCATATGCAGCGGCGCTTTACCCGGTTGCAGCAGCGACATACCCTGTTCGGAACGGGTCACTAACAGAGCCGAGAGTTCGTAATCGGCAATCAGTTTCATGCCGCGCTCAACAATCTCTTCTTCGGTCTTACATTTACCGACAACAGCTTCAAATTCCGAGAGATTCGGCGTTAACAGCGTAGCGCCGCGGTAGCGCTCAAAATCGGTACCTTTTGGATCAATCAGCACCGGAACGCCCGCTTTACGCGCCAGTTGGATCATCTGCTGTACGCTTGCCAACGCACCTTTGGCGTAGTCAGAAAGCACCAGCGCGCCAATCGAACTCAGCGCCTGATTAATCCGCTCGTGCAGCGGCTGCGGATCAACACCTTCGAAACCTTCTTCAAAATCCAGACGGATCAGCTGTTGGTTGCGGGAAAGTACCCGTAATTTGGTGATGGTCGGATGCGTCGGTACAGAAACGAAGTCGCATTTGACGTTGACGTCGGCCAGAGATTTACTCAGCGCACGCGCCGCATCGTCAATGCCCGTCAACCCGACCAGGCGTGCATTAGCACCGAGAGAAGCGATATTCATCGCCACGTTAGCCGCGCCGCCCGGACGTTCTTCGATGGTATTGACTTTAACCACGGGCACCGGCGCTTCCGGCGAGATACGACTGGTGGGGCCGTACCAGTAACGATCCAGCATCACATCACCAACCACCATCACTCCTGCACGTTCAAACTCTGGCAGCGTTACTTTCATTCCTGTCTCCTGAGAGATTCAAAATTTGCGCGCGATAATACCATACTTCATTCTTCCACCAGCCACTTCTGCCAGCTTGCCCGCACCAGATCACGCTCTGCGGTGAAGCAATCCTCCGACACATGGCCCGGCAATTCCTGTAATGCCAGATGATGAAGTTCATCGCGCAGCGTCGTGTAAGCACGGGTCAGCGCCATCGCTTCCTGCTCTTCCATAATGTCGTTTTGCGCCAGCAGTTCCAGAATACGCACGTTGTCTGACCAGCGCGTTAACTTCGGTTTTTCATGAGCGTAGCGCAACACCAGATATTGGGTAATAAATTCGATATCGGTAATTCCGCCTTCATCAGCTTTGATATCAAAGCGATCGCGATGTTTATTGCCGAGATGAGCGCGCATTTTCTCGCGCATTTCCCGCACTTCCGTTTGCAGAGTTTTACCTTCACGCGGCAGCGTCATAATCTCGCGACGCACTGCGTCAAAGTGCGCGGTGAGCTGCGGATCGCCGTACACTACACGCGCACGCACCAGCGCCTGATGTTCCCACGTCCAGGCCTCGTTTTTCTGATAATCGGCAAACGCTTCTGCGGATGTCACCAGCATTCCCGCCGCCCCGGACGGACGCAGTCGAGCATCCACTTCATACAAAATGCCGGAAGAGGTACGCGTACTGAATAGATGCATAATGCGTTGCGCCAGACGCAGATAAAACTGTCGCCCGTCGATTTCCCGCTCGCCGTCAGTCATCGCATCCATTGGGCAATCATGGAGGAAGATCAGGTCAAGATCGGAACTGTAGCCTAACTCCCAGCCGCCCAGCTTGCCGTAGCCGACCACCGCAAAACCACGGCCTTCGCGATCGTTGAGGTGATTTGGCTTACCGTAGCGGGCCACCATTTGAACCCACGCCTGCTGAACGACGGCATCTATCATGGCTTCCGCCAGCCAGGTTAAGTGATCGCTCACTTTCATCACCGGTAGCGTACCAGCGATATCCGCTGCGGCGATGCGTAACAGCTGCGCCTGTTTGAACTGACGCAGCGCCTCAAGCTGTTGCTCTTCGTCATCTTCCGGCACGCGCAGCAAATACTGGCGCAACTCATCGCGGTAGGCATCGGTCGCCGTCGGCTGGTAAAGAGTGTTTGGATCGAGCAATTCATCCAGCAATAATGGATAACGCGCCAGCTGGCTGGCAATCATCGGCGATGCGGCACACAGAGAAATCAAATGTTTAAGCGCCGCAGGGAATTCACTGAGCAATTCTAAATAGGTGGTGCGGGTAACAATCCCCACCAGCAAGGCGGTAATGCGCGACAGCGTAACGGCAGCGTCTTCACGCGCACAGACATCACTTAGCAGATGTGGCATCAGATGGTCGAGCACCTGACGTCCTCGCGGCCCGATAGTACGCTTATCCAGCTCTTTGCGGAAATCAGCAATCAGCGTTAGCACCTGTTTGCGATCATCCTCGCTAAGATGCGCCAGCACTGGCGTAGTGTCATCTTCCTGCAACGCATCCTGCCACAGCTCACGCCACTGTTCCGACAGCGACTCTTCCTGAGTTTCACTTTCGTCGTCGCCAATCAATTCATTAAACACCCGGCGCACATTGGTCATATGTGCGGTCAGCGCCCCGGTCAATTGCGGCCAGTCAGCAAAGTCCATCGCCCACGCCAGCCGCGCACGATTAAGCTCATCAGAAGGAAGCGTCTGGGTTTGTTCGTCGTTAATGCTTTGCAGCAGGTTTTCCAGACGCCGCAGGAACAGATACGCCACTCGCAATTGTTCAGCATCGTTTTCAGAAAGCAGATGCAGCTCGGCAATGGCGCTGAGCGTTGGCAGTAAAGAGCGCGATTGCAGCGACGGTTCGCGTCCGCCGCGAATGAGCTGGAACACCTGAACGATAAATTCAATTTCGCGAATGCCGCCTGCGCCGAGTTTGATATTGTCGGTCAAACCACGTCGACGCACTTCACGGGCAATCATCCCTTTCATGTTGCGCAGCGACTGAATCACGCTGAAATCGATGTAACGACGGAAAACAAACGGGCGCAGCATCGCACGCAACTCGTTAGCATAGACGCCTTCGCTATCGCCCATAATCCGCGCCTTGACCATCGCGTAACGCTCCCAGTCGCGCCCCTGCTCCTGGTAATAATCCTCCAACGCGGCAAAGCTCAGCACCAGCGGGCCACTTTCGCCAAACGGACGCAGCCGCATATCCACGCGATAGACGAAGCCATCCTGCGTTGGTTGATCCAACACTTTAATCAGCCGCTGCCCCATGCGGGTAAAAAACTGCGCGTTATCCAGTTCCCGGCGTCCGCCCTGCGTACAACCATGTTCCGGCCAGGCAAAAATCAGATCGATATCTGAGGAGAAATTCAGTTCCCCACCGCCCAGCTTACCCATGCCTAAAATCAGCAGCGGTTGCGCTTCGCCCTGCGCATTGCACGGCGTTCCCCACTCGCGGCAGCAAGCGTCATACAGCCAGTCACGCGCGGCGACAATCAGCGTCTCCGCCAGATGGCTGAGCTGCTGCAATATGCTCTCTTCAGTAACCAAAGCCAGCGTTTGCGCCCAGGCGATGCGCACCATAATGCGCCGCCGGAATAGCCGCAGCTCGCGCATTAACCCGGCTTCGTCACTCACATTACTGAGCGCCTCCTGCAACCATGCCGCGTAATGCTGCCATTCGTCGGCCTGCGGCGGTTGGCTTTCCAGTTCCGTCAGCCACTCTGGATGCACAATCACGCTGTCCTGCACAAAATCACTAAAAGTAAGTACTGACTTCGCCTGTGCACTAAGTGATTCCTCGGCTAAAGGCTCTGGCAGCCGCTCAACAACGGTCTGCCAGTACTGCTGTAACGGTGAAGAGAGCGGCTTCATAAGCGATTTTATCCTTGCCTGATTAACGTTTTCCGCTGTGCAACCAGAACGGTTCCTGATTGTTTGCCTCATTACGGAAATGTTCAATTTCGATGCGTTGCCCGGTCGCAATAGCGTGATGCAGCCCCTGCCAGTTCTCCAGCCAGGCTTGCGCGACGACAGGATCATAGTAACCCGCCAGCAACAGTATTGAGTCAATTTCACGCGTCAGGCGTGGCAACTGGTCACGGTAGCGATCGCCTAACGGCTGGCAGAAAACGCTTTTCAGTTCAGCGGCATGGCGGGAAAGATGGATATCGGCAAAGCGTTTGAAGGAGTCGCTGATTTTGCCCTGCGCTTTGGCATCTAAAAATGGCTGCCATGCTTTGCTTACCAACCATTCGGTCAACGCCAGATTCGCCATTGCCGTTTCGGTAGAGTAGACCGCCGTCACGGCAGAAACCGCAGAAGCAATGGTCGCTTCGCATTGGGTCAGCAAATCACGTAAGTGAGTGCTCGCTTTACGCGGCACAATGCCACCGAACAGCATCAGTGCATGGCGAACAAGGCCAATGGCTGCCAGCACCTGCTCTTTCGCCGCATCGTTGCCGCGTACCCACAGTTCTTCATGATACTGCCATTGCGCTAACGCCAGCTCGAGCGCCGCTTCCAGCCCCTGTTCCACATCGGCTTTTGCCGCAACATGCAAAATGGTGGTCGGTTTGATTTCACGCGCCGGATTGCCCTGCGCCAGATGATAGCCACGCGCCGCTTTGCTCAGGCTGCCCTGGCGTAATCCGGTTTGCGATACCAGTTGGTTCGCCAGTTTCAGCACCGCGCGCGTGTCGCCGCTAAGCAGTTCCAGTTCCAGCTCACAGATAGGTTCAGCAAATTCCCCCGCTTTCACCTCCCCCTGATCGAGAGCGATTTCAATTCGGCTGTCATCGACCGCCACCAGCCATTTTTCGCGATAAAAATCGGTGCTGAACAGCGGTTGTACGCGGGAAGCGAGATCGGCGGGCAATTCGCCGTTCGGCCAGACTTCCGTCGGTAACTGCGCCAGGTCGAGCGTCGGTTCGCTCAACGCCACGTTATATTCCGGGCGCTGGTGTAAGCCGCCTGTCACTCTTCCTGCAACTTTCATGGTCATCTCATAGCGACCGTTTTCGCCACGAATACGTAAGCCCATATCGTGCCCACGCAGCCAGTTATCCGGCGTTTCGTAGTAAATATTCAGCAACTGCACGGGGTCATGGTGCTCGCCGCCCAGCGTATTGAGATGGTCACGCAACGCCTCAACGGCACTGTGATTAACAATAAACTTTAATTCGATTTCCTGAGCCATGGCCTTTACTTATCGGTTATGTCACATAAGTGACGATGAACGGCGAACTTAATGCGATCTTTTTTGTCAGTAGATAGTATTTTGCGCCAAATTGCCATGCAACGGGCAATTTGACGGGCGTAAAAGTTTGAAGCAGTGGCAAGACCTGACACAGAGGATTCCGATTGATGTCGAATGCTTTGCGTAGCGACACTGATGCCACTACTATCGTTCCACTTTCCATGACAATAACGACAGCCTGATGCCAAAATTACGCCTGATCGGATTAACTTTACTCGCACTTAGCGCCACTGCCGTCTCACACGCTGAAGAAACGCGCTATGTTTCTGATGAACTGAATACCTGGGTCCGTAGCGGTCCGGGAGATCATTATCGCCTCGTGGGCACGGTTAACGCCGGCGAGGAAGTGACCTTATTACAAACTGACGCCAACACCAATTATGCCCAGGTGAAAGACAGCTCTGGCCGTACCGCCTGGATCCCGTTGAAACAACTTAGCACTGAGCCAAGCCTGCGCTCCCGTGTGCCAGATCTGGAAAATCAGGTCAAAACCCTGACCGATAAACTCACCAATATCGATAACACCTGGAATCAGCGCACCGCAGAAATGCAGCAAAAAGTGGCGCAGAGCGACAGCGTGATCAACGGATTAAAAGAAGAAAATCAGAAATTGAAAAACGAGCTGATTGTCGCGCAGAAAAAGGTCGATGCCGCCAGCGTACAGTTGGATGACAAACAGCGCACCATCATCATGCAATGGTTTATGTATGGCGGTGGCGTGCTGGGGCTTGGCTTGCTGCTCGGTCTGGTACTGCCACACCTGATCCCAACGCGCAAACGCAAAGATCGCTGGATGAACTAAATCGCCTTCTTCGTTGCACTGTCTTATTATTAGGAATTGTGTATTTGACGAAGGGATGATGGCGTGAAGATTTATCTGGTCGGTGGTGCTGTTCGGGATGCATTGTTAGGGCTACCGGTCAAAGACAGAGATTGGGTGGTGGTCGGCAGTACGCCACAGGAGATGCTCGACGCGGGCTACCAGCAGGTAGGCCGCGATTTTCCTGTGTTTCTGCATCCGCAAACGCATGAAGAGTATGCGCTGGCACGTACCGAACGGAAATCCGGTTCCGGTTACACCGGTTTTACTTGCTATGCCGCACCGGATGTCACGCTGGAAGATGATCTTAAGCGTCGCGATCTGACCATTAATGCGCTGGCCAAGGACGATAACGGCGAGATTATCGACCCGTACAACGGTCTGGGCGATCTGCAAAATCGTCTGTTGCGCCATGTTTCCCCCGCTTTTGGCGAAGATCCGTTACGCGTTCTGCGCGTGGCGCGTTTTGCTGCGCGTTATGCCCACCTCGGTTTTCGTATTGCCGATGAAACTCTGACGCTGATGCGCGAGATGACCCATGCGGGTGAACTGGAACACCTGACGCCTGAACGGGTATGGAAAGAGACGGAAAGCGCCCTCACCACCCGCAATCCACAGGTGTTCTTCCAGGTACTGCGCGATTGCGGCGCACTGCGCGTTTTATTCCCGGAAATTGACGCCCTGTTTGGCGTTCCGGCCCCTGCCAGGTGGCATCCGGAAATCGACACGGGTATTCATACCTTAATGACGCTCTCAATGGCGGCGATGCTGAGTCCGCAGGTCGATGTCCGTTTCGCAACTTTATGCCACGATCTCGGTAAAGGACTGACGCCGCCAGAACTTTGGCCGCGTCATCATGGTCACGGTCCGGCGGGTGTGAAATTAGTGGAACAACTCTGCCAGCGTCTGCGCGTGCCAAATGAAATTCGCGATTTAGCCAGACTGGTGGCTGAGTTTCACGATCTCATCCACACCTTCCCAATGCTGAACCCAAAAACTATCGTCAAATTGTTTGATTCCATCGACGCCTGGCGTAAACCGCAGCGTGTCGAGCAACTGGCGCTGACCAGCGAGGCTGACGTGCGCGGCAGAACCGGTTTTGAATCAGCGGACTACCCGCAAGGCCGCTGGTTGCGCGAAGCCTGGGAAGTGGCGCAGTCAGTGCCGACAAAAGCGGTCGTTGAAGCGGGATTTAAAGGTGTGGAGATTCGCGAGGAGCTGACCCGACGGCGGATTGCGGCGGTAGCCAGTTGGAAGGAACAACGTTGCCCAAAGCCTGACTGAGTATAAAACTAAACGTTAACACGAACCATCCCCTCGCCCCTTCGGGGAGAGGGTTAGGGTGAGGGGAACAGACCAGCACCGGTGCGAACAATCACCC
>ERZ791741.2333-NODE-2333-length-13720-cov-3.281156_pt1 | contig 13720 bp, 9 predicted proteins | sample MGYA00510040_ERZ791741 | MGnify/ENA primary metagenome ERZ791741 (study PRJEB30046, sample SAMN00791960) | human gut metagenome | study: EMG produced TPA metagenomics assembly of the A metagenome-wide association study of gut microbiota in type 2... | reverse complement strand
GATCATTAGCCTTTTTATTTTAATACACTATATAGAATCGCGGAGACGCTTACAATAAAAGTATGATAGATACATTTTTTTAGAGCTATCTATCATACTTATTCTTTTGATAATTAGAATATTATTAAAATGAATGATAGTATGATAGATGTTTTTTCTATTGTGTATGACCGAATCCATACAGTTTCACTCATTTTCGCACTGTTTCATTCATTTCCATACAAATAGAAACTAAACAAATACAAGTCTAATGTATTTCCGCATAAAAAATAGAAAATTCCAATATCGGTTAATATAAGGTATTAGTATATACTAAATGAAAAAGAAAGATGCTTACTCCTACCTTTAATTTTTCCTTTTATTCTTGACAAAGAAGAAAATTGTCGTATCTTTGTGATACTCTTCATATCAACCAGGCAGGGAACCTGCCTCGTTTCGTGGCAGGCATTTTTATGCCTGTCCTGATGCTTCATATGGCGGTTTCGTACCCCCGTGTGGAGTGTTAATGCACCCACTGCCTGGTTGGTGAAGAGTAACGGGAAAGGCGGAACCGCTCTTATTTTATAGAAAATCTTCGCCTACCACCTTATTCATAATTATATTATGGAAACAAAACAAGTTACCGTTCAACCAGCGGTGGGAGGCATGATAAAGGCTTCCAAAGATTCATTTGTTATTCCTAAAGAAGAATTAAAGGATTTCTACCTTAAATTCGCTTTCCTTCTGGACCCGGATTCTTGCTCCGTAAACCGTACCGAATTCGAACTATTAAACATTCTGCTGAAAAACCTAAAAAAAATCCTGGCAGCATTGACTCACCTCAACACCCATCCTTGGGATGAAGGCATTGCAGAAATCCAAATTTCATGCGGTGCTTATTCCATACAAGACAACTTGAGCAAAGAAAAACGTATGCAGATGAACACCTCTACGGGTAAACACCTACAATTTCTCACCCAAATGGCTGTGAGCAGCCCAGTGTTCAAACTGTTATTCAAGAACTATCACAACCATTATATCCAAGTGGAAAGTTTGGTTAAACAGATGGCTAAAGAAATCAACGAACAGCAACAATAAGAATAGAAGTTGGAGAATCAACAGAGGGGGTACTTTTAGAAAAACACATTATTTTTCAAAATACCCCCTCTAAAATAGGGGTACTTTCAGAAAAAACATATAATTTTGCGCCATCAACCGATAAAAAAATAGACCATTTATGTCAAAAATGCGTTTTTTTGCCTTACAAGAGCTTTCCAACCGGAAACCTCTGGAAGTTATTGCCCCTTCCAACAAACTCTCTGATTATTATGGTAGCCACGTGTTCGACCGCAAGAAGATGCAGGAGTATCTTCCCAAAGAAGCTTACAAAGCTGTAACCGACGCTATCGAAAAAGGTACGCCTATCAGCCGTGAAATAGCAGATTTAATTGCTAACGGTATGAAAAGTTGGGCTAAGTCACTCAACGTCACTCACTACACACACTGGTTCCAGCCTCTGACAGACGGAACAGCCGAAAAGCATGACGGCTTTATCGAATTCGGCGAAGATGGCGGAGTGATTGAACGCTTCTCCGGAAAACTACTGATCCAGCAAGAGCCGGATGCTTCTTCTTTCCCTAACGGCGGCATCCGCAACACTTTCGAAGCACGAGGATATACAGCCTGGGATGTTTCTTCACCGGCATTCGTAGTAGATACCACTCTTTGTATCCCCACTATCTTCATTTCTTATACAGGTGAAGCGTTGGATTACAAAACTCCATTGTTGAAAGCACTTGCCGCTGTAGATAAAGCAGCAACGGAAGTCTGTCAGCTATTCGACAAGAACATCACACGCGTATATACCAATTTAGGATGGGAACAGGAATATTTCCTTGTAGACTCCTCCTTATATAATGCACGCCCCGACCTCTGCCTGACAGGACGGACACTGATGGGGCACTCTTCTGCCAAAGACCAACAGTTGGAGGATCATTATTTCGGCTCTATCCCTCCACGTGTCACTGCATTTATGAAAGAACTCGAAATCGAGTGTCACAAACTCGGTATTCCTGCCAAAACCCGTCATAACGAAGTAGCTCCCAACCAATTTGAGTTGGCCCCTATTTTCGAAAACTGTAACCTTGCCAACGATCACAACCAGCTCGTCATGGATTTGATGAAGCGTATCGCCAGGAAGCATCATTTTAATGTACTCCTGCACGAAAAGCCATATAGCGGAGTAAACGGTTCGGGCAAGCACAACAACTGGTCACTCTGCACAGATACCGGTATCAATCTGTTCGCTCCCGGAAAGAATCCGAAAGGCAATATGCTATTCCTCACATTTCTGGTAAACGCCTTAATGATGGTTTATAAAAACCAGGATTTATTGCGTGCCTCCATCATGAGCGCCAGCAACAGCTATCGTTTGGGAGCCAATGAAGCTCCTCCCGCCATCCTCTCTTGCTTTCTGGGTTCACAACTCTCGTCTACTCTCGACGAAATTGTCCGCCAGGTAGGAAATGAGAAAATGACGCCGGAAGAAAAAACCACACTGAAGTTAGGCATCGGACGTATCCCCGAAATTTTACTGGATACCACCGACCGCAACCGTACCTCTCCTTTCGCCTTCACCGGAAACCGTTTCGAATTCCGCGCCGCAGGTTCTTCTTCCAACTGTGCCGCCTCTATGATTGCAATCAATGCGGCCATGGCAAACCAGCTGAACGAATTCCGGGCATCGGTAGAAAAGCTGATGGAAGAAGGAGTTGGCAAAGACGAAGCTATCTTCCGCCTGCTGAAAGAAACAATTATCGCCTCCGAACCGATTCGTTTCGAAGGGGACGGTTATTCCGAAGAATGGAAACAAGAAGCTGCACGCCGCGGACTGACTAATATCTGCCACGTACCGGAAGCCCTGATGCACTATATTGATAACCAATCCAAATCAGTACTTATCGGCGAACGTATCTTCAACGAGACCGAATTGAACAGCCGTCTGGAAGTGGAACTGGAGAAATACACCATGAAGGTGCAAATCGAAGGCCGTGTATTGGGCGACCTCGCCATCAATCACATCGTACCAACTGCCGTTGCCTATCAGAACCGTTTGCTCGAAAATCTTCGCGGACTGAAAGAAATATTCCCGGCTGAAGAATATGAAGTATTAAGTGCCGACCGTAAAGAACTGATTCGTGAGATTTCACACCGGGTCACTTCTATCAAAGTACTCGTGCGCGACATGACCGAAGCAAGAAAAGTAGCCAACCACATGGAAAACTACAAAGAAAGGGCATTCGCATACGAAGAAAAAGTACGCCCGTATCTTGACCAAATCCGCGACCACATCGACCACCTGGAGATGGAAGTGGATGACGAAATATGGCCGTTGCCTAAATATAGAGAACTGTTGTTTACCAAATAAAATGTCTGCAAGATTGCACGAAAGCTCCCACTTTTGTGCAATCTTTTTATAGATTCGTTCATTTTCTCATTTTTTCTTTTTACTTTTGTGCTGTATAACACAGTTTTGTAGCACTCATGGTAAAAATGAATATGTCAGACATCGATATTTCGGAACCATTATCCGATATGTTAGCTCCTCTAAACAATGAGCAAAAGGAGTTTCTGATGAATAATTATACGATACAAACCTACAAAAAGAATGAAACCATCTACTGTGAAGGAGAAACGCCACATCATCTGATGTGTCTCATCAGTGGAAAAGTGAAAATCTTCAAAGATGGTGTGGGGGGTAGAAGTCAAATTATCCGCATGATTAAACCACGCGAATACTTTGCATATCGTGCTTATTTTGCCAAACAAGATTTTGTAACTGCCGCAGCAGCTTTCGAACCTTCCGTTGTTTGCCTGATTCCTATGAGTGCCATCACTACGCTGGTTGCCCAAAATAATGACTTGGCCATGTTCTTTATCCGCCAACTTTCCATTGACTTGGGTATCTCTGACGAACGTACCGTTAATCTGACACAAAAACATATTCGCGGACGCTTGGCCGAATCACTCATCTTCCTGAAAGAAAGTTATGGACTGGAAGAAGACGGTTCTACGTTGAGCATTTATCTTTCACGTGAAGATCTGGCAAATCTTTCCAATATGACTACTTCGAACGCTATCCGTACCTTGTCGCAATTCGCTACGGAAAGACTGATTACTATCGACGGAAGAAAAATCAAAATCATCGAAGAAGAAAAGCTGAAGAAAATAAGCAAGATTGGGTAAGAGAGTTTCTGCACCAATCGTTCCACCCTAAATAGTGAACATACATATAGAAAATATAATTGCAGACATAAAACGTGGCAACAAACAGGCTTTCAAAAAGCTATTTGATGACTACTATCCTATTCTTTGCGTGTTCGCATCCCACTATATTGAAGACAAAGAAGTTTGCAAAGACATCGCACAAGATGTATTGTTAGCTTATTGGGAACGGAAAGAAGATTTTGACGACATTTTGAAAGTAAAAAGCTTCCTTTATACCGTCACCCGAAATAAATGTCTGAATCACTTAAAACATGAGCAATTAGATATTCCCTATTTTTCTGGACAGGAAGAGTTCGATAGTGGCTTCGAAGCTGCCATTATCGAACAGGAAACATTCCACATGGTTCGCAAAGCGGTAGAAGAATTGCCTACCCAAATGCGAAATATCATCTTATATTCTATGAAAGGGTTAAAAAACCATGAGATTGCTGACAAATTGCAAATTTCAGAAGGCACTGTCCATACGTTAAAGAAATTCGCCTATCGCAAACTTCGCGAAAGTCTCAAAGGCATAAATTACACCTTATTACTATTTTTATGCAAATAAAGTAACTTTTTGATTACCCCGTTTTTTCGATTGGATTGTTTTACTTATATAACAAATCGAAAAAACGATGAATTCATTTAAGATCCGGTGTTTCTGTATTGCAAAAATCTTAGCTTCTCTATTCACTCATTCGTCTACCCCCGAAGAGGAAAAGAACTATCGTGCATGGTTGGATGAAAACCCGGAACATCAAAAGATAGCCGACCGGATATTAAATAAGGAAACGTATGAAGAAAACAGCCGGTTAATAAAAAGCTTCTCTTCACAAAAAGCGTGGGAGAAAGTCTATCCGTTATTAGGAGGCAATCAATCGGGTACTGTTTTTTCGTGGAAAAAGAGTCTGAAATATGCAGCTCTCATCTTATTGTTATTAGTACCTGCTTCTTACTTTATCTATCATTGGATATCCGAAGAAACGATTAGCGACATCACTCCGGGAACCCTTGGTGGGGAACTGATCTTGAGTGACGGCAAATCTTTCAATCTTTCCGACAATAATCTTCCAGAGAATGCAGTCAGAGCATTTGTGATCGATTCTAAAGGGATCAACTATCAGATTCCCGCCAACAAACCGCAAGTAAAAGAAATCCAAAACACACTACGCACATTGCAGGGGATGGAATGTCTTATCACGCTTTCCGACGGCACGAGGGTACATCTCAATGCGGAAACCCGGCTGACTTATCCGGTTTGTTTCAGCAGCAAAGAACGTATTGTGCAAATTGAAGGGGAGGCTTATTTTGATGTTGCCCCGGACAAGGAGCATCCGTTTATCGTAAAAACATCGCATACATCTATCCGGGTAACGGGAACGTCGTTCAACGTAAGAGCCTACGCTGATGAAGATACGGAAAGTACAACCTTAATCAGTGGAACAGTAAGAATCAACAGTGGAAATGAAGAATTCGAATTAGTTCCCAACCAGCACTATACATATAATAAAAATACCGGTACAAATACCGTCGCCAACGTAAACACTGATTTGTATACATCTTGGGAATCCGGATCATTTATCTTTTTAAATGTCCCTCTTGAGAATGTGATGTCATACCTGTCCAAATGGTATGGATTCCAATATTCTTTTGAAGACGAAGCAGCCAAACAGGTGCGTATCGGAGCTTACCTTAACCGCTACGCCAACATGAACCCGATTATCGACATGATTACAGAATTAAATCTGGTCAATATCAAACAACGGGAGGGCATCCTGCACATTTCCTACAAACAGTAATAATACATAATATAACTAACGCATTATGAAAAAACGAGTAAAATCCCTGCCATGGGTGGTATCTTATGCAAGCAGAAACTTTGTGAAGTTCTGTCTTTTATGGATATTCTCCCTTTCTTCACTCATGATTCAAGCACAGGACAATCAGAGAATCTCCATCGACTTGAGAGGAGAAACGCTGGAAGCAGCGCTCTGGTATCTGCAGAATCGTACGAAATTTGTCTTTATGTATGGAACGGAAGATGTCGCTAATGTAACTGATATCACCATCAGAGCCAAAGACAAAACGATTACTGAAATTCTGGATGAATGTCTGGAAGGCACTAACCTGACTTACGAAATCTCTGGTAGCGCAATTGTTATAAAGAAAAGACAAAGCCAAAAGATAACCATCAGCGGTTGGGTCCGGGATACTAACGGTGAGGCCTTGCCCGGCGCTACTATCACGATCCGAGGTTCTAAACATGGAGCCATTGCAGGATTGGACGGGCAGTACACGTTTAATATTCCAGCACAGGAAGGGTTGATTCTTACGTACTCTTTTATCGGAATGGAAAAGAAAACGGTAAAATATACGGGTAAAAAAACCATTAATGTCACTCTGAACAGCTCCACCAGCACAGAAATAGATGAGGTGGTGGTAACCGGATACCAGAATATTCAACGTCGTGACATCGTTGGATCTATTACCAGCATCAAAGCAAAAGATATCATCATGCCTTCGTTTACTACTATTGACCAAATGTTACAAGGACGTGTAGCGGGTATGGTTGTAACCAATACAAGCAGTCGTGTAGGTACTGCCCCCAAGATTCAGATTCGAGGTACCAGTACGTTGCAAGGAAACCGTGACCCATTGTGGGTAGTAGACGGCATTATCCAGGAAGATTTTCAGGTAACATTAGACAGTGGCGACCTGATGACTAAAAATTTGCAAGACATTATCGGTAACCAGATTTCGTGGTTAAATCCCGCCGATATCGAAAATATCACCATCTTGAAAGATGCTTCCGCCACTGCCATCTATGGTTCGAAAGCCTCTAACGGTGTAATCGAAATCACCACCAAGAAAAATACTACTGACCGACTAACCGTAAACTACTCCGCCAACTTTAACATCGGACAACGTCCTAATTATGGGATGTTCAACTTCATGAACTCTCAAGAACGTGTCCGTTTCTCACAAGAAGCGTTTGATGCAGGGGTTAATTATATAGAAACACCTTATAAGGATCTTAACACCTATGAAGGTATATTACGGATGCTGCAGGAACATGATATTTCAGACATCGAATACAGAAAGCTTTATAACGATATGGAAACCCGTAATACAGACTGGTTCAAACGCCTGACACGTCGTTCGTTCAGCCATACTCACAACGTTAGTGTTTCCGGCGGAACAAACAAGTTCAGTTATTCAGCATCCATAGGATATAATAACAGTGAAGGCCAGGAAATCGGCAACGACAACGAACGTATGACAGGCCGTATCGCCCTGATGTTACGCCCTATAGAAAAGCTAACTATCAATCTGACTTTAAACGGTAGTGTTTCTACCACAAATGGCTTTTTCAACGAAGTCAACCCAATGAGTTATGCTACTAACACCAACCGCATCATCGATCCGGACGCTTATTATATGCAAAGGAACGGCTACAACTCTAAAACTGGTAAGATACAAACCCTTTCATACAATTTTATCAATGAACGGGACAACAGCGGTTCAAAAGCACGTTCGAACTTCATGTCCGCCTCACTAGATGTAAACTGGCGTATTCTTGATTGGGTAACCTACCAATTCACCGGAGGTTATTCGAATAACAATAGTACGAATGAAAGCTGGGCTACCGAACGTACTTACTATATTGCCAACGAGTATCGCGGCTACGATTTTAATTCCGTTACTCCCACCAGTGCTGAATTTAAAGCTGCGCAGCTTCCATTCGGAGGTATATTGTATACAAACGACAACAACCAGTATTCCTACAATATTCAGAACAAGTTACAATTCAGTAAAGCATTCAATCCTGATAACCGATTGAACGCATTATTGGGTATGGAACTCCGTTCATCTACAGCGAAAGGAACAGCCAATAAAGTTTGGGGATATGTGCCGGACAGAGGTGAACGTATTGTTGCTCCTACCATACCAAGTGAAGTGATAACTCCCAACAATCCTCCAACAGGCTGGGGAATATTAGGAGATATTTATAGTAGAGGCTGGCAAAGAACAGACAATACCAACAACTTCCTTTCATTCTTCGCTACTTTCGCATATTCATTCAAGAATCGCTATGTAGTCAATGCCAATGTACGAAATGATGCCTCCAACGTTTTCGGGCAGGATATAAACCATCGTATCGACCCGACTTATTCATTCGGTCTCTCCTGGAGAGCATCAGAAGAGGCTTTCTTTCAAAAACATTTGAAATGGATCACTACACTTAATTTCAGAGGAACATTCGGTATTCAGGGAAATGCTTTAACACGAGAAAGTCCTGAACTAATCTTAAGCCAACAGGGAGTACAACCCGGATATAATCGCTACTTCTCCACTATCGGCCAGATACCTAATCCATATCTCTCCTGGGAACGTACCAGAAACTGGAACTTCGGCGTGGATCTGGAACTGTTCCGTATGTTCTATATGAATCTGGAATATTATACCAGACGTTCCAATGCGGTAATCACCGTAGATTTGCCATTCGAATACGGAATTGATGATATGAAACGTAACGGTGGAATTATTTACAATCGGGGAATTGAATACACATTATCATTCACGCCTATCCAAAAGCGCGATTTCAGCCTGAACATCAACCTGAATGCCTCTAAAAACTGGAACAAAGGTGGAGAAACCAAAATTGACAGAAACACAGCAATGTACTTGAGAGGAGGTAGTACACAGATATTAAAAGAAGGTTATCCGCTGAGTGCATTCTGGTCATACTCTTTTGCTGGTCTTGACGGAAGTAATGGTAAACCAATGTTCAACTACGTTGAGGTCCCAGATGAAGAAAAGAGCAAAAGTATCGATCCGACTACTTACTTGGTATATTCCGGAGAAACAGAGCCGTACTTCACCGGAGGTCTCGGTTTTAGTTTCCGTTACAAATCTTTGTCATTAAATACCAGTTTCTCCCTTTTATTAGGTAGTAAAAAACGCTTGCCGTCACCTTACAGTGATTTTCAAGGAAGCGGCAGTATGATGCCGGATCCAACCAAAAATGTAAACCGCGATTTACTAAACCGTTGGCAAAAGCCCGGAGATGAGGTCTACACAAATATTCCCGGACTTCCGACATGGCCGATAGAAATAGGGTGGACCCTGCCTAATACAGATAGTGCAGAATCAGCTATTGAAATGTGGGAGAAATCAGATGCTATGGTAGTCAGTGGTTCATTCCTACGTTGTCGTAACATCGGATTATCATGGCAAATGAAAAAAGAATGGTGTGACAAGATCCATGCAAAAAACCTAGCTATCAATTTTAATATGGATAACATATTTGTAATAGCCAGCAAACGTTTCAATGGCTTCGACCCGGAATTAGAAAACAGTATCATGCCACGATCTTTCTCACTGGGACTTAATATCGGATTTTAAACTATAAACAAAGAAAGATATGAAACTTAAATATTTAATCTATACAATTACATTGACAAGTCTCACTGCCTGCAGTGATTTCTTAGAGCCCAAGTCACAAAGCAAATACATCCCCAAGGATGCCAATGCATTACAGGAGATGCTTATTGGAGAGGCTTATCCCCAACAAGGGAATACCAAATTTCTAGCCTATTTGGAAATACTTGCAGATGATATCGATCAAAATCAAGTGGAGGGTTACGAATTCCCTGAAAATGAACAGGGAAAAATGGAAACATTCGAGGTACTGTACAGTTGGCAACCCAATATGTTCGAAATGCAACAAAAATTAGGACAAGAGCCGAGCAATACATGGGGAAACCTTTATGAATATATTTTAGGAGCCAATGCTGCACTTGATTATACTGACGAAGTGTCCGGTACAGAAGCTGAAAAAAATTACATCAAGGCACAATCCTATGCTTTGAGGGCTTTCTTCTATTATATGCTGGTTAATCAATACGGACTTCCATATAATTACGACAAAGAATCATTGGGAGTTCCTCTAAAAATTGACAGTAAAATGAGAGATGAAGGTGAGGTACTGATGAAACGAAATACGGTAGAGGAAGTATATCTACAGATTGTTGCCGACCTAAACGAAGCAGAACGTTTATTCTTGACTCTCTCCGCCGCACAACAATATGAGCCAAACTACCTCGTTAGCCTACCTATGGTGCAATTATTAAAATCGCGTGTAGCTCTCTATATGGAAAATTGGAAAGAGGCAAAAACGTATGCAGAAAAAGTTATCAAAGATTGGAACTTTTCACTGCGCGATCTGAATACAATCCCTGCACCGGAAGCGGGTATGAAAGAACCTTATTATACATTCAACACCTATGATTCTCCAGAAGTTATCTGGAGTTATGGAACCATAAGAGATTTGACAGGTGAATACGAAGGTTATATTGAAAAGGAAGGTAAGAATAATAACGATACCAGAAGAAAATTCAAAGCAGCAGATGAGTTGATTAACAGTTTCTCGGAAGGTGACTTACGCAAAGATCGTTATATTACTCGGGAGATACAGTATAATGAAGATGTCCCAGAGAGCAGTACATTTTATAATACGTATCTTCCCTATGGCAAATATAAGACGCTCCGTTCTGTCCCCACTTCCGGAAGCAGTGATTATTTCGCACTCTCTTTCCGGGTAGCAGAAGCTTATCTGAATTATGCTGAAGCTGCTGCCATGAGTCAAGCAGAAGGAGAAGCTATCACCACTATGAACGCACTACTGGAAAAACGATATGACGAAGGAAACATACCATCCTTTTCGGGATTGAGTGGAGATGATCTTATTACCAAGATACGTGAAGAACGCAGAAAAGAACTTTGTTACGAAGGCCAACGCTGGTTTGACTTACGTCGATATGGCATGCCTTCCATACAGCACAAATGGGAAGGAAAAATTTACACATTAACAAAAAATGATCCTTCATACGTATTACCTATACCTCCAAATGTATTGCAAAGAAACTTACTATTGGAACAAAATCCGTTCGGTCCGGAACGGGTTGGAGTTTCCATAACAAACTAACTATAAATTATAAAAATAATGATCGTTAATCCTAAACAACAGAAAATTATGAAGCCAATATATAACGTATGGATATTATTGTTCTGTCTCACATTCACGTCTTGCTACGAAGATGATTCAATTATCCCGACACCAGACCCACTTGCACAGGCCGGAGGATTTGAGTTTCCCCAAGGAGATAATTCTTGGGACAATGATGCCATGAAAATCTACCAAGACTTCGGAGTGAAAATAATATATAAAGATATCACAGAAAAAGACCTCAATAAAAATTGGACAGGTGGTGGTATCGGTGGCTCTACAAGAGTGTTCGAAAATTGTCTCAATGAGGAGATGGCGGCATTCTATATTACTTTTATGAAAAATCATATATTCCCTTATCTTAATCGGGAAGTTACGGACAGAGTATTTCCCATGTATTGGTATGTGGGATACAATTACTCGGTATTTGCCTCCATTGTACCGGGAGTGTTAGAATATTATGTAGCATTATCCGAACATGAAGAAAGCCAAACTGACTGCTGGGTAACTTGCTTCTGGGGAGATGCAGCTCACAGCACCTATGATGATCCAATCTCTGGATGGAAAACCCCTATTGCCGGCAACAAGGACAGTTTTACTGTGCGTCGCTTCAAAATAATTGATGAAGTTATAAACACAGCCATCACCAGAGGTAACATTATCGTACCCGAAGATGAATTTGATGCAGGATTCGACCATTCAACTAAGATTGTCAGAAATGAAGATATTGAAAGCAAAGCTGATCCTAATTATTATCTTAGAAGAGGCTATCCCGGTGATGTAAATTCATTATCAGCAAAATATAGTAAACCACATTCTGATAATCCTCCAACAGCCAAAGAAACATTTATCGGTTACATGCAAATAGCCATGCGTCTTACTAAGGAAGAACGGGAAGCAATGTGGCCTTCGGCAACCTATCCATTTATGAGTAGTAAGTTCGAGTTTGTAACCAATTATCTAAAAAAATACAATATTGACCTGGAAGCTATCGCTCAAGGACCGGAAGAATGGGATATCAAACCTTATCCGGAACTACCAGAAGCTGATGCAGGAGATGACGATGATGATCCTTGGGGAGACTGGTAGAACTTTTTTCTTTATCCAGTAGTAACCAAGTTATTAAAATAGATACGGATAACGACAAAGCTATTCGTTGCTTTACGATATATTATAAAACTCAATATTATGGAATTAATAAAAAGACTCTCACTAATACTATTGCTTTTATGCACCACCTCCTCCCTATGGAGCAACGGCGGACTGCAGTTTAAGGGAAAGTTAAGGATACTTAGACCTACTACCTTACAAGTAAAAGATTTGAATGGAAACCTTGTTTTGACTTGTTCCATCAGCCAGAACGGAGTATTCGAAACAGAAAAGAAAGAGATCCAGCCCGACGTATATACGCTATGTATCGGGAAAACGGAACAAAACATTTACTTTGAAAATACTTCTGTTAGTATCAATGGCTTTTTCGATGAAAAGAATCCCGAACAAAGCTCACTTTCATTCACCGGCATTGATCCGTTTCTGACTTTACAAAACTATATGCCGGCCGAAAGAGATCCGGATAAAGCAACAATCTCGACTTCTGCCAAAGAAAAACTGACGCCTGCCATGGCGTCAGCATTAGCTTATCTGGCAGATGTGAATGATTACCCATCCAACAAAATGTTATTGGATATGATACCGGAACAAGATAGGAATTCTTTGTCTGCCAAATGGTTAATCAACAAAGTAGAAGTTCTCTCCCACCAGATCATCGGTGCAGAATGTCCTGGTTTTACGTTCATTGACAGCAATGGAAAGAGTGTAAGTTTAAAAGACTTCCGTGGAAAAATTGTCGTACTGGATTTCTGTGCTTCCTGGTGTGGTCCTTGCCGCAAAGAGATGCGCAGTATGCTGACAATATATAATGATCTGAAAGCGGATGATTTAGAATTCATCAGTGTTTCGTTGGATGACAGCGAAGCAAAATGGAGAAAAATGCTGGATGAAGAAAAACTGCCGTGGGTGATGTTGTGGGATAAAACAGGATTTCCCAAAAACAGCAAGACTCCAAGCGCTATTCAGGCTGCTTACGGTTTCTACTCCATCCCTTTCCTCGTTGTCATTGACAAAGAAGGCAAACTCGCTGCACGTAATGTCCGGGGTGAACAGGTGCGTGAAGCCATTTTAAAAATAAGAAAATAACTAGATTGTATAAATTATAACTCATCAACAATGAAGAAACTTATATTTCCTATCGTATGCTGTTTTATCAGCATTACAGTATCGGCTCAGTTAGTCAAACAAGAAGCAGAAACACAAAAGAAACAATCCGAACTGGACTGGTTTAACTGTTCTTTCAACCAGGACAGTGTATACGGAGCTGAAGTAAACAAAGCTTATGATTACCTGAAAGCCAACAAAAAGAAAGCAAAGAAAAGACCGGTTGTTGCACTGATCGGAACCGGAATGGAC
>ERZ791741.2328-NODE-2328-length-13741-cov-3.327269_pt1 | contig 13741 bp, 10 predicted proteins | sample MGYA00510040_ERZ791741 | MGnify/ENA primary metagenome ERZ791741 (study PRJEB30046, sample SAMN00791960) | human gut metagenome | study: EMG produced TPA metagenomics assembly of the A metagenome-wide association study of gut microbiota in type 2... | reverse complement strand
TGCTTGGTCTTCATCGGATCGGCATTCTCGATGTACTTGAACATTTCCGGAGAGATTGAAAAAATGTAAACTTTTTGGGTACACAGTTCTCTTCTTTATTCTGCTTATTTTCCTTATCTTGTCACTGTTAATTAAAAACAGATGTGTTATGGATGTTCAACTTTGTAATTTGATAAAGAGTTATTGTATCTGACAGTATGTGAGGCTGATAGTTTTAAGAATATGTGACGTAAGTTTTGGTAAGATGAAAGAAGGTAAACAAAAGTGCCGGATATTGAAGACAATCCGGAAGCAGATAGCGGAAGCGAATGACATAAAGCTTGTAACATCTAAATGTAGATATCGGGGAGATTGCCTAGGTACATGTCCAAAATGTGAAGCTGAAGTCCGCTATTTAGAAGAGCAACTTCTTTTTCGTCAAAGAATAGGACTGGCTGTCAAAATAGTAGGTGTTTCGTTGGGAATGTCTACTATGGGGACTACTTCTTTATATGGACAAAAGGTGGGAGAAGATAGTTTGAAGAACAATTGTACTATGCTTCCACAAGTAGAGGTCGTAGGATGGAAGGCTGTTAGAAAAGTTTCGGTTGCAGGAGGAATTGTCCTTGTTTCACAAGATAGACATTCTGTTTCTGTAGAAGGAATAGTAATGGATAAATGCGGTCATCCGATAATAGGAGCAGAAATTGTAGAAAAAGGGACTGCTCATAGGACGCTCTCTGACCTCAATGGGCGATTCATCCTTCAAATATCCGGAAAGAGAGCAGTTTTGAAGGTTAATTACCCCGGTATGAAAACGAAGAGTGTGAGAGTAAGGAAGAGAAAGGTCAAGGATATAAAAGTAGTGTTGCATAAGAGTCGCAGAGTATGGGACGAAATACTATAAAAACAATTAGGATATGAATTTAGTATTATTGAATTTTGTTTGGAGCGGTGTCCTTATAGGAGAAAGCTTTATCCGTTTTTGGTATATAATACCGGCTACCATTGTTATTGAAATGGTAATAATTAAATTGATGACTTCTCATCCGTGGGGAAAATCATTACTTATCTCTACAGTTGGAAACTTGGTTTCTGGAATTATTGAGACTATTGTTATAGGATGTGCCAGTATATTAATTGATTTTCTGTTTGGTTCGGATTTCTTTCCGACTATGCTCATTACTTGGATTCTGATGTTTGCCGGAAGTTTCGGGCTTGAATACTTGACCGTGAGATGGATCTTTAAAGATAAGAGCCGGGCAGTGATGTGGGCGATACTTAGTGGAAATGTTTTGAGCTATTGCTTCATTGTAATTTCTTTGCTTGTTAAATACTGGATTAAATAAAAGTTTGAAAGTAGTTATGGCTGTATTCTATCTTATTTCCGTTTTATCCATATTAATAGTGTTTATTGTGCCTTGCATTATTGGTACTAGATATATGATAAAAAAACAAATAGCATGGCACATTCAGATTCTTTGGTTATTATTGATTGTATTGACTAGTTATGGTGGGCTTGTAGTTTGTATGCTTTATAACAAGGATATCTGATAGTTCTTTCCTCAAAAAGACAATTTTCTATATATTGAATGATTTTTGTACGGTTTTGACGCATTTTAGAACCTTTCTGTCCTAAAAAGCATGCATCTTTGTTTCCTAAATAATAACCACGAAAAACTGTATAATTAATGAACTTTAGAAAAATTTCTTTTTGGGTATTAAGCTGTGTTTTCAGTATTAGCATGGCAGGATGTAAATCAGGTAAGAGTAACAATCAGAATGAAGCAATTACCGATAGTGTATGGACAAAGTCAAAGGTTATTGAGACTATTAAGAAAGTAAATGACTATTGGCAGGCGGAGAATCCGGAACCGGCATTTGCCTTTTGGCATCCGGCTGCTTATCATACCGGAAATATTGCAGCTTATGAAGTAACCGGTAATGAGACTTACAAGAAGTATTCGGAAGCATGGGCTGAAAAGAATCAATGGAAAGGAGCTACTTCTGATGATAAATCCAAGTGGAAATATAATTATGGTGAAACGATGGAACATGTTCTCTTTGGAGATTGGCAGATTTGTTTCCAGACTTATATTGACTTGTATAACATGGACCGTGAGCCGGCAGAGTATAAAATAGCCCGTGCCAAGGAAGTGATGGAATATGAAATGTCAACTCCCAACAATGATTATTGGTGGTGGGCAGACGGATTGTATATGGTAATGCCGGTGATGACCAAACTTTATAAGGTTACAGATAATCAGCAATATTTGGATAAACTCTATGAGTACTTTACTTATGCTAAAAATCTCATGTATGATGAGGAGAGTGCCCTGTTTTATCGCGATGGAAAATACATCTACCGGAAACATAAGACAAATCAAGGATTGAAAGACTTTTGGTCTAGGGGTAACGGTTGGGTGTTTGCAGGTTTGGCTAAAGTTTTGCAAGACTTACCCGAAAATGATGTACATCGTGCTGAATATATTACCATATACCAGGCTATGGCTAAATCATTGGCTGCTGCACAACAGGAAGAGGGATACTGGACTCGTAGTTTGTTGGATCCGGTGCAGGCTCCGGGACGTGAAACGAGTGGGACAGCTTTCTTTACTTATGGGTATCTTTGGGGCGTGAATAATGGGCTTTTGGATAAATCAATTTATGAACCTGTTATAAAACAAGGCTGGAAATACTTGACTGAAATAGCTTTGCAACCTAATGGGAAGATAGGCTATGTACAGCCAATCGGTGAAAGAGCAGATCAACATAAGAATGTCGGGCCAGAGACGACTGCGGACTTTGGGGTAGGAGCTTTCCTGTTGGCGGGTTCTGAAATGGTGAAATATCTGAATAATTAAAATTGTTTTTTATATTTGAATGTAATGATGAAAAATAAAAATATCCTGGTCTTTATTTTATTGTGTGTTAAGCACAGTAACGTATGCCAAAAAGGTGAAGGTAGAAAAAGAGATCAGCGACCGTGAATATTGGACACAGATGGCATATAAGATTGCTGCTCCTGTATTGAGTAATATGAGCAAAGGGGAGTTGAAGAAAAATATGCAGGTCGAGATCAGCCCAACATGGGATGGACGCAGTAAGGATGTGACGTACATGGAATGTTTCGGACGTTTGATGTCCGGTATTGCTCCTTGGCTTTCTTTGCCGGACGATGATACGGAAGAAGGTAAAATGCGCAGGCAATTGCGTGAATGGGCTTTGAAGAGCTATGCACATGCTGTTAATCCGGATAGCCCTGATTATCTCTTATGGAGAAATGAAGGACAGCCTTTGGTAGATGCAGCTTACATTGCCAGTAGTTTTCTTCGTGCTAAAAAGCAGCTTTGGGAACCGCTGGATGAAGTGACAAAACAACGTTATATTAAAGAATTTCAGTTGTTGCGTCGGATTGATCCTCCATACACTAACTGGCTATTGTTTTCAGCTATGATTGAATCTTTTCTGATGGAAGCCGATGCACAATACGATTTGTTCCGTATTCATACAGCTGTTCGAAAAGCAGAAGAGTGGTATGTAGGTGATGGCTGGTATTCGGATGGAGAAACTTTTGCATTCGATTACTATAATAGTTATGTGATTCAACCTATGTTTGTACAAGTAATGCAGACTGTCAACGATCATAAAGTAATATTGCATGACCGTAGTTTGGAGATGCAAAAGAAAACAGAAGATTTGGCTAAAAAACGTATGCAACGTTTTGGGATGATTTTGGAACGTTTTATATCTCCTGAAGCATCTTTTCCGGTATTCGGTCGTTCTATGACTTATCGTTTGGGAGTTTTTCAGCCATTGTCGATGCTTTGTTGGAAAGAAATGTTGCCTGAAGAGCTTCCTGAAGGGCAGGTTCGTAATGCATTAACTTGCGTCATGAAACGTTTGTTTGCTGTTGATGGTAATTTCAATGAGAAAGGATTTTTGCAATTAGGCTTTGCGGGGCATCAGACCGGGCTAGCGGATTGGTATAGTAATAATGGAAGTATGTATATTACATCAGAAGTATTTCTACCATTAGGACTTCCTGCCAATCATTCTTTTTGGACTTCAAAACCTCAAGACTGGACCTCTAAAAAGGCGTGGAGTGGACATGAATTTCCCAAGGATCATGCAATACATTATTAAATGAAGAAATTTTTATTTACTATAGGACTGTTGGCTGTCTCTTTTGCAACTCTGTGGGGACAATTCAAATATGTGAAAGTGGATGCGCCATTTTCAATGAAGCCAATAAAAGAGTTTATATATCCTGATCAAGATTTCTCCATTGTAAATTATGGTGCTGTAAAAGGAGGAGAGGCGGATGTTTCTGATGCAATTGCAGGTGCTATAACTGCTTGTAATCAGGCAGGAGGCGGGAGAGTAGTTATACCTGAAGGAGAATGGTTGACCGGACCAATCCATCTCAAGAGTAATGTAAACTTGTATTTGGCTGAAGGGGCGGTACTACGTTTTATGGATAATCCTTCTCATTATTTGCCAGCCGTAATGACGTCTTGGGAGGGGATGGAATGTTATAACTATTCACCTTTGATTTATGCTTTTGAATGCAAGAATGTGGCTATTACAGGGACAGGTATGTTAAGTCCGAAGATGAATTGTTGGAAGAAGTGGTTTGCCCGTCCTAAGGCTCACATGGATGCACTTAGAAAGTTGTATACGATGGCGTCCAAAGATGTACCTGTTGAAAAACGACAGATGGCGGTAGGTGAGAACCATCTTCGTCCGCATCTGATACATTTTAATCGTTGTGAGAATGTACTGCTTGATAGTTTTAAGATTCGTGAAAGCCCCTTTTGGACGATTCATATGTATATGTGCAATGGCGGGATAGTACGTAATCTGGATGTTAAAGCGCATGGGCACAATAACGACGGTATTGATTTGGAGATGACTCGTAATTTTTTAGTGGAGGATTGTACCTTTGACCAAGGTGATGATGCGGTGGTGATTAAGGCCGGTCGTAATCGTGACGCCTGGAGATTGAACACTCCGACTGAAAATATTGTAATTCGTAATTGTAATATTCTGGAAGGACATACTTTATTAGGGATTGGCAGTGAGATTTCAGGTGGTATTCGCAATGTGTATATGCATGATTGTAAGGTACCACAATCTGTACGACGACTTTTCTTTGTGAAGACAAATCATAGGCGAGGAGCGTTTGTTGAAAATATTCACATGGAAAATATAAGAACAGGGCATGTGCAACGTGTATTGGAAATAGATACAGATGTACTCTATCAGTGGAGGGAGCTTGTTCCTACTTATGAAGAACGTATTACTCGTATTGATGGCATTTATTTGAAAAATGTGATTTGTGAGTCTGCTGATGCGATATATGAGCTAAAGGGAGATGCAAAATTGCCTGTCAGAAATGTGGTTATAAAAGACGTACATGTGGATAAGGTGAACGATTTTGTGAAAAAAGTCCATAACGTTAAGAACGTAAAGGAGGATAATGTGACATACGGTTCATTGAGGGAATGAATGGCCTATTGTATTATAATGACAGATTTAAAAAATTACACTAACTAACCTTTATTATATATGTTGGTCCCGTCAATACTGTAAAATGTATTGGCGGGATTTTTTTATAATGAATAAAAAAATCGCTGTTAAAAAGTAAGATTTAAACTATATTGAATGAATATTGTCCTGTTTTGACCGATTTGAAGACCTTTGTATAAAAAGAATATCTCATCTTTGCAATGCATTTAGTTTTCAATAGGTAATAGTTTTAGTTTTTAGGTAACACATCGATTGGTTTGCAAATTCGCTGTCGGTCTGAATGGAAACATTGACCGATGGTGGATTTATTTGGAAATAGTATTGTATCATGAAAACAATAGATTAGAAAATGAAGAAACCTTTATTGTATTTGCTTATTTTATTAGTGACTGTTTTCAGCACTTCCTGTTCCCAATCTTCGAAAGAGACATTTGAAATAGGGGACAAGACATTTTTACTTAACGGAAAACCGTTTGTGGTAAAAGCAGCCGAAATTCATTATCCCCGTATACCAAAAGAGTATTGGGAGCATCGTATCAAAATGTGTAAGGCATTAGGTATGAATACCATTTGTCTTTATGTCTTTTGGAATTTTCATGAGCCGGAAGAGGGAAAATATGACTTTACTGGTCAAAAAGATATTGCGGCTTTCTGCCGGCTGGCGCAGGAAAACGGAATGTATGTGATCGTTCGTCCCGGACCGTATGTTTGTGCAGAGTGGGAGATGGGTGGATTGCCTTGGTGGTTGTTGAAAAAGAAGGACATCAAGCTTCGTGAACAGGATCCGTATTATATGGAGCGGGTGAAATTATTCATGAACGAAGTGGGTAAACAGCTTGCTGATCTTCAGATTAGTAAAGGTGGTAATATCATTATGGTACAGGTTGAGAATGAATATGGATCATTCGGAATAGACAAACCATACATTGCCGAAATACGTGATATTGTAAAGCAAGCAGGTTTCACAGGAGTTCCTTTATTCCAATGTGACTGGAATTCGAACTTTGAGAATAATGCATTGGATGATTTGCTTTGGACAATCAACTTTGGTACAGGGGCTAATATTGACGATCAATTTAAGCGTTTGCAAGAACTCCGTCCTGATATTCCGTTGATGTGTAGTGAGTTTTGGTCCGGATGGTTCGATCATTGGGGAGCGAAGCATGAGACACGTAGTGCGGAGGATTTGGTAAAAGGAATGAAAGAAATGCTTGACCGGAATATTTCATTTAGTTTGTATATGACTCATGGAGGTACTAGTTTCGGACATTGGGGAGGAGCAAATTTCCCTAATTTCTCTCCGACGTGTACGTCTTATGATTATGATGCTCCCATCAATGAATCAGGAAAAGTCACTCCCAAATATTTTGAGGTACGCAATTTGTTAAGTAACTATTTACCCGAAGGCGAGTCATTGCCGGAAGTTCCGGATTCTGTTCCGACTATTGCCATTCCGTCATTCAAGTTGGATGAAGTGGCGATACTGTTTGATAATTTGCCGGAGCCAAAGATTAGTGAAAACATTCAGTCAATGGAGGCGTTCGATCAAGGATGGGGAAGTATTCTGTACCGGACTACACTACCGGCATCTAAAGAGGAACAGACTCTGACAATCACAGAGGCTCATGACTGGGCGCAAGTTTTCTTGGATGGCAGGAAGTTAGCTACGTTGAGTCGTTTAAAAGGTGAAGGTACAGTTATTCTTCCTCCAATGAAAGAAGGGGCCCAGCTGGATATTTTGGTAGAAGCAATGGGGCGTATGAATTTTGGTAAAGGCATTTATGATTGGAAGGGTATCACTGAAAAAGTGGAAGTCCAGTCGAATAATGGTGTTATTACTTCATTGAAGAACTGGAAAGTTTATAATATTCCGGTTGATTATGCTTTTGCGCAAAATAAGAAATTTGTAAAACAGGATAATCCCCAGAAATATCCTGCCTACTATCGGGGAACCTTTACGTTGGACAAAACAGGTGATACATTCTTGAATATGACTAACTGGAGTAAAGGTATGGTTTGGGTGAACGGTTATGCTATTGGACGTTACTGGGAAATTGGGCCACAACAAACCTTATATGTGCCGGGATGTTGGTTGAAGAAAGGAGAGAATGAAGTGATTATATTGGATATGGCTGGTTCTGTACAGCCACAGACAGAAGGATTACAACAACCTATTCTTGACAACCTGTGTGTACACGGTGCTGCTTATGCACATCGTAAAGTTGGTGAGAATTTGGATTTAGCAGGAGAAAAACCTGTTTATGAAGGGACTTTTAAATCCGGTAATGGTTGGCAGCATGTGAAATTTGGAAAGGAAGTGGAAACTCGTTTCTTTTGCCTTGAAGCATTGAATGCTTATGATGGAAAAGACTTTGCAGCTATTGCAGAATTAGAATTGTTAGGAGCCGATGGTAAACCTTTGTCACGTCAGCATTGGAAGGTTATTTATGCAGATAGTGAGGAAACTGAAGAGGCAAATAACATTGCAACGAACGTGTTTGACTTACAGGAATCTACTTTCTGGCATACTAGCTACTTTTCAGCTGCTAAACATAAATTTCCACATCAGATTGTGATTAATCTTGGTGAGGATAAGATAGTCACGGGATTTTCTTATTTGCCAAGAGCGGAAGCCGACAAGACGGGAATGATAAAGGATTATCGGGTATATTTGAAGATGACGCCTTTTAAACTTTAAGAAAGGGTAATTATATGTTTGTGATACGTACTTGAGATATTTAAGTCAAAGGTTAATTATTAAGTTTGTTCATTAAGTTATAGGAAAGTAAAAGAATAACTTCCACGTGAGTGAAGGTTTTCTTTTACTTTTCTTTTTTTATAATAGTTGAAATCATAAAGTAGCTTACTTTTGTTCTTTCTCTTATATTATATAATCAAAAATAACTAGTGATGCAAAAAATGAATAAAAATGGATTTAGCCAATGTGCCGGAGCGTACATTGAGCGTTTGCGAAAAGAAGGGCGATATTCTACCGCTCATGTTTATAAGAATGCTCTTTTTTCTTTTAGTAAGTTTTGTGGAACATGGAACATATCGTTCAGGCAAGTCACCCGGGAGTGTTTACGATGCTATGGACAGCATCTTTACGAGTCCGGGTTAAAGCTCAATACAGTTTCTACTTATATGCGTATGTTGCGTAGTATCTATAATCGGGGAGTAGAAGCGGGAAGTGCCCCTTATGTTCCCCGGTTGTTTCATGATGTCTATACAGGCGTGGATATCCGGCAAAAGAAAGCATTGCCTGTGACCGAATTGCACAAACTACTGTATGAAGACCCGAAATCCGAACGTTTGCGTCGTACGCAGACGATTGCAGCTCTGATGTTTCAGTTCTGTGGAATGTCATTCGCGGATTTGGCGCATTTGGAGAAATCGGCTTTAGACCGGAATGTGCTTCAATATAACCGTATCAAGACTAAAACACCTATGAGCCTGGAAATTCTGGAAAGTGCAAAAGAGATGATGAATCAGCTTCGAAGCAATAAACCCGTTCTTCCTGATTGTCCCGACTATTTATTCGATATTCTGCATGGTGATAAGAAGCGGAAAGATGAAAAAGCATATAAAGAATATCAGTCTGCTCTTCGTCGTTTTAATAATTCTTTGAAGGATTTGGCGAGAGTGTTGCGCCTGAATTCGCCCGTCACTTCATATACCTTCCGACATTCTTGGGCCACTACTGCCAAGTATCGCGGAGTTCCGATTGAAATGATTAGTGAATCGCTGGGACACAAATCTATTAAAACCACACAAATATATCTGAAAGGCTTTGGATTAAGAGAACGCACAGAGGTGAATAGAAAGAATTTATCTTACGTTAAAAATTACAATGTAAGTAGGTGATAGATAGACAAAGCTTTAATAATCAGTATTTAAATGTATCCGTTACTTCTTAGGTAACGGAATCAAATATGACGCAAAGATAGACAAAAATATAAATAGCAAACAAATATTCTCCCATTTTTTTTCGTTTTATCTGATGCATACGGCAAAAAAAAATCCGAACATGAAATAATCATATCTTCATGCCCTATGATTTATATGTCCTGTTTTAAAAAGAATTTTCCCCTTCGCTAAAGGCAAAAACTCTTCTACCACTGTAATTGTCGATGTTTTTCTCTGTTCTCATTCCGATTGGTCTTGATTGTGTGTTTTCCGTTACCTAAGAAGTAACAGAATTATATAAGGTAAAAATAGTGGATTAATCAAAAAAGTTTTGAGAATATCTCTATTTAAAAGTATAACATACAAATAAAGATGAAACAAACTAAAGCGGCTTTTAGGAATAAGCCATTTATTTCGTTAAAAGGTAGTATTCTATTTCTGATACTCATTCCGATGAGCGGTCTGGTTCACGCGCAATATTCCATGGGAACAACGGGGCAGTTGATGATACCTACCGCTGAAATGCAGGAGACCGGTACATTTATGGGAGGAGTCAATTTCTTACCCGAGCAAGTTACTCCATCGGTTTTCAGTTTTCCTACCATGAACTATTTTGTAGATATGACTCTTTTCTCTTTTATCGAATTCACTTACCGGATGACATTACTCAAAATGACAACCGGTACAGGCAGAACGGGTTATCATAATCAGGACCGTTCTAATACGATTCGTATTCGTCCGCTAAAAGAAAGTCGCTATTTCCCAGCTGTTGTGATTGGTGGAGATGATCTTTTGACGGAGAAGAAGACTCCGTATTGGGGAGCTTATTATGGTGTGTTGACAAAGACTATCGGATTTCGTTCGGGAGACCAATTGGCTGTAACGGCCGGATGGTATATTCATCAAGGTGATTGTCGTGTATTTAATAAAGGACCTTTCGGAGGTGTCCGCTATACGCCTTCTTTTTGCAAAGAATTGAAGTTGATGGTGGAATATGATACGCGTGGATGGAATATGGGTGCTGCCATGCGCTTTTGGAAGCATTTGTCCGTCAATGTGTTTACTCGCGAATTTACATGTGTTTCCGCCGGTCTGCGGTATGAATGTACATTAATGCATTAAAAGAAGATGAAAAGGATTGTTAGTGTGACCGCTGTTTTTCTCTGTGGTATTTCTTTGTTACAGGCACAGCCAGTTCGTGTGAGTGAGACACTGAAAGAGTTGGATATGGAGAATATTTCAGTTGTGGAGAAAAGTGACACGATAACTGCGGCTTTTGAGACTTCTGCTTATAGAGGTATTTATAATGGAATCGGTATTGCCATACGCCATTTGGTCGCTATACCGGAAATACCGACTTTGCAGCTACTTATATTAGATAATGCCTTACCACAATTATGCATAACCATCCCTGCAGAATTGATTCAAAAATATCAGTCCGGCGAATGTACGTTGGATGAAGTGTATCGTAAGATGGGGATGACTACTTCTACCGAAACTGCTGTGCGTCAGCTGAAAGGTGTAAAACGAAAAGAAAGTTCTTTCAGTAAGGTAGATTTTGTGATATATCCCAACGTGATGTTAGTCAATAATGTAACTTATAAGTTGTATAAGGCGGCACTCGAGTTGCAACCTGCCCTGGAAATGCAATTATGGAAAGGCGCCTCGCTACGGATGCAGGTTTCTTTGCCTATTGTAAGTAATGAAGATGGCAAGTGGAACTGCGTTCGCTTGGGATTCATGGCTTTGCGTCAGGATTTTCGCTTGGCTAATCATTGGAAAGGATACCTCACAGGCGGTAGTTTCTCGAATGACCGTCAAGGGCTTGCTGCAGGTATCGGTTATTTTTCATCAAATGGTCGGTGGACGGTAGAAGGTGGAGGAGGAATAACCGGCTCTGCTCATTTCTACGGTAGCAAATGGAAAATGAGTAAATGGAAAAGAGTCAATGGACAGATTAGTGTAGGATATTATGTGCCGGAAGTGAATACCTTGGTGAAAGTAGAAGGGGCCCGCTTTATTTATGGAGATTATGGAGTACGCGGAACTCTTTCCCGCTATTTCGGTGAATATATTGTAGGAATATATGGTATGTACACAGATGGAGCAACGAATGCAGGGTTTAATTTTTCTATCCCGTTACCGGGAAAGAAACGCAAGCGACATGCGTTACGGGTGATGCTTCCCGAATATTTTGCTTTTCAGTATGATATGCGTAGCGGGAATGAATATGCCCATCGTTCGTTGGGCGAAAGTTATAGTGTTGAACCTAAGTCGGCAGAGAATTCACATTTCTGGCAGCCGGATTATATTCGATATTATTTGATTAAAACGAGTGAGAAGTGAAACATGATTGATATTTTAACTAGTATTTTTAACAAAATTGAAACATTATGAAAAGTGTAAAATGGTTTTATGTGGGTGTCATGGCAATAGCCTTGGGTATGTTAACTTTTGTGACAGTAGCCTGTCACGATGATGATGACGATCCGAAACCGGCAGAAGGGGAAGTAATTGAAACTCCAAAACCGGTAGTGGAGTATTACATTATGGGTACGGTGACTTCCGGAGGAAAAGCAATGAATGGGGTAAAGGTAAAAGTGGGTAGTAAAAATTACACAACCGACTCGAATGGTAAGTTCTCTGTTACAGAAAGTGCTACAGGTACTTATAGTATTGAAGCGTCTTCTAATGGATATCTTTCACAGAAAACGTCAGTTGTCATTGCAGAGAATGCAGAGAATCGTAGTGTGGTAACGGTAGCTCTGGCTCTGACAAAGGAGAGTCGGAAGGAAACTGTGTCAGTAACTGCAGAAGAAGAAATTAAAGTAGAGGATAATAGTGAATCTAATACTACCATTGAAGATCCGGGAGAAGTTGCTCCGGAAGCAGTGGTAGAGGATAAACCACTCGTGAAAGTCGAATTGGCAATACCGGCAGGTGCAATTGATACAGAAGCTAGTGCAAGCCTTATTAGTGATGGGAATGTTGGCATTAGTGTAACAACCTTTGTTCCTGCTCCTGCAGAAGTGACTACTGAAGTGAAGGCTGAAGAAGTGAATCAAAATATAGAAAAAAGCATTCCTTTAGCTGCTGCTAAATTTGAACCGTCTGGTTTGAAATTTAAAAATGATGTTACGATTTCTATTCCTAATCCTATCCCTGGAATAACATTTGCTGATGCTGATATGATACTTACTTATCAGAATCCAGATACAGGAGAATGGGGAGATGCAAAAGATAATGATGGAAATGTAATTAAAAATATATCTTCTACTACAGAAAATGGAGCTGTCACTGCATATACAGCCCAAGTCGATCACTTCTCTGCTTATGCAATAGAAAATAAAGTATACAGCAAGATTAGTAATGAAACTGTGACAACTAATATTCTAGGACAAGCTAGTCGTGATAATAGCGAGAATGCTAAAGCAGTGACTGGTATTGAACTGAAATATAAGGAAAAGTCTGGTTGGGACTATGATAAGAATGATGCTGGTCTTGTTGCTGAAGTTAAATCGCAATTAGGAGCTACTACTAGTGAGAGCGATACAAAAACGGTGAATGCAATGGTTGCTTTCATGAAAACTCGTATGTTCTCATTAATGGGATCGGTATCTGGCATTACGGAAACTGAACGTGTTTATAACACTGTAAATGTAAACGGATACACCACTATGAGTTATACTTGCTATGCAAAAGCTCGTACTACCACGTTGACGGCTAATGTAAAGTTTAATGGTCAAAACAAGACGGTTTCGATTACAGCAACTCGTTATACCGGAACGGATCATCAATATAAGACGGTTACTTATAATCCGACACATAGCGGCGGTAAGGGTGGTAGTATTTAAGATGTTTTATAGTAAGGGGCTTGGATTCGTTTGTAGCATTGAATCCCTGCCTTAGCCGATTAGGAAAAAGTACAGAGGTACATCTTTACCTAATCGGGGCCACGCATCAGATTTTATTTTGATGCACATTTCCCTGAATATCAACTGTCTGTGAAGATCGTTGATATGATTTGAAACGATTCATTGAATCGATATGTAATATTTTTAATAAAACCCTTTTGAATATGTTCCTTTTTTAATAAACCCTTTGGGGCATATTCATATAGAGTATAGAGGGAGGAGATCACTGTGAAGCGGTCTCCTCTTTTGCTTTTTGAAAATATTGTATTACGCGAAGTAGTATTGCTAAAATCTGTCTTCCTTGGAGTGTTATTATATTCTTTTTGACTAGATTTGACTAGAAGTAATACCCTAAATTCACAAAACAACTTCCTTTGTCCGTCTGATTGGAATATCCCAACGATATTTCC
>ERZ791741.2318-NODE-2318-length-13785-cov-4.001821_pt1 | contig 13785 bp, 15 predicted proteins | sample MGYA00510040_ERZ791741 | MGnify/ENA primary metagenome ERZ791741 (study PRJEB30046, sample SAMN00791960) | human gut metagenome | study: EMG produced TPA metagenomics assembly of the A metagenome-wide association study of gut microbiota in type 2... | reverse complement strand
ATCGTCGACGTGGCGCTGGATCTGCGCAACAACAAATAATGATGACTGCCGATAACGTGCATTTTGTATGCCCATCCCAGCACGACAGCCGGATGCGGCGTGAACGCCTTATCCGGCCTACATTTCGCCCGTAGGCAGTCATTAAATAGTTCTGATTACGCGGCTGGCAATGTATCAGTCGCGATTCACCTGCACTCGCAATGAGGTTCATCTTATGTCGACTCGTACCCCTTCATCATCTTCATCCCGCCTGATGCTGACCATCGGGCTTTGTTTTTTGGTCGCTCTGATGGAAGGGCTGGATCTTCAGGCGGCTGGCATTGCGGCGGGTGGCATCGCCCAGGCTTTCGCACTCGATAAAATGCAAATGGGCTGGATATTCAGCGCCGGAATACTCGGTTTGCTACCCGGCGCGTTGGTTGGCGGGATGCTGGCAGACCGTTATGGTCGTAAGCGTATTTTGATTGGCTCAGTTGCGCTGTTTGGTTTGTTCTCACTGGCAACGGCGATTGCCTGGGATTTCCCCTCACTGGTCTTTGCGCGGCTGATGACCGGTGTCGGGCTGGGGGCGGCGTTGCCGAATCTTATCGCCCTGACGTCTGAAGCCGCGGGTCCACGTTTTCGTGGGACGGCAGTGAGCCTGATGTATTGCGGTGTTCCCATTGGCGCGGCGCTGGCGGCGACACTGGGTTTCGCGGGGGCAAACTTAGCATGGCAAACGGTGTTTTGGGTAGGTGGTGTGGTGCCGTTGATTCTGGTGCCGCTATTAATGCGCTGGCTGCCGGAGTCAGCGGTTTTCGCTGGCGAAAAACAGGCTGCGCCACCACTGCGTGCCTTATTTGCGCCAGAAACGGCAACCGCGACGCTGCTGCTGTGGTTGTGTTATTTCTTCACTCTGCTGGTGGTTTATATGTTGATCAACTGGCTACCGCTACTTTTGGTGGAGCAAGGATTCCAGCCATCGCAGGCGGCAGGGGTGATGTTTGCCCTGCAAATGGGGGCGGCAAGCGGGACGTTAATGTTGGGCGCATTGATGGATAAGCTGCGTCCAGTAACCATGTCGCTACTGATTTATAGCGGCATGTTAGCTTCGCTGCTGGCGCTTGGAACGGTGTCGTCATTTAACGGTATGTTGCTGGCGGGATTTGTCGCGGGGTTGTTTGCGACAGGTGGGCAAAGCGTTTTGTATGCCCTGGCACCGTTGTTTTACAGTTCGCAGATCCGCGCAACAGGTGTGGGAACAGCCGTGGCGGTAGGGCGTCTGGGGGCTATGAGCGGTCCGTTACTGGCCGGGAAAATGCTGGCATTAGGCACTGGCACGGTCGGCGTAATGGCCGCTTCTGCACCGGGTATTCTTGTTGCTGGGTTGGCGGTGTTTATTTTGATGAGCCGGAGATCACGAATACAGCCGTGCGCCGATGCCTGACGTGCCTTATTAGGCAGGGGCGAAAGGGACTTCACCCCAATACACCTACGGCGTTTACAGGTATACTCGCTAAAAATTATTCAGCGGGTTTGGAAACAAAGATGGCAAAACTTACCTTACAAGAGCAGTTGCTCAAAGCAGGATTAGTCACCAGCAAAAAAGCGGCGAAGGTCGAGAGAACGGCGAAAAAATCGCGCGTTCAGGCGCGTGAAGCTCGGGCGGCGGTAGAAGAAAATAAAAAGGCACAGCTTGAGCGTGATAAACAGCTTAGCGAACAGCAAAAACAAGCGGCGTTGGCGAAAGAATATAAAGCTCAGGTGAAGCAGCTTATTGAAATGAACCGAATCACCATTGCCAATGGCGATATTGGTTTTAACTTCACTGACGGCAATCTGATTAAGAAGATTTTTGTCGATAAGCTCACACAGGCGCAGTTGATTAATGGTCGTCTGGCGATTGCCCGCTTGTTGGTCGATAACAATAGCGAAGGTGAATACGCCATTATTCCCGCCAGCGTTGCCGATAAAATTGCTCAGCGTGATGCCAGCAGTATTGTGTTGCACAGCGCGCTCAGTGCCGAAGAGCAGGATGAAGACGATCCGTATGCCGACTTCAAAGTGCCTGATGATTTGATGTGGTAAACATAGATAAGTCGTGCGCCATGCCTGATGCGACGCTTTGCGCGTCTTATCAGGCCTACGGTTTACGGGCGAAGTGTAGGCCGGATAAGGCGTTCACGCCGCATCCGGCAGTCGTGCACTATTATCAACGCATATTCAGTTTATTGGCGTGGTAGGCAATATGCTCGCCAATAAAACTGGAGACAAAATAATAGCTGTGGTCGTAACCCTCGTGATAACGGATTAACGTCTTGATATTCATCTCCTGGCAGATCTTTTCAAGATTTGGAGTCCGCAGCTGTTCCGCGTAAAAATCATCACTCAACCCCTGATCAACCATGATTTCCGCAATGCGTTGACCTTGTGAAATAAGACTCACCGGATCGTAATCCAACCAGGCATCTTTATTTTCACCAAGATATGCGGCAAAGGCTTGCTGTCCCCACGGCACTTGCGATGGGGAGACAATGGGCGAAAACGCCGAGACGCTGACATATTCATCTGGGTTACGTAACGCCAGCACCAGCGCGCCCAGCCCGCCCATAGAATGACCAGAGATAGACTTTCTGGTCGTTGCCGGAAAATGTTGCATCACTAAATCCGGCAGCTCGTTGCGGATATAGTCATACATTTTGTAATGTTCATTCCACGGCGCTTGCGTTGCGTTCAGGTAAAACCCGGCACCTTGCCCGAGATCGTAACGGTCAGCATCTGCGACATGACTGCCTCGCGGACTGGTGTCCGGCGCAACAACAATAATGTTGTGTTCAGCCGCGTAACGCTGCATCCCCGATTTAGTAATGAAATTCTGCTCGTTGCAGGTCAGGCCCGAAAGCCAGTACAGCACCGGCAATTTTTCATTCGCGGCTTTTGGTGGGAGATAGACGCCGACATTCATTTCACATTTCAGTGATTGGGAATAATGCCGATACACATTTTGCCAGCCGCCAAAGCTGGCATGTTTTTCAATGAGTTCCATCAGTCATTATCTCACGGTTAATCCCCCGGACGGCTGCCCAGGGAGAGTATTAAGAACCCCGTCTGAAGTGGACGGGGTATACCTGCGGGAAATCAGTAACGAATTACGGTTCGAATGGATTTGCCTTCATGCATCAGGTCGAAGGCGTCATTAATTTCATCAAGGCTCATGGTATGCGTGACAAACGGTTCCAGATCGATATCACCTTTCATCGCATCTTCAACCATACCCGGTAACTGGGAACGACCTTTCACGCCGCCAAACGCGGAACCTTTCCATACGCGACCAGTGACCAACTGGAATGGACGGGTGGAGATTTCCTGACCAGAACCTGCCACCCCGATGATCACCGACTGACCCCAGCCGCGGTGCGCACTTTCCAGCGCCGCACGCATCACGTTGACGTTACCGATGCATTCAAAGGTATGGTCGATACCCCATTTGTTGATATCCAGCAGGACATCTTTAATCGGTTTGTCGTAGTCATTCGGGTTAATGCAGTCGGTAGCACCGAAGCGACGCGCCAGATCGAATTTCTTCGGGTTGGTATCGATAGCGATAATCCGTCCCGCTTTCGCCTGACGCGCGCCCTGAACCACTGCCAGACCAATCGCGCCAAGACCAAACACGGCAACAGAATCACCTGGCTGGACTTTAGCTGTGTTGTGCACCGCGCCAATACCGGTGGTCACGCCACAGCCCAGCAGGCAGACGTGTTCATGGTTTGCTTCTGGATTAATTTTGGCCAGAGACACTTCCGCGACCACGGTGTATTCACTGAATGTTGAGCATCCCATGTAGTGATAAAGCGGCTGCCCGTTGTAAGAAAAACGGGTGGTGCCGTCTGGCATCAAGCCTTTACCCTGGGTTTCGCGAACCGCAACACAGAGGTTAGTTTTGCCAGAACGACAGAACTCACACTCGCCGCACTCCGCGGTGTAAAGCGGGATCACATGGTCGCCAGGTTTGACGCTGGTTACGCCTTCACCGACTTCAACCACAACGCCGGCCCCTTCGTGACCGAGAACCACCGGGAATACACCTTCCGGGTCATCCCCGGAGAGGGTAAATGCGTCGGTATGGCAAACGCCGGTATGGGTGACTTTAATCAGCACTTCACCTTTTTTCGGTGGTGCAACGTCAATTTCAACGATTTCCAGCGGTTTACCGGGAGCAAATGCAACGGCAGCACGTGATTTCATCTCTCGCTCTTCCTCAATATGGTAATAGATTCAGCTATTTAAGATAGGCTCGAACCAGTTCAATAGTGTCGTCAACGGATTGGCTGACTTCGCGGCTGTAGCAGTCATTTCGGTCAAACGTTTCCCGGATATGGCTTTCAAGCACTTCTGCCATCAGCCCATTAGCCGCGCCCCGAACGGCAGCGATCTGTTGGAGTATGGCACGGCATTCGGCATCACCCTCCAGCGACCGTTCCAGAGCATCAATCTGCCCTCGAATACGACGAACTCGAGTAAGGACCTTTTTCTTCTCTTCCGGAGTACTGGGCATTTCGCACCTCATTATCTGCACGCAATATACTATAGGGGGGTATGCTATATGTCAATGCATACCCCCCTATAGTATATAACACTGGAGAATAAAATTTATCCGGTGAATGTGGTCGGAAAACAAAGAGGAAAGGGGGGGCTAATCGGCAGGGAAGGCCGCCCCGGATAGCGGGCGGCAGAAGGAATCAGAATTTCCAGGTCAGATGGGCTGCAAGTTGCAGACCGTTATAATCATCGGTTGGGGTGTCGTACCACACTTTACCTGCCGTCAGCCCGAGATTAAGTTGCTCAGTCAGCGGTTGAATACGTTGCAGACTGACGCTCTTCATGCTGCCGTAGCGTGTTTCTGGCGTCCAGTCATAGGTGTAAGCGCCTGTTCCGCGGCTTAGCCATAGTTGCGTATAACCAGTGCCGCGCGGGTCATTCAGACGCACGGAAATCATATTGCTATAACTACCACCTGCATCGCTGGAGTCATAATGGGTATAGCGGTAGCTGGTGATCACCGGGCCAGTATAGAGTGATACGCCGCCTTGCCAGGCATCGACTTCGACATCATCGTAATATTTAGTGTAGCGATAACCGGTCGTGAAAAGCGTTTTTGGCAACAGGGCCAGGTTAATATCCTGACGAAAATCCTGGCGGGCAAAGACCGGCGTATTATCCGCAAAGGCAATACCCGTTCGGGTTGTCAGCCAGTTATTCCATTTATACCAGACCGCACCCTGACCGCGAGTGGCATTGAAATGTTCAGTTTCATAATCACGACGCCCCTGGGAAAGATTAAAAAGCAGCGTTGCGTTTTCAACTTTCGCCACCAGTTCAGCATACGCTAAATTACGGTTGCCATGATCGCCAGAATAATCGGTAAAATCGTAGCCCGCGGTAATGGAAGTTAACCCGGCATAAGCGGGCAATGCGCTAAAAATGGCCGCCGCTAATAACGTCCGTTTTATCATTTTAATCTCCTGTACGGATAAGTTCTTGTCGGAGTGAATAAGTTCCGGCAGGTAAATTACGTTCTACAATCACGCGCGGGCCAAGTTGCGTGTTCGGGGAAATAATTCGCCCAGGCAAAATTATAACTTGTACGCCAAGGCGTGAACGCTGCCCGATATAACAACCTAATTTATCGCATCCGGTAGCGATAATTCCCTCTGGAGTTCGAACAGACACAGGCTGTTCATCCAGACGATGATTACTGGTACGTACTTGTGCGCCCAAATATGCCTGGTTTGCAACTACCGAGTCGGCAATAAAACATTGCGGACCAATCGTTGCTTCCGCTTCAATAACCGCATTTTTAATTTCGGTGGCAAAACCAATTTTTACACCATTGCTGATTATTGTGCCAGGACGAATAAACGCATAATTACCTATCAGGCAGTTTGCGCCAATCACTACCGGACCCTGAATAACGGCACCATGACAAATACGGGTATTCGCGCCGATAACAACTTCACCTGCAGTTTCATCAATAATTACCTGGTCTGCAATCTGAATATTTTTCTCTTTAACATTAAGCTTCAGATAGTTTTTCAGTTCCTGTGACAGAAGGTTGGGAATAAGCGGTTGACGCTTCCACCAGTGCGGAATAGCGGGTGGGTTTGTCGCGCTGAGGTTCGCGTCCAGTAAAAAAGGCAATAAGTCCATAAATAATCCAGATGGCATAAGCTAATAATACATACACAACGGAAAGCGGCGCTAAAGGCACCAACAACCAGCAACGATGAAACCAGGCGCTAAAGGCACCAACAACCAGCAACGATGAAACCAGGCGCTAAAAGCACCAATAACACAAACTACGCCGATCCAGATAAGCGGAAACATTGCCAACACCACACCATGCGGCCCGGTGGTGATGAATTCATTAAACCAGGTAGTGAGATAAATCCCAACGCCATAAATCACAACCAACAGCATAGGAAATATACTGAAGATACCGAAGCGGCTAAATAAAAGTCTTTTATGCAGGCGCATACAGACCGCGTATCCCACAATCCAACGCCGCCAGCGACGCCACTCCTCACGCGGGCTGTTGCATTCCTGTGGGTATACGATGCAGCGATTCGCCTGCCGAATACGGTAGCCGTTTGCCACTAATGTCCAGGTGAGATCAAGGTCTTCGACTTTAGTACGATCCGAGAAACCGAACTTACGCAATACATCAGTACGGAACATTCCGCAGGCACCGCTGATAATAAACGGTGCGCCGCCCAGGAGCTGCTGTAGCGTGCGCTTCATAACAATCATCGGCAACTTTACGGTCGCGCGGATGTGCGGTAACAGCCCCGCGCCTTTCAACGCAGTAGAGGGAATGCCGCCTACGGCATCAGCACCGCGCTCAATTTCTGCCAGCATATAGCCCATTCCGTCTTGATCGGGCGGAACATAGGTGTCGGCATCACTTAAAAAAACCTGGTCGCAGGTGGCATAATTGAGGCCATTCATCAGCGCACCACCTTTACCGGTATTTTTTTGCGTGACGGCAACAAAGCGGTCGCCCCATTTGCGTTTGACTTCCGCCATGACCGCTTCGGTATTGTCCGTGGAGCCGTCGTTAACGCAAATTACCCGGCAAAAATAAGGGTTACGCAGTAGATTATCCAGTGACTGCGCCAGACACGGGCCTTCGTTATACGCAGGTATAATGGCGTCAATACAGCCTTTCTTTTGACTGGGTTTACGTCTTAGCGTACTTAAAAACCATAGCAACATTGCTATAGACATACAGATAAATATCCAGGTTTTCATGCAATTTACTCAAAGAATCATTTTATGAATTACAAAGCCTTCACCCAGATCGCTATTGACCTGTTGCCCGCGAAATTGTGCAACTGCACGCAGGCGATCATGACGCATATAATCACGTCGTTCCTGGCTTTTATGTTTTTTTAATGCAGCAAGTTTGACTGTGAAATATTCTTCTTTAACGGATTCAAAAACCTGAGGCATAAATGAAAGCCAGGTACTTGGGGTTTCGTAGCCGAGAATTTGTGGAATAGTGCGGCAGGCAACCATTGAAGCTTGATAAACAGCGAGATGATCCTGATGGCGGTCGGCATCATGCATGGTATATACCCGCATGATTTCAACATCAGAAGGAATTTGATTTTTAATGATGTCTTCCAGAGCGGAAATCATATCATTGAGCTGTAAATGAGCGCGGGTGTCAGCAAAATTAAGATGAATAGTTTGGTGGCACCCTAATATCTTTAGGGCGTTGCGCGATTCTTCATGGCGATCGATTATTCCATCTGTACCAGAGTTGCCGGTAGTCATCACCACTGCTGCGATATAAATTCCTTTTTGCGCAAGACGAGCAAGCGATGCGCCACAGCCTAATTCTATATCGTCAGGATGTGCGCCAATAGCAAGGATACCCTTTCTTTTATTTGCCGAAGAAAGGAGGGCTGAATCTAAAACCTTATCCACTTAATGACACTCCATTTTATTTATTATACTACAAGCACAACGATGCACTCAGAGACGTAATCTCTGGCGCAGCCAGATGTTAATTTATAAATGTTAAATGTTGCTAATAACTGAAAAGCAAGGGCTTTCAGACCCGGAGGTTCGACTGGGTAATGTTTTTATGCAATTCATATGTTAAGTGTTTGTATGTTTGGTATGTATAGTTATTTTGTTTTATACATTGTATTTAGATGTGATTTAGTTTGTCAATTAATTGCATTTAAAAATATGTTCTGTGAACAAGTATTGTTTATATACATTATGTGAATGTAATATGCGAGTGATTGAGAATGATATAGTGATATATACAATGCGAATATAATAGTTTTATTATATGTGTTGATATTGATAGAAACAATGAAGTAATAAATCTCGTAATGTGGTTGTTTATGCATCACTAAAATGAAGTGTAGTAATTTTCCCAATTGTTAGAACGGAGTAATTGCATATTTAATCTTTCCTTTGCCGTTTTTTTGCTAAGAATAAAATCATCTGTGCGATAACGACTAATTCTTTTAATGAATGTTTTTATTCCTGAATACTGCTCCCATAACAAGACAGGGGAGCAGACAATCATGGCAATTTCATCGCGTAACACACTTCTTGCCGCACTGGCATTCATCGCTTTTCAGGCACAGGCGGTGAACGTCACCGTGGCATATCAAACCTCAGCCGAACCGGCGAAAGTGGCTCAGGCCGACAACACCTTTGCTAAAGAAAGCGGAGCAACCGTGGACTGGCGTAAGTTTGACAGCGGAGCCAGCATCGTGCGGGCGCTGGCTTCAGGCGACGTGCAAATCGGCAACCTCGGTTCCAGCCCGTTAGCGGTTGCAGCCAGCCAACAGGTGCCGATTGAAGTCTTCTTGCTGGCGTCAAAACTGGGTAACTCCGAAGCGCTGGTGGTAAAGAAAACTATCAGCAAACCGGAAGATCTGATTGGCAAACGCATCGCCGTACCGTTTATCTCTACCACCCACTACAGCCTGCTGGCGGCGCTGAAACACTGGGGCATTAAACCCGGGCAAGTGGAGATTGTGAACCTGCAGCCGCCCGCGATTATCGCTGCCTGGCAGCGGGGAGATATTGATGGTGCTTATGTCTGGGCACCGGCGGTTAACGCCCTGGAAAAAGACGGCAAGGTGTTGACCGATTCTGAACAGGTCGGGCAGTGGGGCGCGCCAACGCTGGACGTTTGGGTGGTGCGCAAAGATTTTGCCGAGAAACATCCTGAGGTCGTGAAAGCGTTCGCTAAAAGCGCCATCGATGCTCAGCAACCGTACATTGCTAACCCAGACGCGTGGCTGAAACAGCCGGAAAACATCAGCAAACTGGCGCGGTTAAGCGGCGTGCCTGAAGGTGACGTTCCGGGGCTGGTGAAGGGGAATACCTATCTGACGCCGCAGCAACAAACGGCAGAACTGACCGGACCGGTGAACAAAGCGATCATCGACACCGCGCAGTTTTTGAAAGAGCAGGGCAAGGTCCCGGCTGTAGCGAATGATTACAGCCAGTACGTTACCTCGCGCTTCGTGCAATAAAAGGAGGCGCAGATGCTGCAAATCTCTCATCTTTACGCCGATTATGGCGGCAAACCGGTACTGGAAGATATCAACCTGACGCTGGAAAGCGGCGAGCTACTGGTGGTGCTGGGGCCGTCCGGCTGCGGTAAAACCACCCTGCTGAATCTGATTGCCGGTTTTGTGCCTTATCAGCATGGCAGCATTCAACTGGCGGGTAAGCGTATTGAGGGACCGGGAGCAGAGCGCGGGGTGGTTTTTCAGAATGAAGGGCTACTACCGTGGCGCAATGTACAGGACAACGTGGCGTTCGGCCTGCAATTGGCAGGTATAGAGAAAATGCAGCGACTGGAAATCGCGCACCAGATGCTGAAAAAAGTGGGGCTGGAAGGTGCAGAAAAACGCTATATCTGGCAGCTTTCCGGTGGTCAACGTCAGCGGGTGGGGATTGCCCGCGCGCTGGCGGCGAATCCCCAGCTGTTATTACTCGACGAACCGTTTGGTGCGCTGGACGCCTTCACCCGCGACCAGATGCAAACCCTGCTGCTGAAACTCTGGCAGGAGACGGGCAAGCAGGTGCTGTTGATTACCCACGATATAGAAGAAGCGGTGTTTATGGCGACTGAACTGGTTCTGCTTTCACCCGGCCCTGGCCGCGTGCTGGAGCGGCTGCCGCTCAACTTTGCTCGCCGCTTTGTTGCGGGAGAGTCGAGCCGCAGCATCAAGTCCGATCCACAATTCATCGCCATGCGCGAATATGTTTTAAGCCGCGTATTTGAGCAACGGGAGGCGTTCTCATGAGTGTGCTCATTAATGAAAAACTGCATTCGCGGCGGCTGAAATGGCGCTGGCCGCTCTCGCGTCAGGTGACCTTAAGCATTGGCACGTTAGCGGTTTTACTCACTGTATGGTGGACGGTGGCGGCGCTGCAACTGATTAGCCCGCTGTTTTTGCCGCCGCCGCAACAAGTACTGGCAAAACTGCTCACCATTGCCGGACCGCAGGGATTTATGGACGCCACGCTGTGGCAGCATCTGGCAGCCAGCCTGACGCGCATTGTGCTGGCGCTACTCGCGGCGGTGGTGATCGGTATTCCGGTCGGGATCGCCATGGGGCTAAGCCCGACGGTGCGCGGCATTCTGGATCCGATAATCGAGCTTTATCGTCCGGTGCCGCCGCTGGCTTATTTGCCGCTGATGGTGATCTGGTTTGGTATTGGTGAAACCTCGAAGATCTTACTGATCTATTTAGCGATTTTTGCACCGGTGGCGATGTCGGCGCTGGCGGGGGTGAAAAGCGCGCAGCAGGTTCGCATTCGTGCCGCCCAGTCGCTGGGTGCCAGCCGTGCGCAGGTGCTGTGGTTTGTCATTTTGCCCGGCGCGCTGCCGGAAATCCTCACCGGATTACGCATTGGTCTGGGTGTGGGCTGGTCTACGCTGGTAGCGGCGGAGCTGATTGCCGCGACGCGCGGTTTAGGATTTATGGTTCAGTCAGCGGGTGAATTTCTCGCGACTGACGTGGTGCTGGCGGGGATCGCGGTGATTGCGATTATCGCCTTTCTTTTAGAACTGGGTTTGCGCGCGTTACAGCGCCGTCTGACGCCCTGGCATGGAGAAGTACAATGAGTGAACGTCTGAGCATTACCCCGCTGGGGCCGTATATCGGCGCACAAATTTCGGGTGCCGACCTGACGCGCCCGTTAAGCGATAATCAGTTTGAACAGCTTTACCATGCGGTGCTGCGCCATCAGGTGGTGTTTCTGCGCGATCAAGCCATTACGCCGCAGCAGCAACGCGCGCTGGCCCAGCGTTTTGGCGAACTGCATATTCACCCTGTTTACCCTCATGCCGAAGGGGTTGACGAGATCATCGTGCTGGATACCCATAACGATAATCCGCCGGATAACGACAACTGGCATACCGATGTGACATTTATTGAAACGCCACCCGCAGGGGCGATTCTGGCAGCTAAAGAATTACCTTCGACCGGCGGTGATACGCTCTGGACCAGTGGTATTGCGGCCTATGAGGCGCTCTCTGTTCCCTTCCGCCAGCTGCTGAGCGGGCTGCGTGCGGAGCATGATTTCCGTAAATCGTTCCCGGAATACAAATACCGCAAAACCGAGGAGGAACATCAACGCTGGCGCGAGGCGGTCGCGAAAAATCCTCCGTTGCTACATCCGGTGGTGCGAACGCATCTGGTGAGCGGTAAACAGGCGCTGTTTGTGAATGAAGGCTTTACTACGCGAATTGTTGATGTGAGCGAGAAAGAGAGCGAAGCCTTGTTAGGCTTTTTATTCGCCCATATCACTAAACCGGAGTTTCAGGTGCGCTGGCGCTGGCAACCGAATGATATTGCGATTTGGGATAACCGCGTGACTCAGCACTATGCCAATGCCGATTACCTGCCACAGCGGCGGATTATGCATCGGGCGACGATTCTTGGGGATAAACCGTTTTATCGGGCGGGGTGATACGAGTGCGGACGGTTCCCTCGCCCCCTTGGGGAGAGGGTTAGGGTGAGGGGGCGTTCACCGTACTTTCAACAGGTTAACTCCCCCTTTCTGAGAGGAAAAAAATTAACGCAGAATCTTCTTCTCAGCCAAATCCAGCGCAAAGTAGCTGAAAATCAGATCCGCACCCGCACGCTTAATCGAACCTAAGCTTTCGAGCACGACTTTCTCTTCATCTATAGCACCCGCCAGCGCGGCGAACTTAATCATCGCGTACTCACCGCTCACCTGATACGCGCCAATCGGCAATTCAGTACGTTCACGCAGCTCACGCACGATGTCGAGGTATGCTCCAGCAGGTTTAACCATCAGGCAGTCTGCGCCCTGGGCTTCATCCAGCAGTGATTCACGAATCGCCTCGCGACGGTTCATTGGGTTCATCTGATAGCTTTTGCGGTCGCCTTTTAATGCGCTTCCGGCAGCTTCACGGAACGGACCATAAAAGGAAGAGGCGAACTTGGTCGAATACGACATAATCGCCGTATCTTTAAAGCCCGCAGCGTCCAGCGCCTGGCGAATCGCCTGTACCTGGCCGTCCATCGCGGCAGAAGGGGCGATGAAGTCTGCGCCTGCAGCAGCTGCAACCACGGCTTGCTTGCCTAAATTTTCCAGAGTCGCGTCGTTGTCGACGCCATGCTCGCACAGCACACCGCAGTGACCGTGAGAAGTGTATTCACAGAAACAAGTGTCTGACATGACGATCATTTCTGGCACAGTCTGCTTGCAGATGCGCGACATACGCGCCACCAGTCCATCTTCCCGCCAGGCGTCGCTGCCGGTTTCATCGGTATGGTGAGAGATGCCAAAAGTCATTACGGAACGGATACCGGCGTTGGCGATGCGTTCAATTTCGCGTGCCAGATGTTTCTCTGGAATGCGCATCACGCCTGGCATGGCTTCAACGGCTTTGTAGTCGTCAATTTCTTCTTCAACAAAGATCGGCAACACCAGGTCGTTAAGGCTAAGTGTTGTCTCTTCAAACATAGCGCGCAGCGCAGGAGATTTGCGCAGGCGACGAGGGCGTTGGATTAAGTCTGTCATGGTCTGCCTGATGTTTGTGGAATTAAGGTGCACAGTATACCTGAAGCGGGGCAGGAGTGTTTTACGAAAGTTGTCGTGATGTTGACAAGAAGAGAATGAAAGAGAGACCAGGACATCTTTGTAATAGAAATAGCAATAATTTCATATTCACTGAAAATATTTTTAATCTTTATTTATAGCTCTTGGTTATTATTTTGGGAGTTTGGTTGCCCTGCTATAAATTGAATAATTAAAACTTTGTTGCATATTGATAGGATATTTATCTGGTTTGTGTTTTTGATATTTATAACGCGTATGTATCAAAAATAACATTATCTGCAACATGTTGAAATATCGCCCTTTTATCAATTTGATGCGTGTTTTTCTCCATAGGTTATATATGTCCACATTCGGACTTAGGGGAAAGAATAATTGAACCATTCGTCTGTAACGCAGCATAATCATTAGCGCGAAACATAATATGTTTTCTATGCATTGATAATTGATGGATCAACTTATTACGTCCCTGAGGAGGGATGACAAATGCACTCCTGGAAAAAGAAACTTGTAGTATCACAATTAGCATTGGCTTGCACTCTGGCTATCACCTCTCAGGCTAATGCAACTACTTATGACACCTGGACTTATTACGACAATCCAACTACCGCTCTTTGATCTTACCCAGCAATAGTGGACACGCGGCTAAGTGAGTAAACTCTCAGTCAG
>ERZ791741.2311-NODE-2311-length-13796-cov-3.595080_pt1 | contig 13796 bp, 6 predicted proteins | sample MGYA00510040_ERZ791741 | MGnify/ENA primary metagenome ERZ791741 (study PRJEB30046, sample SAMN00791960) | human gut metagenome | study: EMG produced TPA metagenomics assembly of the A metagenome-wide association study of gut microbiota in type 2... | reverse complement strand
GTTCTTTCAAATTTTCTTTTGTAAGATCTCCTACAAGCAATTCTTCATGTCCAAAAGCATAAATACATGGATATAATTTTCCATCCGAACTAACGCCAATATGCGTTGTTCCGGCAGAACAATAAACTTTGTTGTTAACAAATTCATGATAGCGTTCCAAAGTAGCAACTTCTACTAAAGACAAACTCAGAAGATGACCATATTCTTCCTCTAATTGAGCAAAATTGTGTTTTACAATTTCACGTTGAGAGCGTGACAATATTAAAGTCAAATTCTCGTTTGCTCTGCCTATTCTATCTGTAAATCCAAAGAAGATACCTTTTACTCCCAAAGAAATTGCTAACTTTACAGCTTCTTGTAAATAAAGATAATTATTTGAATTAATAGTGTATGTTAAGGAAACTTTTGCACCATGAGCGACCAAAAGTTCAATGTTTTTTACAACTTTATTAAAGACTCCTTTTCCTCTCAGCTGGTCATGCTGCTTATCCGAGTGCCCATCTAAAGATATAGTTAATGATACATTTTTTCTAGATAATGCCTCAACATTACTACTATTTATTAATGTACCATTAGTTAGTACTCTATAATTAATCCTTTTATCGACAATATTATTAAAGACCTCAGAAAAATGTGGATAAAACATGATTTCACCCCCTGTAAGTGTCACATTATGCATTCTGCAATCCTCAAACTGTTCAAAAATGCCAATCCAGTCAGAAACCCCAAGTTCTTTGTATCGACTACTATTAGGAGAAGAACTTTGGAAACAATGTTTGCATCTTAAATTACAATTATGTGTAAAATGCAATTCAGCAGTTAAAGGAGTAGATGTAATAGGAACATCATAACCACAAACTCCATCTCCATTAGGGAAACCATCTCCCTTATGTAATGGAAATTCCGAAGGAACTAAAAAATTTAAAGGTTCTACCTCCTTGCAAAGATTCCAAAACCCTTCCCAATCTATTTTAATATTCTTTTGCTCAATAGCTTCATACAAACTTGAAAAAGACAAAGCCTTATCATGAAATATTTTCAAAAGAGTATAACATGATCTTGTCACATACAAGGTTAAACGAGAAGTAATATCATAAACAGAATATTTTCTAGATTCATAATATGGATCTGTTCTTAATATCCAATTATTTGCTAATGTATATTTTATAGTTAAATCATTTATAATCATAAGAATCTATTTATAATGGTAAGTATTTATCATATATTCAGATATAAAAATTAAGATAAAGAAGGTACTTATCGCTAAGTACCTTCTACTTCAGACTAATCTTTTTAGATTGATCTGAAACAAATCATTAACCATTGCAGCAGATGATTCCACCAAGAGAACCTTCAGATGGTCTTTCAAGATCTTCATGCTTAATACCGCCTTCCAGCTTTTCAGCATCTTCATTACTAATAATATCTTCTCCATTTTGAGGAGTTGAATTTTCAGAAGAATAATTCTTTTTAAAATAAGCTTCATTATTTTCAAAAGATAAGCTATATTCTGTTGAAATATAAGTTCCCATATATGTTTGATTATTTATTTTTAAAAGTAATTGATCATTTTGATCTTCTTTTTCTAAAGAAATCACTTTTATTTTTTGATGATCTAAAATATAAAGAATACTTTGATAATTACCAACTTTTGCTTTACTAGAAACATGATTTATTTGTCTTTCAATTTTACCATAACCTTTAACATAATGACTATAAAGTATTAGCTTTTGATTTTGACATGTATAAGCCCTATTGTTATCTAAAAGATGAATATCATTTCCTACAACAAAAGGCAAAGCAATATATAAGATAATCAATCCTAAACCTACATAGAGACCAATTCCTTTTTTAAACTTCTTCGCTATAAAAAAGATAAACATGAATCCTAATACTATACTTATCATTTGTATAATAGGTATAAAAATAATTGAAAAAGAAATCATTTTTACATGATTTAAATAACTATAAATTCTTCCTAAAAGCAGATTTCCTAAACTGAGTGAAAAAAGCACAAAAGGAATAGTTAGAACAATAATAGATAATCTTGCTTTTTTTATATAGATTGGCTTTTTATTCTTTACAAATCGATTTAAATAATCATAAAGATTTTCATCTTTTTCTACAACAATCATATAATCTATAAAATTTAAAATAATCTCATCTTTTCCTATAACATAGTTTTGGAGATCTTTCATTTCTATAAATAGATTATTATAAAAGAAACGGTTGTTTTCATCAATATAAATAAGTTCAAAACCAAGTACTTTCTTCTTTTTCAACCTTAATGCACGAAACGAAGAGAGTAATAACAAAGTTGCAATAATAAATAAAATATAATACAACCATTTAAAATTATAACCTATAGATTCTATTGAAAACGCTAATAAAAACATGCATAAAAATAGTTTGCTTAATTGTTTATTCGTTTGTTGCTTTAAAATATTTTGGTATTCAAAATTCTTAATATGTAATTCCACAAACATCATCTCTTTTTACTATCTAAAAAGTTAATAATTGTTTGATAAACATCTTCATTATAAAAAATACTTCTACCATGATCTGCATCATGTACTCTTCCAAAAGTTACATCATAATGATACTCTTTTAATTTTTCATAGAGTTCAATACTTTGAGTAATAGGAACAACATGATCTTTATCCCCATGCAAAATAAGGAAAGGTGGTAAATTCATATTTTCTTTAAGATAAGTTATAGGTGATACTTCTATTAAAAGTTGATTGTCTAAAGATCCTAGAAAGTCAATTGCATTTCTTTCTTCTTTCCAATCATATTTACTATACCAATCATTAAAAGTCATAAAATTTGTAACTCCATATAAATCAATAATACCTTTGAATTCATATTTCTTTTGTAAAGCTATTAATAAAGCAATATGTCCTCCAGAAGAATCTCCACTTAAAAAGATATTATTAAAATCAATTGGATAATTTTGATAATGATCTTTTAAAAATGCGATTGCCTTTTCTACATCACTTATCTGTGTAGGATATTTATATTCTGGTGCTCCATGATATTGGATAATAGCATAAGCATAGCCTGTTTTAACAATTGGCATAAAATCAAAAATATGATCATTCATATCTTGTTGATACCATCCTGAACCTTGAATATGAATGACTAGAGGATATTTTTTTGTTTCATCTAAAATTGTATTTGGAAAAAGAAAACGTATCATACATCCTTGTTGATATTCAACATCTAACATTCTACATCTTAAATTTTCTTTATTTCCTTTTAATTCTAAAGCACCTTCTATTTCTTTAGTATATCTAGGAAATGTTTCATACGAATAATTTTCTACTTTCATTTTTGAATACTCCTTTCTATTTCTTCCACCAGTTCAATAGAAACAACATCATAATCATTTTCATGAGGAGCAGGTGCATAACTATAAGATACTTCATGTGTCTTTGTTGTTGGATCATTGATCCAATCTTTACAAGAACTATGCACTTGGTTGATTCCTGTATCATTCATCATTTCTCTGGCATTACTAGCATTTATACCACTTCCAGCTAATATTTCTATTTGTTTTCCATATTTTGTTTGTAAATCCTTTATAAGTTCTTTTCCATCCATTGCTTTTGGTTTTAAGCCACTTGTTAGAATACGATCTACTCCTAATTGAATTAATAATTCAATAGAAACAAAAGGATCTTTTACACAATCAAAAGCTCTATGAAAAACAACTTCTCCTTGATATTCTTTAATTATATCAATCATTTCTTTTGTTTGTTTTTCATTAATTGAACCATCTTCATTTAAACATCCAAAAGCAATTCCATCTGCACCATTTTCCAACAAACATCTCGCATCTTCTTTCATCACTTCAAATTCAATATCATTATAATAAAATCCAGCACCTCTTGGTCTTACCATTGTAATGACCTTTAAATTTGTATTCTTCTTTGTAAGTTTTAAAGAAGCTAAACTAGGTGTCAATCCTCCTAAATAAAGTGCACTATTTAATTCAATACGTTTTGCCTTTCCCTTATAAGCATTTAAAGCATCTTCATAACTTCCACAACATATTTCAACTAATCTTTCCATAAATATCTCCTTATTTCATTATAACAAAAAAGAAGGTCAAAGTAACCTTCTATTTAAGATTCTTTAAATATTTCTCAATATCATTAAATGGTAAGATCACCTTAATAAAAAGGAACAACCTATTTTGATTGTTCCTTCATTAAATTTCTAGATTTCTCTAAACTGATATTTTCATTTATTACATTTCACATATTTTGAATTTAATGATTATATTTTCTTCTTTTTAAAACTATAAATCCTATACCAGCTAATAAAAGCATGCTCATCATTGTAACAAGTTGTGTATTATCTCCTGTTTTTGTTGATTTAACAACTTGACCAACAATTGTTTCTTGTCCACCATTTGAAGATGATAGTTGATTATCAGATGAAGAATCATTTGGTTTTGATACCGATGGAACATCCGGATTAGATGGTTCAACATCTGTTTTTACTTTCTTTACAATAACTTCTCTTGTAAATTCAACTTCATTACCAAGAGCATCTACTACACTATAAATAACTTGATAAGTTCCTTCTTTACTTGGATCAACATTATTATTTACAACTGTAAGTTTTGTTGTGATATCTGTACCATCAACATCATAAACTTTTACACCAGTTAATGGATCAAATTTATCACCTACTATAAATTCTTTTGAATCAATAACAAGTTTTGCTTTTTCAACAACTTTAATTGTAAATGTTTGAATTGCTTCATTACCAGCTTGATCACTTACAGTTACTGTAAGTGTATAAGTTCCTGCTTGATGACAATTATAATCACCACTGATTGTTAATTTATTTGATAAATCACCATCAATATCATCGATTGCTTTTAATTCTAATAAATCTTTAATATCAGTTTCATCATCTACATAAACAATAGCATCTTTACCAGTAATTTCTGGTTGTGTAACATCTTGTTTACCTTTAAATGTTAATTGAACATGACGATAATTAAATCCATCAATATCATCATAAATACGGATAAATTGTTTACCAGCTTCTAATCTAATTTCAATTGTATCGCTATCTTGATAGTTAGCCCATCCACCAGTATTTTTTAAAGTAACTTCTCCTAATTGAGTTGTTGTATTGCCATCAACTCTCATAACTACAGCTTTTGTATCACTACCACAATCATGACTATAATTAACTTTTAAATCATACAACCCTGCTGTTTTAACATCAACATAATAGTCTTGATAAGTACCTGCTGATCCAAACCCAATATTTTTAGTTGAAGAATCTTCAATTGCCCAACCAATTTCTTTTGAACCATCAACAACTTGATCAGCAGAAATTGTTGTTTTTCCATCTTTTGTATCATTAACTTCAATTACATCTGTTAATTTTTTTATTTGTAAATCTGTTAATTCAAAACCTGGATTATTTACTTCAAATCTTAAAGTTTGTTCACCAGCTTTTAAGTTTAACATTTGTGCATACCCTTGAGCATTTCCCCAATATTTACCAAAAGAAACACTACCTAAGTTATCTGTTGCTAGTCCTAAACCACCACTTAATTTTAAACCATTTTCAACAGCTTCATTATCTTTAACTTTATAAGTTAAAACATAGTTTCCTTCTTCTTCTATATTTAAGAAGAAATCTAAATAATCTCCTTTAGCACCATTTACTAAAGTACCTCTTTTACGATAAGCATCACTTTCATTTAATTTAACAGCTTCATCTTTTACATTAATGCTTTCTGGTAAACGATCTGTTTTTAATAATTTAATATTAGCAACTAAATCTAAATCACCTTCACTATAACCACTTGGTTTAACATTAATTGTTCCTGCAAAATCATCATAATTTGTATTTGTACGTTCTAATGTAACAGATACTTCTGTACCATCTTTATTTACTTTAACTTCACTTACTTTTACATATTGTGAAATTTCTTCACTTAAAGTTAAATCACTTGGTTTTATTTTTTGATTAAATTTACCACCTTTAATCTTTAAAACAAATGTATTACTATCAAAATCAAGATTACCAATATCTTCTAACACTTCTTCATCATCAACAGCTTCAATAACTGTTTGATCACTTAATAAGTAATCTTTATCTCCTACTTCTTTAGCATCGACTTCAACTTTTAAAGTACGATTACTATCATAATCTACAACTTCTTGTCCTTTTAAAGTAATTGTTACCTTAGTATCACTTACTCTATCTAAATCAAAATCTACACCTTGAGGTAAATCAATATGCCAATTATCTTTATTTAATTGTTCATTAAATTTACCATCCTTTAATTGAACTGTAATCTTTTGACCATTTAATTTTCCTTCTTTTAATGAATCATTTTCTAATTGGATATATGAACCAAATGATAATGATTTTAAATTAAATCCACCAGTATTTTTAGGAACAAACATAATTTTATGACTACCTTCTGGTAAATCAATAGCAACTGTTCCTGTTTTATAAGTACTAAAACTTCCTGTTGTTTCTAAAGTGCTTGATGTTGTTAAAACATTATCTACATAAACATCAAATTCAGCATCTTTTTCACCTTTAGCATATTCAAGTTTCATCTTATAATTGCCTGCTTTTTGAACATTGACTGTATATTCTAATTTGTCGCCATCATCAAAGAAGCCTACATTTTCATTATTTTCAGCAATAATATTTTCACCATAACTATAATCTAATGCATGAATATATCCTGGAACATTTAATACGTCTTTAGCTTTAGTAAATGTCAAAGCACCAACATCCATATTTCCTTGTGGTAAAGCTAATGTAAGTCTTTGTACACCTGCATTTAACTTCATTTGAATTTGAACGTTTCTTGTTGTGCTCCATGCATTCCAACTACTAGACCAAGTATCAAAACGTTTAGTAACTGTATGCCCAACTTCTTCATTATCTACTTTCAAAATAATTTGCTTATTATCAATATTACTATCAACAGATGGTCCACTTGTTGGTCCAATAGCATGAGGAATTGAAACATTATAAATTCCTGCTTCTTTAACATCAATTAAATAATCTGCCCATGCACCATCTTGAATATCTCCAAATCCAGAACCATCATCTTTAACTTTTAATTTATCATAGTTAATAGCATCTGTTGCTTTTAAAACACCTGGAATTTCATTTCCTTTAACTTCAGCTATAGATCCATCCCATACATAAGTTGCTACATTACCTGCAGGTAAAACCGCATTAAATTGTGTACCATTCATCATCACTTTAAATTTTTGATCAGCACCACTACGATTTGCTACAATCATAACAATTTTTCCTGTTTCAGGATCTTTAAATGCAACATTTGTAACAGTTGAACTACTTCCATTATTTGTATCAATACGTACATATCCTGGTTTTACATATTTAGTAAATTGAGACATGATATATACTTCAGGTGTAGCCCAATATCTTTGAGGATTATTTGCATCTTGTACAAATAATGTTGGATCAGGTGTTCCTACCCAATGATGAGTTGCAATATTACTATCTAACATTGTTACCCAACTATTATAGCTTTCAGAACCATTTCTTAACCAAGTGATAATATCATTAGCTCCACTTGTTCCCCAAACAGATCTTTCAGTTAAATTCATACTTAGCTGATCTTTGTAATCATCATAGAAAGATCCCATCGTTGAAGCATTTCCTCCATATGGATGGAAGGCAATACCATCAATATTATAATCATTTCCAGCTTCTTTAAAGAAATCTTTCATAAATTTATCAGCACCATCAAAGTTATGATCAAAAGCCCATAATTTAACATTCTTTTCTTGATCATTTAAAATTGTACTTTGTGCTAATTCTGATTTAATAGCTTTAGCAAGTTTAGCTTCTTGTGTTCCTGTCATTGCACAACTTGGATAGTTAATTTCAAGTAATGGTTCATTTTGAAGAGTCATTGCATAAATTGGAATACCTTGTTTTTTATACTCTTCAACAAAACGTACCATATATTTTGCTAAATCATTAATATAAGCATCATTTAATTTTCCACCTTTTAATAATAAATCATTATTTTCATATGATTTACTACTAGAAGTAGCTGTTTTCATCCATCCTGGTGGTGTCCAAGATGAAGCAAAGAATTTAAGATTATTTTCAACTCCTAATTCTTTAGCAATTGTCATCATTTCCTTAAGAACTTTAATAACACCATAATCTTGATCTTTTTGAATACTAAATCCTTTACCTGTTACATTATTCCAGTCTGGTTTTCCGTCTAATTCTTTACCAGTTCCATCATAATAAGTATAAAAATCTTGAGCTGTAAAATCAGATGTTCCAATTGTAACCCTCATTAAAGACATTCCCATACCATTAACAGGATCTAATAATCTTCTTAAAAATGCTTGACGGTTTTCATCACTCATTTTTAATAAATTATGAATTGTTGCTTCTTCAATAGAAGTTCCCATTCCTAAAACACTTTGATATGTTTTTTGATCATTAACAATAATTGTTGTTTGTGTAGAATCATCTGCTACACGTAAATCTAATGCATCTTTTGTCGCATTTTTATTAGAGATTTCAAATTCTCCTTTATACCATGACATGCTTTGAGAATTTTCTGAAGAAGACATACTTACTTCAACAGCACCTTCTTGTAACATTGCACCTGTTCCAACATTAGTTACTTCTTCAGGAACTACTGGTCCAACATAATCACCTGCTTTTTCAAATGTATAATAATCAAAATTGAAATCTTCATCACGTGCCACAAGTTTAAGTTCATGAACGCCTGCTTTTAAACTCACTAAGGCTTTCATCTCTTGAGCTGTAAATGTTGTCCAACTACCAGTTGAAACAACAGATGTATTTTTCTTTTCTAAAACTAATTCATCATCTAAGTATAATTCAAAGGCACCATCAATAGTTGATTCATATTGACGCGCTACTTGAACAGTTAATTTATAAGCTGCCTTTTCAGGTACTTTAATTTTATAAGTCATGTAACGACCATCTTGTAAATAACCTACAGTTGTACCATTATTTTCTAATTGAATACTACTATGTGCATCTACAAAATCTTCTGCTTCTAATTTTCCATTTGTTTTTCCTAAATCAACAACATTTGGATCATCTATTGTTGTAAAATTACCTGTTTTTTCTGCTTTCTTTAAACCATATCCTACTGGATATAAAACTTTACTTGTATCTGTATATTTACTTGTAATATCTTGAGGATACCAAGTCCATGTAATTGGATTTGTTCCCACAAAATCTTTATCACCTAATAATACATCAGCAACACCTTCACCTTCACTACCTGGAAGCCATGCATTAACAATTCCTTTAATATGTTGATCATTAACATAGTCAGCAATAGCAATAGGACGTCCTGTTGTTAAAACTAAAATAATTGGTGTATCAGGATGACTATTTTCAATTTGTTTAATTGTACTGATATCACTTGCTGGTAATTTTAATTGTCCAGCGCTTCTATCTCCACTACTTTCAGCATATGGATCTTCTCCTACAACAACAATTGCTGCGTCTACTTTTTTATCTGAATCTGTAAATACGCCATTAGCACTATAATTAACAGTACCACCCTTTTTATCCATGGCTGCCTTTAAACCACTGAAAATCGTTGTACCCTTTGTCGTATTTCCAGTTGCTCCTTGCCACGTAATTGTCCAGCCACCACATTGTTTACCAATATCATCGCCAGCACTTCCTGCAACCATTAAATTATCCATATTTTGTAATGCTTGCATAATAGTTTGATTATCTTTAACTATATCATTTTTTAATAATACCAATGATTCACTCACTGCTTGTCTTGCAAGTGAACGGTGTTCTTGACCACCAAATAATGCTTGTTCATCTGTATTAGCATAAGCCTTTGAAGAATCATCTAAAAGTCCAATATTTTCTTTAGCTGTTAAAATACGTGCTGTAGCATCATTCAATCGTTCTTCGCTAATTTTATTTTCATTAACTGCTTCTACTAATGCATTATATAAATTTTTCCAACGAGGTGTATCACCATCTTTTTCAGCTACCATCAACATATCAACACCAGCATTGATACATGCAATCGCTTTATCTTTATAAGATGATTGATTTTCAATTTGATCTAAACCATTATAATCACTAATAACAATACCTTCAAAACCTAATTTTTCTTTTAATAAAGTTGTAATAACGTCTTTATTTCCATGACATTTCTTACCATTAATACTATTATAAGAAACCATAATAGATTGAACGCCTTGATCAATTGCTTTTTTATATGGAGTAAGAATTTCTTTAACAATTTCATTATCCATATTCGCATTAATCAAGTCATTATAATCACTTTCACTCAATTCAACATTACCTTGATTAGTTCCATTCGTTGTTAAACCTTCACCTACATAATGTTTAGCAGTTGAAAGAGTTGTCCCATCTTTTTCAATTCCTTTAATATAAGCATTTCCTAAAGAGGTAACACGTTCTACATCATCACCAAAAGTTTCATAAGTACGTCCCCAACGTTCATTATGAGGAACTCCTAATGTTGGTGTAAATGTCCAATTGGCACCCATTGCTCTTACTTCGCTGGCTGTCGCATTACCTATATTTTCAACTAACTGTTGATTATTAGCTGCTGCTAAACCAATATTATGAGGATAGATTGTTGCTCCATATAAATTATTATTTCCATGAACAGCATCTATTCCATAAAGCAATGGAATACCTCCACTATTAATAACTGCTTGTTGATAACTATTTGCTGAATCTGCCCAATTTTTTAATTGGTTTCCTGATGATGGTGCAGCACCACCACCACTTAAAATTGAACCTATCTTGTATTCAGCAACTTCTTCTGGTGTAATCCAACGGGTATCCGTTTGGATCATTTGTGCAACTTTATCTGTAGAGCTCATATTATTGATTATATTTTGAACTCTTTGCGATATCGTTGTCTTTGCATCGACTCTAACAATTGAAGCTACAACCATTAAAGCCACTAGTAATACTTTCAATATCCTTTTCATCATATCCCCCTCCAAATTCATTGGTACAAATTTATTATATACCTACATTTATATGCTGTAAAGCGCTTTCGCACAAAAAATAGAATCTTTCTAATTTATACCAATAAATTATCATTAATAAAAAACAAGGATATTGTGAAAAAAAAACATTATGTTATAATTATGCATGGGTGATTACATGTTAAAATATGAAATGATCGTTAATGATCTTCAAAAGAGAATAATGAACGAAGAATTTGAAGAAAACCACAAATTACCTACTGAAGAAAAACTAATAGAAGAATATAAAGTTAGTCGTAATACAATTCGTAATGCAATTAAAATACTAACAAATTTAGGTATTGTTTATTCAGTTCAGGGAAATGGAATGTTTGTTCGTGCACCTAAAAAAAAGGGAACAGTCTATTTAAATTCAACACGAGGTGTTACAACAGATAATCCTGGTAATAAAATTATTAACAAGTTATTAGATATTCAAGTGATTGAAACCGATGAAAAGCTTAGTCAGCAAATGAATTGTAAGCTTGGAACTCCTGTTTATTATCTAAAAAGATTACGTATTGTCGATGGTGTTCCATATGCTTTAGAAAGAACTTATTATAATAAAGATATTGTTCCTTATTTAGGTAAGGAAATAGCTGAAGGATCTATTTTTAGATATTTAAAAGATGATTTAAAATTATCTTTTGGTTTTGCTGATAAATATTTAACTGCTATTAAATTGAGCAAAGAAGATGCTCAATTATTAAATCTTAATGAAAATGATCCAGCTATTATGATTAACGACAATATTCACTTATCTAATGGGCTCCTATTTAATACTTCAAATATTATTTATAATTACCAAACAACTAACTTCTATAGTGTTGCACAATAATTTTATACATTAAAAAAGGAAATAATCTCAACTGAGACTATTTCCTTTTTTTCTTTAAATATTCCTCAATCTCATTAAATGGTAATGGTTTACTAAAATAATATCCTTGAATATAATCACATCCCATTTCCAATATTTTATCTAATTCCTCTTGTGTCTCAATTCCTTCTATACACATTTTAACATCTACACTATGTGCCATATCAATCATATGTTTAAGTAACATATTTTCATATTGGTTTGCTAATGCATTTTTCATTAATCCGCGATCAACTTTAATACAGTCAGGTTTTAAATTATATAAGTAATGAAAATTAGAATACCCTGTTCCAAAATCATCAAGTGCTAAAAGAATTCCATTTTCTTTTAAACGATTACAGAAACTTACAAAGAAACGATCAGATTCAATAAAACCACTTTCTGTAAGTTCAATAACTAATCTATTTTGATCTACATTATATTTTTTAATAATATTTAAAATATCTCTTAAAACAGCAGATTTAGATACTTGTATATAAGAAATATTGACATTTACTTTTAAACCAGGTGCCCACTTTTGTAAAGCTAAACAAGCTTGAATAGACTTTTCTAAAACCCATTTACCAACAGGGGTAATTAATCCACTTTTTTCAAGTAAAGGAATAAATTCTTGAGGAGAAACTTTTCCAAAATCAGAACATTCAAAACGTAATAAAGCTTCTAAATTTTCTACTTTATTTTCTTTTATATTAATAATTGGTTGAAAATAAACATCAAATCCTTCATAAGCGTGATCTATTGCTTGATGTAAATATCTTATTAATGAAGATTCTCTTTGAAATTTTTGATAATCTTCATCTAAAAAAATATTATATGTATTTTTTCCACTTTCTTTGGCTTTATTTAAAGCAAATTCAGTCCATTTCATGATTTCAGTATAGCTTGCTGTAGGATGACTACAAAAATCTAATATTCCTGCTGAAATTGTATAATAGATTTCATAATTCATAGATTCAATAAAATTGATTGTACTTTCTTGAATTTGTTGGTAAAGGCAAATTGCATCATCTTTTGTACCAAATAAATCTAAGATAATAAATTCATCAGAAACTATTCTATAAAGTGATTGATGTTCATTTAAAAATTCTTTTATATACTTACCTGTTTGTTTTAAAACTTCATCTCCAAATTTTAAACCATAATTTTCATTAATGTTTTTAAAATCATCTATTCCTAATCTTAAAACAAATCCCGTATGAAAATCATCATCTATAGGATAAATAATCGTCTTAAAACTTTCTTCCCCTAATAAACCACTTACATTATCAGCGTATTGTTTCTTACCTATTTCATTAATACACCCTATAATATATCTTACTTCATTATCTTCACAAATAACTGTACCTCTACAATTAATCCAAACAGGCATACTTTCTTTATTTAACCATCTATATTGCATATTATGAAAATCTTTTTCTTTAGATAAAATTTTATTTAAATCAGATAAAAGTAATTCATAATCTTTATAATAAACAATTTTTTTAAATTCATTTAATGGATTTTTAAAATAATAATTTACCATTTTAAATCTTGTAGCTGCATGTGGCGAAATAAAATATTCATTTTTTTCAACATCTAGAATATATAAATAATCATCTACACAATAATCCAAAGAAACAATTATTTTTTTATAAATTTCTTTCTTTTCTTGAAAAGTCATATGTACCTACTCCCTATCATTATAATTTTAATACCCCCCCCCGATAATTTCAACACTTTTTGACATTTATTGCAAATTTTTTATAATAAATAAAAATTGTATGATAAATATACATACAACTTTTTTAATTATTCTATGATTTAAAATATTTTTCTATCTCTTTCACTTCATCTTCAGGTATATCTAAAAATTG
>ERZ791741.2277-NODE-2277-length-13900-cov-5.737811_pt1 | contig 13900 bp, 10 predicted proteins | sample MGYA00510040_ERZ791741 | MGnify/ENA primary metagenome ERZ791741 (study PRJEB30046, sample SAMN00791960) | human gut metagenome | study: EMG produced TPA metagenomics assembly of the A metagenome-wide association study of gut microbiota in type 2... | reverse complement strand
GCGTATTAAGACTATTGCTACTCGTGACCTGACCAAGAGCGTTAAGACCGGTGGCTGCGGCGAGTGCCAGACTTCCTGCCAGTCCGCCTGCAAGACCTCCTGCGGCGTGGCTAACCAGCAGTGCGAGAACAGCAACAAGTAATTTTTGCAAACCCTATGCCGCCTTTGCCGGGCGGCATTTTTTTGTGTAATCTGGAATGGAGTGTAAAATGGTACATCAGTATCAATTGAACGGTTATAACATCGTGCTGGACACCTGCAGCGGCTCGGTGCACGTTGTGGACGAGGTGGCCTACGATGTCATCGCCATGTACCCGGAGCATACCGCAGACGAGATCGTTGCCGCCATGCTGGCAAAATACGGCAACCGCCCGGACGTGACCGAGGAGGATCTGCGCCAGTGCATCGACGACGTGACCAGCCTGAAGGAAAACGGCAAGCTGTGGAGCCCGGATGTCTATAAGGACATGGCCTTCGACTTCAAGAACCGCAACACCGTGGTAAAGGCGCTGTGCCTGCACGTTGCCCATAGCTGCAACCTGAGCTGCTCTTACTGCTTTGCCTCGCAGGGGCGCTACCACGGCGACCGCGCCCTGATGAGCTTTGAGGTGGGCAAGCGCGCCATGGACTTCCTCATCGAGAACAGCGGCACCCGCCGTAATCTGGAAGTGGACTTCTTTGGCGGTGAGCCGCTGATGAACTTTGATATGGTCAAAAAGCTGGTGGCCTACTGCCGCGAGCAGGAAAAGATCCATAACAAGAACTTCCGCTTTACCATGACCACCAACGGTGTGCTCATTGATGACGACGTTATCGACTTCTGCAACAAGGAGTGCCACAATGTGGTGCTGAGTCTGGATGGCCGCAAGGAGGTCAACGACCGTTTCCGCGTGGACTGCGCAGGCAACGGCAGCTACGACCGCATCGTGCCCAAGTTCCAAAAACTGGTCAAGGCACGCGGCGGCCAGGGCTACTATATGCGCGGCACCTTTACGCACCACAACGTTGATTTTACCAAGGACCTGTTCCACATGGCCGACGACCTCGGCTTTACCGAGCTGTCCATGGAGCCGGTCGTAGCCGCGCCGGATTCCCCCGAGGCCCTGACCGAGGAAGATCTGCCCAAGCTGTTTGACCAGTACGAGCTGCTGGCCAACGACATGCTACGCCGCCAGAAGGCCGGCAAGCCCATCACGTTCTACCATTATATCCTGGACCTGAAGCACGGCCCCTGCATCTACAAGCGCATTTCCGGCTGCGGTTCCGGCACCGAGTACATGGCCGTGACCCCCTGGGGTGACCTGTATCCCTGCCACCAGTTCGTGGGCGACCCCAACTACAAACTGGGCAACGTGTGGGACGGCGTGACCAACACCGCACTGCGGGATGAGTTCAAGCTGTGCAACGTGTATGCCCGCCCGGATTGCAAGGATTGCTGGGCCCGCCTGTACTGCGCAGGCGGCTGCGCGGCCAACGCCCTGCACGCCACCGGCGACATCCACGGCACCTATGAGTACGGATGCAAGGTGTTCCGCAAGCGCATGGAGTGCGCCCTGATGATGCAGGTCGCCCAGCGCCTGGACCCCGAACTTGCCAAGAACGCCGTGAAATTTGAGAGCGACTGCGACGGCTGCGGTGAGGGAAATGACGGGGCCTGCGAGAAGTAACCTACTTTCTTGAAAGAAAGTAGGCAAAGAACTTTTAATATTTTTACGCAAAAACGTGCAGTAAGGGGGAACGGTCATGAAATACGATTTTACCACTGTGTACGACCGCCGCGGGATGGATGCGCTGGCGGTGGATGCCCTGGGCCAGCCGGGCGGCTTTGCGCCGGGCAAGCCTAAGGACGGCTTTTCCGTCATCCCCATGTGGGTCGCGGACATGAACTTTGCCACCGTGCCCACCATCCCGGCCGCCATCATTGAACGCGCTCAGCACCCGCTGTACGGCTACTTTGCCACGCCGGACGCCTACTATCAGGCTATCATCGCCTGGCAGCGGGACCGCAACGGCGTGACCGACCTGCCCAAAGAGGCCATCGGCTACGAAAACGGTGTTCTGGGCGGCGTAATGTCGGCCCTGGGCTGCCTGGCCGCCCCCGGCGATGCTGTGCTGGTCCACAGCCCCACCTACATCGGCTTTACCCGCACGCTGGAATCCAACGGCTACCGCATCATCCACAGCCCCCTGCACCGGGACGAAAACGGCGTGTGGCGGATGGATTTTGACGACATGGACCGCCTGCTGAAGCAGCACCACATCCATGCGGCCATCTTCTGCTCCCCCCACAACCCCTGCGGCCGTGTGTGGGAGCGCTGGGAGGTCGAGCGCGCGATGGAAGTCTACCGAGCCAACGATGTGACCGTCATCTCCGACGAAATCTGGTCCGACATCCTGCTCAACGGCCACAAGCACACCCCCACCCAAACGGTCAGCGAGGACGCGCGCCAGCGCACCGTGGCCCTCTACGCCCCCAGCAAGACCTTCAACCTGGCGGGCCTGGTGGGCAGCTACCACATTATTTATAACAAAGCCCTGCGGGACCGCGTGCTGGCCCGCAGCGAAAAGCCCCATTACAATGAGATGAACGTCCTTTCCATGCACGCCCTGCTGGGTGCCTACACGCCCGAGGGCCGCGAATGGGTAGACGAGCTGTGCGAGGTGCTTTCCGGCAACGTGAACTTTGCCTGCGACTTCATCACCCGGCATTTCCCGGGTGTGCAGGTTGCCAAACCTGAGGGCACCTACATGCTGTTTTTGGACTGCACTGACTGGTGCGCTGCCCATGAAAAAAAGCTGGAGGACGTGCTGCACGCCGGCTGGGATGTGGGCGTGGCCTGGCAGGACGGCCGGATGTTCCACCATCCTTGCGCCATCCGCATGAATCTGGCCCTACCCCGCGCCCTGGTGGAGGAAGCTTTCAACCGCCTGAGCGCCTACGTATTTGTGTGAGACTATGGAAAATCGTGAACGTCTTGGCAGCCGTTTAGGCTTTATCATGCTGTCGGCCGGGTGTGCCATCGGCTGCGGCAATGTGTGGAAGTTCCCCTGGATGTGCGGGCGCAACGGCGGCGGCAGCTTTATGCTGCTGTACATCCTCTGCCTGCTGGTGCTGGGCCTGCCCGTTATGGTGATGGAGTTTGCCGTGGGCCGCGCCGCCCAGGCCAGCCCCATCTATATGTACCAGCGCCTGGAAAAGCCCGGCCACAAGTGGGGCGTGTTCGGCGTGTTCAGCCTCATCGGCAACATTGCGCTGATGGCCTTTTACACGGTGGTCACGGGGTGGATCTTCTACTATTTTGTAAAATTCCTCACCGGCAGCAACGCCGATTTCGGCTTTGCCCAGATGATCGCCGACCCAAAGGTCAACGTAACCTATCTTTTTATCACAGTGCTGGTGGCATTTTTGATTTTAAGCTGCAACCTGCAGGGCGGGCTAGAGCGGGTGACCAAGGGCATGATGATCGCCCTGCTGGTGCTGATGCTGGTGCTGGCGGTCCACAGCCTGACCTTTTCCGGTGCGGCCGAGGGGCTGCGCTTTTACCTGGTGCCGGACTTTTCTGCTATCGACGGCTCGGTGGTGGTAGCCGCCATGAACCAGGCGTTTTTCTCGCTGTCCGTCGGCATGGGCGGCATGGCCATCTTCGGCAGTTACATCGGCAAAGACCACAGCCTGGTGGGCGAATCGCTGCATGTCATCTTTCTGGACACCTTTGTAGCAGTGCTGGCAGGCATCATCATCTTCCCGGCCTGCTTCACCTACGATCTGGAAGTCACTGCCGGGCCAAGCCTGCTGTTTGACACGATGGCCAGTGTTTTTACCCACATACCGGGCGGGCGCTGGTGGGGCGCACTGTTCTTTCTGTTTATGGTATTTGCGGCGCTTTCCACCGTGCTGGGCGTCTGCGAGAATATTTTAGCCATGATCCGGGAGCTTACAGGCTGGTCCCGCCCCAAGGGCTGCGCCGTCTGCGGCGTGGGTATTTTTGCCCTGGCGCTGACGACGGCCCTGGGCTACAGCGTGCTGCACTTCCAGCCTTTCGCCCCCGGCACCGCCTGGCTGGACTTTTGGGATTTTGTTGTATCCAACAATGTGCTGCCGCTGGGCAGCCTGGTACTGGCATTGTTCTGCTGCAACCGTTTTGGTTGGGGATGGGACAATTTTGTTGCCGAAGCCAACACCGGCAAGGGCCTGAAAGTGCGCCCCTGGATGAAGCCCATCTTCTGCTATTTTGTACCTGCGGCGATCCTGTTCATCTATCTGTATGGGATGTTCACCTTTACCTGGCGGTAAAAACAGGGCAAATTGGCGCCGAATTTGCGGGGTCAGAATTATGGTTTACCGCACCTGCACAGAACACAATTCAGCACATTTTGAAATTTAAATTACATTTTTCAGTTACTGTATAACAAATTAAGCTATAACAAAATTCAAAAACAGCGAACCTGCGCGTTTTATGTTCCTTCTGTTGTTGAGAGAACACATTTAGCACAGTTTTCGCTGTTTTTTGTTTTTTATGGGCATATCACCCACTAGATGTGGTAGTTATGGCACAAAAAAGTAAGGCTGAACAAAAGCATATAAACAAAAAGGACGCGCCTTTTTACGGGCGCGTCCTTGCGTGTTTTTTAAGGCAATACCGCACAATTCTAAGTGCCGATACGGCGAGCGAGGTGCGGCAGCTGCTAAGCCAAAAGCGCAGATAATACTTTGTGTATTATCGAGCATTTTGGCAACGCAGATGCCGTGCCGCAGTCGCCGAAGCGGTGCTTAAGCCGTAAGGCGGGAATTGTGCGGTGTTGCCTTAAGTGCTGCCTGGGTTATTTGGCGGTCTTGTAGCCGTCGGGGTTGTGGCTCTGCCAGTTCCAGCTGTGGGCGCACATCTCCTCGATGCCGTACTGGGCCTCCCAGCCCAGCTCACGCTTGGCCTTGCTGGGATCACACCAGCACTCGGCAATGTCGCCGGGGCGGCGCGGGTCGATGACGTAGGGGAGCTCCTTGCCGCAGGCCTTGCTGAAGGCATGGATGACGTCCAGCACGCTGTAGCCGTGGCCGGTGCCCAGGTTGCAGATGAACAGGCCGGGCTTTTCCTCCAGCTTCTTGATGGCAGCCACATGGCCGCGGGCCAGGTCGACAACGTGGATGTAGTCACGCACGCCGGTGCCGTCCGGGGTGGGATAATCGTTGCCAAAGACGTGGACCTTCTCCAGCTTGCCGACGGCCACCTTGGCAATGTAGGGCACCAGGTTGTTGGGGATGCCGTTGGGGTCCTCGCCGATGAGGCCCGACGGATGGGCGCCGATGGGGTTAAAGTAACGCAGCAGCGCAACATTCAGCTCGGGGTCAGCCTTGCAGCAGTCGGTCAGGATGCGCTCGGTAAAGACCTTAGTGGTGCCGTAGGGGTTGGTGGTGCCGCCCACGGGGAAATCCTCGCGGATGGGCACGCTGGCGGGGTCGCCGTAGACGGTGGCGGAGGAGGAGAAGATGATGTTATGGCAGTTGTGGCGGCGCATAACATCCAGAATATTCAGCGTGCAGGCCAGGTTGTTGGAATAGTACTCGATGGGCTTGGAGACGCTCTCGCCCACTGCCTTGTAAGCGGCAAACTGGATGACGCAGTCGATGTCCTCGTTCTCGGCGAAGATCTTTTCGACGGCGGCCTTGTCGGTCATGTCGGCCTCGACAAAGCGGAAGTCCTTGCCGGCGATCTTTTTCACGCGGGCCAGGGCCTCGGGGCAGGAGTTGTAGTAGTTATCGGCCACGACGATATCATACCCGGCGGCCAGAAGTTCCACGCAGGTGTGGCTGCCGATGTAACCGGCGCCACCGCTTACCAAAATTGCCATAACGATCGTCTCCTTATCACTTATGTTAGTGGGCAGTTCCGCATAATCGTAGCACCGCTCCGGCGGCTGCGGCGCACCATCTGCGGCGCAAAAATGCTCGGTAATACACAAAGTATTACCTGCGCTTTTTGCTTAGCAGCTGGCACGCCTCGCTCGCCGTATCGGCACTCCGAATTATGCGTCGCTGCCCATCTTGTTGCTTTTATGCGGGGCATGTTCCCCGCTTGTTACCCCTATTTTACTTTTTTGGCGGTGTTTCTGCAATAGAGGTTTTCGATTCGTCTTTGTCTTTTTGTTGCCTGTTTAGGCGGCGGGCCGGCAAACCCTGCTGCAGGCGGCGGTAGGCGCTGGGGGTGTTGCCGGTAGCCTCCTTGAATTTTTGGCTGAAGTAGGCCCCGCTGCGGTAGCCCATGCGCTCGGCCACCTCGCCGGGGGTATCGCCCCGGGCCAGCAGCTGAGCGGCGTAGTCCAGCCGCATGGCGGAGAATTCCTCCATAGCCGTATGCCGCAGCCGGGTGCGGAAGGCCGCCTGCAATTGCGGCCTGGTGCAGCCGATGGCCTCGCACACCTCGTCCACCCGCAGCTCCCGCTCCAGGTTTTTGGCAAAGTAGGTGCGGGCAGCGTCCACCAGGGCGGTCTGGCGGCGCTCCCGCCGCAGGCGCACGCCGGGCTTGCGGGCACGCTTGTACCGCCGGGCCAGCAAGATCAGCAGGTTTTCCAAATGGATGGCCAGCTGCTGCTGGGCTCCGTAGGGCTGTTCCTCTTTGGGGACCGTGGCCTGGCCCAGGGTGTCGGGTGGCTCAAAATATTCCGTTACAGCGTCCATCAACCAGTTTAAATCATGCTGTTCCTGGGGTTCGGCATGGAAAACGGCACCGCGAAAGCGGTCCATCCCGGCCTGGGTACACAAAAAATCCAGGCGCAGCACATCGGGCGGCACCTCGCCCACCGGGCGCATGCCAAAGGTCTCTGCCGGCTGGTGGAACAAAAGCCCGCCGGCCCGCAGCAGCACGCGGCGGTCGTCGCAGCGTTCCTCAATGGTGCCGCTGCGCACGTAGACCAGCTGCCAGGCGTCGGTCCGGGCAGCGGGGATCACATCCTCGGGGCGGCGTTCTGCCGCCCAACCGGCGGTCACGCCGTCCACCCGCAGCGGAAAATCCTCGTTCGGCAAGGTATGCGCCCCCTTTCGCTGCTTACACCGCCACGGCGCCGGGCCATGCCTGGGCGCTGTCGGGTTCATCCCCGACTTCGCCCCCACCGTCAGCATCGTTCCCGGTATCGGGTGTGCTGCCGCTGTCGGCCGGGTAGCGGAACACTCCCGGCGTTATGTTGGCCAACTTGGGGAACTGCTCCAGTTCGGGGCAGGTGTCGGTCAGGCCCAGGCAGTAGGCGGTCAGCGGGCTGATGGCCTTATGCACGCTGTCAAAGCTGCTGGTGCCGTCGTCATTGTAGGTGCTGTTCATGATCTCGTCGGGGTAAGTCTCCTCGACGTAGGCAATAAGCGCATCGTCCACAAAGTCATCGCTGCTGCCCTCGTACAGGTCCGGCGCGCCGAATAAATGCAAAATTTCGTGGGCATAGGTCGCCGGGGATTCGCTCTCGCCCTCCCCCGCATAGACATCGTACCGGTAGAGGCAGCTGTACTCGTGGTAGAAATTGCTGCCGTCGTCGGCGTAGTGGACCATCGTAAAGGACGCCCCGCTGACCGGCAGGAAATACAGAAACGCCACCCGGTCGGTGCCGTAGGTCTTTTGCAGCGCGGCGGTGTCCAACGTGGCGCTGACGGCGTCCAGCTCGGTCAGCAGCGCGTCGCTCTCCTCGGAGCTCCGCCCGCCGCGGATGGCCGATTTGGGCGTGTAGGTGCGGCACAGCGGGCTGTTGACGGTGCCGTCGTCATAGTACAATTGCAACGTCCGGCCGTAGGTTTCGGCCTGTTCGTTCAGCCATTGCACGGCGGTGGCCAGGTATTGGCGTGTCTCGGCCTTGGCATCCTCGGTCCAGACACGGCCGCCGGCAGCATCGTTTAAGTAAACGCTGACCAGCACGGTCGGCTCAGTCAGCAGCCCGGCGCTGCCATACACCATCTGGCGGCGGCTCAAGCCGGAATCCGGCTGGGGCATGGCCGTGGGGGCCGGGGTCGGCGCGGGCATCTGCTGGGTCTGGGGGATGTTGGTCGTGATCTGCCACCGCACATAGGGCACACAGCCCGTCAGCAGCAGCACGGCCAGCAGCAGTGCAGCAAGTTTTGTACGCATCACAGCTCCAGTACGGGCTTGCCGTCCTTAGCCGTCAGCGTGACGGCGGCGGGCTGGCTGCCCAGGCGGCCGTCCACCAGTGCCTCGGAGATGGGGTCCTCCACTGCCTTGCGGATGGTGCGGCGCAGCTCGCGGGCGCCATAGCGGGTGGTGCTCTCGGCCACGATGGCGGCCAGCGCCTCAGGCGTGGTGTTCAGCGTGATGCTGTGGGCGGCCAGGCCGGGCTTGTATTCATCCAGCATCAGCTGGGCGATGCGCTCCAGGTCGGACCCGGACAGCGGGCGGAAGGTGATGACCTCGTCCACGCGGCCCAGGAACTCGGGGCGCAGGAACTCCTGCAAAGCCTTCATGCACTTGTCGGCGCTGGCGGTCTCAGTGCGCTTGCCAAAGCCGGTAGCACCGCTCTGATCGGTGGAGCCAGCGTTGGAGGTCATGCAGATGACGGTGTTGGAGAAATCCACCACGCGGCCCTGGGCGTCGTTGATCTTGCCCTCGTCCAAAATCTGCAGCAGGATATTCATGACGTCAGGATGTGCTTTTTCAATTTCATCAAACAGCACAACGCTGTAGGGGTGGCGGCGAACCTTCTCGGTCAGCTGGCCAGCCTCATCGTATCCCACATAGCCCGGGGGCGAACCGATGAGGCGGGACACCGCGTACTTCTCCATATACTCGCTCATGTCGATGGAGATGAGCGGGTCGACGGTATCGAACAGCTGGTTGGCCAGCTGCTTGACCAGCTCGGTCTTGCCGACACCGGTAGGGCCGACGAAGATGAAGCTGGCGGGGCGGTGGCGGCCGGACAGGTCAGCCCGGGCGCGCTTGATGGCGCCGGCCACGGCGTGTACGGCCTGATCCTGGCCGATGATATGCTCTTTCAGGGCTTCTTCCAGGCCCTGCAGGCGGCCGTACTCGGTCTCTTTAATTTTGACGGCGGGGATACCGGTCCACAGCTCGATGACCTGGGCCACATCGTCCATCGTGACCTCAATTTCGGCCACCTTCAGCTGCAAGGCGGGCAGTTTTTGGCGCTGCTGGGCCAGCTCCGTCTTAACCGAAGCCAGGGCCTCGTAGTCGATGGCGGCATCCTGGCCGTTCTCCGGCTCGGGGTTCTCCAGCTCATGTTCGCGGCTTTCCAGCTCAGCTACACTGCGCTGGGTCTCCACCAACTCGGTAATTTCGGGGTGGCGCAGGTTGCAGCAGGCGCAGGCCTCGTCCAGCAGGTCGATGGCCTTATCGGGCAGGAAGCGGTCGGTGATGTACCGCTCCGACAGTTTGACCACGTTGGTGACCACGGGGTCCGGCACGCGGACGCAGTGGTGCTTCTCGTAGTAGATGCGGATGCCTTTCAGCACCTCGATGGTATCGGAGATGGAAGGCTCCTCGACTTTAACGGGTTGGAAACGGCGCTCCAGCGCAGTATCTTTCTCGATATACTTGCGGTACTCGGCAAAAGTGGTCGCACCGATGACCTGCACCTGCCCGCGGGAGAGGGCGGGCTTCATGATGTTGGCAGCGTTCATGGCGCCGTCAGAATCGCCCGCGCCCACGATGGAATGAATTTCATCAATGAACAGGATGATGTTGCCGGCGGCCTTGACCTCGCTGATAAGGCCCTTGACCCGCTGCTCGAACTGACCACGGAACTGGGTGCCCGCAATGAGGGCGGTCATATCCAGCAGGAAGATCTCCTTGTCCCGCAGGCGGGCGGGCACCTGGCCCTCGGCAATGCGCTGGGCGATGCCCTCGGCGATGGCAGTCTTGCCGACACCGGCCTCACCGATCAGGCAGGGGTTGTTCTTCTGGCGGCGGCACAAGATCTGGATGGTGCGGTAAATTTCGCGGTCGCGGCCGATGATGCGGTCCACCTTGCCGTCCCGGGCCTTCTGGGTCAGGTTCTCACAGTAGGTATCCAGGAACTTGCGCTTGGGGGCTTTGTCCTTTTTACCGTTTTTGCCTTTGGCCTTGTCGTCGCCGCTCTGGCGGGCTGCACCAAAGCCAAACGGGAACACCGGCGAACCGCCGGGCACAAAATCGTCCTGACTGTCGCCCTCCTCGGGGGCGTCCTCACCTGCTGCGGTGGGCAGCATACCGGACTCGGCAGCCTCCTGCAGGAAGCTGCTCATGCGTTCTTCCATGTTCTCCAGATCCTGATCGGACATGCCGAACTGTTTCATCAGATCATCCACGGGTTGGATGTGCATCTCGCGGGCGCAGGTCAGGCAGTAGCCCTCCTGCACCGGCTTGCCGTTGTCCATCCGCTGGATGAACACCACGGCCGTGCGTTTTTTGCAGCGTACACAAACCATAATTTCTTCACCTCTATAGAAAACGCCCGGTATAGGCGCATAGTCTTGCAAATATTATGAAACGAAATGGGCTGTTTTGCAAGTTTTCGGGCGGAATGTTCAGAATTTATTCATTACATGCCCATCAAACAAAGGGGTTGATGCTGCCGAAAATGCCGTAGCCCACGCTTTGGCTGAGTATGTAGCCGTTCAGCCAGGAGAGCTTGCCCCCGGTAACGCCCACCAAAAACCACAGCGCCAGCGCCAGCAGCCAGCAATCCACCGCGCCGTTGGCCAGGCCCAGCACCAGACCCAGCAGGCGATTGACGCTGCCCAGCAGCGGCACGCCGTTGAACCAGCGCAGCGCGCCCACCAGCAGGCGGAACACCCACCGTACCAGTACGCAGAGCACCACAAACAGCAGCACCTGCACAAAGGGCAGGATCAACGGCTGCAAAGCCTCGGCAATCTTGGCAGGCACGTCGCTGCCCGCATCGTTCAGCAGGTTCAGCAGGCTTTGCTGCATGGATTCCGGCAAAAAGCTGATGCCCTGCAAAGCCTCGGCAATGTTGCCGTTGGATTCACGCAGGGCCAGTTCTACCCGGTTGGCCACCGAAGCGCTTAAAAACTTTTCGTAGATCTGCGGGGCGGCGGTCTGGCTGGCCCAGACGGCGATGCCGACGCCAAACACAGCGCCGATCAGCTCAGCCAAACTGGCCAGGAAGCCCTTGTGCCAGCTGCACACAGCCACCACGGCAAACACGATGAGAAAGAGAAGGTCATAAACCAGAGAAATGTTTTGCTGCATAGGAGATTTCGGGTCCTTTCGTATCAGGAATCATTTGTGTTATTGGCGTTATCCGGCGGGGTCAGCACCTCGGCGCGGCTGCCGGTAAACACCAGCAGTTCCGAGGCTTTGAGCACCTGGATGGGCCGGGCGGAAAAGTTATCCTGCACCCAGTTCTGCACGCCGTCAAAGCCGTAGCACTCGACAGCGTTGGGACACAGCAGGTAGACCGCCGTGTCCGTGGCCTTGATGCCGTAGGCCTGGCGGGCGGGGATCTCGGCCAGAGGGGTCAGGTCGTTGTCCAGCGTGACCAGGCTGTTGCCGCCGCGGATGTTTAGCAGCAGGGCGGTCTGGCGCTGGCCGGGCGCAGCACTTTGCAGCGTAGCACCGCCGAAATCATAGCGGGCGGTCTCGGTGGCCGTGCGGGGGTCCAGCACCGCGATGTAGGTATCAAACACCGCCACCACCCGGCTCTCGCTTTGCCAATCCAGCGAGAGGAGCATGCTGCCCTGGCTGGCGGTGTAGGCCGGACCTTCGGAGTTGGAGGAGGTGCTCATAAAATACACCTTGCACCCCAGCTGGCCCTGCCGCGCCGCCAGCGTACCGGCGGCGAACTGGCGGTTATCCGGCGAGAAAGCTACGGCAATGGGGGTCCCCTCGTTCTGGGTCATCTCCCAGCTGTAGGTCTGGCGGAAAGAGGGGTCAAAAATTTGCAGCTGCGCGGCATACCGGCCCGACTCGGTGACAACGGCCAGCGTGTTATTGTTGGACATGGCACAGAGCAGGATGCTGTTATCAAAGGTTTTGGTGTACAGCGCCTTGGTGCGGCTGGAGACCTGCAGGTCGCTGCCCGCGCGGTTGTACACCACAAAGTGGGTGCCGCCCACGGCCATAACGGGCCGGGCATATCCGGGCTGAAAGCTGCGTACCTTAGCCCCGTAGGCCGAGTAGACGACCACGTCCTCGCTGTCCAACTCCACAAAGCCGCCCGCCAGTTCAGCAATTTGGATCGGCTCACTGATGCCGGTATTGACCGGCCAGCCGCCGTCGCTGCGGTTGAAGTAGAGGGACAGGCTGTCCGCCGCATCGCCCAGCAGAGCGATGGACGCCGACATGGCACCGGTAAACACAAAGACGGCCGCTGCAATGCACAGGATCAGCACCGCCAGAACGGTATAGTGGCGGCGCTGACGCTGCTGGATCAGCGGCGTGAAGGACTTCACGTTGTCGGGTTGTTTTTCCGGCGTTGGGGGCGGGGTGGTACCGCGGCTGCGGCGCACCGGCTGGGGGGTGCGCAGGCCGATGTCCCCGCTGGTACCAGGGATGGGATAGGTGGAGGTATGCCCCCGCTCCCGCGCCAGCATCCGCTGGCGGCGCGCCTGGCGTTCCTTATCCGCTTTGCTCATGAGTGGGGGTCACCTTCTTTCGCTTATGATTTGGTCAGTTCCGGGTACGCCACATCCTCCAAAAACAGGCCTTTGGCGGGCAGGGTCTGCCCAGCCCGGCGGCGGTCGCGGCTGGCCAGCAGGGCGGGGATACTCTCCGGCGTGCGCTTGTGCAGGCCTGCTTCCACCAGTGTCCCGGCCAGAATACGCACCATGTTATACAGGTACCCATCCGCCGTGACGGTGATGGTCACCCTGTCCCCTGCCCGCTCCACAGTGCAGCGGGTAATGGTCCGCACTGTGTCACCATGGGCGGCCACGCTGGAGCCTGACGCACACAGCGCCAAAAAGTCGTGCGTGCCGACGAACCGTTCCGCCGCCGCCTGCATGGCGGCTACGTCCAGTTCCGGGCCGATCCGGCAGCAGGTATCAAAGGTAAAGGGGTCATCCACCCGGGCATTTAAAATATAGTAGCGGTAGGTCTTGGCGTGGGCGGCGTAGCGGGCGTGGAAGTTCTCGGCCACGGGCAAAATTTCCAGTGCGCGGATGTCCGGCGGCAGGTGGGCGTTGAACGCCTGCACCATCTTTTCCGCCGGGACCTTGCCAGTATAGCAGAAACTAAGCGCGAAACGCCGCGCATGAACGCCGGCATCGGTGCGGGAGCAGCCCTTTACATCGGGGCGGCAGCCCAGCACCCGCTGCATGGCGTCCTGCACAGCGGCGCAGACGGTCGGCGCATTGGGCTGCACCTGAAACCCGCCGTAATTCGTGCCTTTATAGGCGATCCATAAAAGGTAGGTCATACGTTTACAAAACACATAGTAGGGGCAGGCATTGCCCGCCCGCAAAGTTTTTGACCGGATGAACGGCCACGGGCGAACCATGTTCGCCCCTACAGGGGCTCTTCAAAAATTATTACGCCAGTCCCGGCACAAAGAAGCGGGTGGCGCAGATCATCAGCAGCGCTGCCGTGATGATAACGGCGCAGCGGGTATCCTCGGCCGTGAACTTCAGCTGCTTTAACCGGGTGCGGCCCTCGCCGCCGTGGTAGCAGCGGCACTCCATGGCCATGGCCAGCTCGTCCGCGCGGCGGAAGGCCGAGATGAACAGCGGGATCAGCACCGGCACCAGCGCCTTGATGCGCTGGGTGAAAGTGCCATTGTCGATCATGGCACCGCGGGCTTTCTGGGCGTTCATGATCTTCTCGGTCTCTTCGATCAAAGTCGGGATGAACCGCAGCGCAATGGTCATCATCATGGCCAGCTCATGCACCGGGAAATGAATTTTCGCCAGCGGGCGCAGCAGATTCTCAATCGCGTCCGTCAGCACGATGGGGCT
>ERZ791741.2256-NODE-2256-length-14012-cov-5.525328_pt1 | contig 14012 bp, 9 predicted proteins | sample MGYA00510040_ERZ791741 | MGnify/ENA primary metagenome ERZ791741 (study PRJEB30046, sample SAMN00791960) | human gut metagenome | study: EMG produced TPA metagenomics assembly of the A metagenome-wide association study of gut microbiota in type 2... | reverse complement strand
ATCACTTGTTACAGCAGGTTCTAACAACCTTGCTCAGGCAGCACAGGAAATCGCAGAAGGTGCTATGGATCAGTCAGCAGCCATTGAGGAGCTTCAGGCTACATTTGCAGATATCACAGGCGGTGTTGAGAAAACATCTGAGAAGCTCAATGATACATACAGGATTGCACAGGAGTATGCTGAGGAAGCAGATCACAGCCATACAGAGATGCAGGGCATGGTTGATGTTATCGGACGCATCAATGATACATCTAAGCAGATTGAGAATATCATTTCTGATATTGAAAGTATTGCAAGCCAGACTAATCTTCTTTCTCTTAATGCAGCTATTGAGGCAGCAAGAGCAGGTGAGGCTGGTAAGGGCTTTGCAGTTGTTGCTGAGCAGATTAGAATGCTTGCTGACCAGAGTGCCCAGTCAGCCGTTGATACAAGAACTCTTATTGAAGGTGCATTAAATGAAATAGAAGAAGGTAATACAGTAGCTATGAAGGTTGCTGAATCAATGGATTCAGTTGTTCAGGGAATCAATGATATTGCTGATGTATCTAAGCAGCTTAGCGAGAACTCTAATGTTCAGATTGCAGCTATGAGAGAGGCTGAAAAGGGAATCAACCAGATTTCAGAAGTTGTACAGTCTAACTCAGCAGCATCAGAAGAGTGTTCTGCTACAAGTGAAGAGCTTTCTGCACAGGCAGAAGCTATGAATGAATTAATTTCACAGTTCACACTTAGAGATTAATTAATATTGAAGAATATAATGTATTGTGTTATAATTAATCGGATAATGATTGTTATAATGCAATACATTTTTTTGGCTGGTTTGCATTATAAGACAGGCTTGAATTATGGTTATAATCAGTGCTGGTTATAATGGACAATATTTTATATATATCAGACTAATGGAGGATTAAGATGGGCTTATTTGGCAGTAAATCTGATGATAATTCTAAAGATGTATTCAGCAGACTTGGAAAAGAAGTTAAAGAAGATATGATGGTCAATACATTAGAAGATAATGATCTGGCTAAGTTAGCAGCTGGAATGAAAAGTGAGCTTACAGGCTCAGAGAGCAGAGAGTCTATTACAGATAAGCTTGAGGCAGAGCTTAATAATGAGAGCGAAGCTATAGAGACGTTCAGTGACAGTGTTGCACAAGATGAACCAAGATCGGAGTTAGAGCAGATGGCAGAGGAGACAGCGGTTATAACAGCAGGTCTTGTTGTCAGCGGTGATTTGGACTCAGTAGGTTCTATAGATGTATTTGGAACTGTTGAAGGTAATGTTGCCTGCTGTGGAAAGCTTACAGTAAGCGGTACAATAGAAGGAGCGATTATGGCTAATGAAGTGTTTGCTAATAATGCAAAGATTTCAGGAGATATACAGTCTAAGGGTTCAGCTAAGATAGGGCAGGGTACAGTTGTTATAGGTAATATAACAGCAACATCTGCCGTTATAGCTGGTGCTGTTAAAGGTAATGTGGACATTAATGGCCCGGTTGTCATAGACTCATCCGCTGTAATAGTTGGTGATATTAAGTCTAAGTCAGTTCAGATTAATAATGGAGCTACAATAGATGGAAGATGTTCGCAGTGCTATGCCGATGTTGATACATCTTCAATATTTGATATAAAGGCAGTTGGAAAGCATAACAAAGACGAGATTAAGAGTAGTGTCAATAAAGAGACAGCAGGGTTAGACAGCAAGTCAGCAGATAGCAAGTCAGTTAACGACAGAGCAGTCGATGGCAAAGAAGCAGATAGTAAGTCAGCTAACGACAGAGCGGTCGATGGCAAAGCAGCAGATAATATGTCAGCTGATAACAGTACAGCCGGCAGCAGGCCAGCGAATTAACAGATATTATAGATAATAAAGAAATAACAGTTAATAATCGGTAAAGATAATAGTTAGTACTCTGATAAAATACAATATATATAAAGAATGGAGAAATAATATGAACGACATTAAAAGAGTAATTCTTAAGTTAAGTGGAGAAGCTTTATCAGGTGATAAGAAGTCAGGCTATGATGATGAATTAATTATGGATATAGCAGGACAGGTAAAGCAGATTATAGACAAAGGCATTAATGTAGGTGTTGTAATTGGTGGTGGTAACTACTGGAGAGGACGTTCTAATGATAATATCGACAGAACAAAGGCTGACCAGATTGGTATGCTTGCAACCATTATGAACTGCATATATGTATCAGAAATATTCAGATCACAGGGACTTAAGACTAATATACTTACACCATTTGAGTGTGGAAGTATGACAAAGCTTTTCTCTAAGGATAGAGCTAATAAGTATTTTGAAAAGGGGATGGTTGTATTCTTTGCAGGTGGAACAGGACATCCATATTTCTCAACAGATACAGGTATAGTGCTTAGAGCCATTGAATTAGATGCAGATGCTATACTTTTAGCTAAGGCAATTGATGGCGTATATGACAGCGACCCTAAGATCAATCCAAAAGCTAAGAAGTATGATAAAATATCCATTACAGATGTTGTTGATAAGCATCTTGGCGTAATTGATATGACGGCTTCTGTTATGTGTATGGAGAATAAGATGCCGCTTATGGTATTTGGACTTAATGAGAAAGACAGCATTGTTAATGCACTTTCAGGTAAATTTAATGGAACAATTGTAACTGTTGATTAATTTGCCGATTTATTGTAATATTCAGTTATATAATAAAAGATATTAAGAAAGAGAGAAATATAATGAGTGACATTAAAGAATACGAAGATAAAATGAAGAAATCAGTAGACTCATTAAAAGAGGACTACACAACAATAAGAGCAGGAAGAGCTAACCCACATATATTAGATAAAATTAAGGTTGATTATTATGGAACACCTACTTCACTTCAGCAGGTGGCTAATATCTCTGTTCCAGAAGCAAGAATGATTCAGATTCAGCCTTGGGAAGCAAGCCTTATTAAAGATATTGAAAAGGCTATTCTTGTATCAGACCTTGGACTTACACCTAATAATGATGGTAAGGTAATAAGACTTATATTCCCTGAACTTACAGAGGAAAGACGTAAAGAACTTGCTAAGGACGTAAAGAAGAAGGGTGACAATGCTAAGGTTGCCATAAGAAATGTAAGAAGAGATGCTAATGATACTGTTAAGAAAGAGAACAAGGCAGGAGAGCTTTCAGATGATGAAGCTAAGAATCTTGAAGATGATGTTCAGAAGCTTACAGATAAATATATAGCTTTAATAGATAAGGCAATAGAAGAAAAGACTTCTGAGATACTTACAGTATAATGAATAATATATGGGGAGGCTGTTGGTTTATAGCAACAGCCTCCTAATAAGTTATATGGATAATATTATATATACATTAATATAATGATGCTATCTGGCATATAAAAATATAATAATATATGAAATGATAAATGTATCTAAATATGAAGTTATAAGGATACCGATATATGAAACTATAAAATATTGACTGTGGGGTAATGTATGGATAAATATAATGAGGAATTAGGGCTTAAGATACCTGCTCATGTTGCTGTCATACTTGATGGTAATGGACGCTGGGCTAAAAAGAAGCATATGCCAAGAACATATGGACATATGCAGGGAAGTAAAGTTGTAGAAGATATGTTGTATGTTGCAGATGACCTTGGCATACAATATTTTACAGTATATGCTTTTTCAACAGAGAACTGGAAGCGTTCAGAAGAAGAAGTAGGCACTCTTATGAGCATTTTAAGAAAGTATCTTAAAGATTGTGTCAAGAAGTCTATGAAGAACAATGTAAGGTGCCGTGTTATAGGACGCAGGGAAGAATTAAGTGATGATATAGTTGAGAGTATTAATAATCTTGAAGAAAAGACTAAGAATAATACAGGACTCAATTTCACAATAGCAATCAATTATGGTGGCAGAGATGAGATTGTAAGAGCCGTCCAGAAGATTGCACAGGATGTTAAAGAGGGAAAGATTGCACCAGAGGCTATAGATGAGGCTATGATAAATGCTAATCTTGACACAAAGGATATTCCTGACCCGGATCTTTTGATAAGAACTAGTGGCGAGCAAAGACTTTCTAATTATCTTCCATGGCAGCTTGCATATACAGAATTCTACTTTACAGATGTATTCTGGCCGGATTTTAACAGGGAAGAACTTATTAAGGCTTGTGAGAAATATAATAAAAGAGACAGAAGATATGGCGGAGTTAAGGAGGAATAGAATTTGTTAAAGAGGATAATAAGCGGAATATGCCTTGTGGCAATTGCCGTTCCATCATTGTATTTTGGTGGCTGGCTGTTATATGCGGTATGTCTTACGGTAGCACTTATAGGTAATTTTGAATTGCTAAGGGTCACCAATCTTCAAAAGACACCATTGGGAATATGTGCATATGCGGCAACAATAGCATATTTTATAAGCCTTAACATAGCAGAGCATAGATATACTACGCTAATTCTTGTAGTAACATTTCTTGTTATGATGAGCGTGTATGTATTCACGTTTCCAAAGTATAAGGCGGAAAATGTTATGTGGGCATTCTTTGGAATCATATATGTAACCGTGATGATAGCTTATATATATGAAACAAGAATGTCAGATAATGGAATATTTATTGTGTGGCTTATATTTATTGCTTCGTGGGGAAATGATACATTTGCTTATTTCACAGGAGTGTGCATAGGAAAGCACAAAATGGCACCTGTGTTATCACCTAAGAAGTCGGTTGAAGGTGCAATAGGCGGAGTGATTGGTGCAACAATACTCGGTGCGGTATACGGAGCTTTAGTAAGTTCTAAAATGGCAGGTGTTATTGATAATTCGTCTGTGGCATTTGCAGTAGCAAGCCTTGCAGGGGCGTTATTGTCAATAGTTGGTGACTTGGCGGCATCTGCAATTAAGAGAAATTATAATGTTAAAGATTATGGTACATTAATTCCGGGACATGGTGGAATTATGGATAGATTTGACAGCGTAATATTCACAGCACCGGTTGTATACTGGGCGATAATACTGCTTAACAGTATAGGACTTTAAAGTTACTATAGTATAGATTAGGAAAGGGTGTAGATAATGAGAGGAATATCAGTTCTAGGTTCGACTGGTTCAATAGGAACTCAGACTTTAGATGTTATTAGAAGAAATAAAGATATAAAGGTTGTTGCACTTGCAGCAGGAACAAGAGTAAAAGAATTAGCAGAACAGGTAAGGGAATTCAGACCATCTTTGGTATGTATTGGAACTGAAAAGCTTGCGGGCGAGTTAAAGCTTCTGCTTTCAGATATTGATGTAAAGATAGTGTATGGTGATGAGGGACTTATAGAAGCAGCAACACATAAAGAAGCTGATATTGTTCTTACGGCCGTTGTTGGAATGATGGGCATTGTTCCAACGATTAAAGCAATTGAAGCACATAAGGATATTGCACTTGCCAATAAGGAGACACTTGTAACAGCAGGACATATTATAATGAAGCTTGCTAAGGACAATAATGTTAATATATATCCTGTAGACAGCGAACATTCAGCGATATTTCAGTCACTTAACGGCGAATATCCTAAGGAGGTTGAAAGAATACTTCTTACAGCATCAGGTGGTCCATTCAGAGGAAAGAAAAGAGCTGACCTTGTAAATGTGACAGTTGAGGATGCACTTAACCACCCTAACTGGGCTATGGGAAGAAAGATAACGATAGACTCATCAACTATGGTTAATAAAGGCCTTGAGGTAATGGAAGCACAGTGGTTATTCAATGTTCCATCATCTAAGGTCACAGTGGTTGTACAGCCACAGAGCATAATACATTCTATGGTTGAATTCATTGACGGAGGAATAATGGCACAGCTTGGAAGTCCTGATATGCGCCTTCCTATACAGTATGCCCTCTATTATCCTCATAGAAGAGAGCTTAACACTAAGAGAGTGGATTTCTTTGAACTTGGCAATATTACATTTGAAAAGCCTGATATGGATACATTTAAAGGACTTAAGCTTGCTTATACAGCTTCTGATAAGGGCGGTAACATTCCAACAGCATTTAATGCGGCAAATGAGCTTGCAGTTGCAAAGTTCCTTGACAGAAAGATAAAGTATCTTGATATACCTGATATTATAGAGTATGCAATGAATGAAGTACGTTATATTGATAATCCGTCTGTAGACGAAATATTAGAAACAGAACAGACAGTCTATGAAATGATAGAAAACCGTTTGAAGAATGGAGGAGCAGAGTGGTTATAAATATAATATTAGCGATACTTGTATTAAGCATAATCATAATTATACACGAGTTTGGACATTTTATTGTAGCTAAGGCAAATGGAATTACAGTTGTGGAATTCTCACTTGGATTTGGACCTAAGCTTATACATTTTAAGAAAGGTGAAACAGAATATAGTCTTAAGCTGCTTCCTTTTGGTGGAGCCTGTATAATGCTTGGTGAGGATTTCTTAGAGGCAGATGATGATGAGCAGGAAGATGCAACAGAAGGCAATAATACTGGCAAATCTGGAAGCGAGTTGGATAATGACTTTTGCAATGGTAAAACAGCAGAAGATAATGGCTTTGGAAATGCTTCAAGGTATTCATCTGATAATACATCGGCTGGAAGCTATATGTCTGAGAAGAAAAAGCAGGAAGCACTGGAAGCTGGCTATGATATGTCCAAATCATTTGCTAATAAATCAGTGTGGGCAAGGATTGCAGTTATAGCAGCTGGACCAATATTTAACTTTATACTGGCATTTGTCTGCTCGGTTGTAATTATTGGAAGTATAGGCTATGACCCTTGTATGGTTGATGTTGTATATGATAATTCACCAGCGGTAAGTGCAGGGCTTCAGGAAGGTGACAAGATTATAAAGGTTAATAACCAGAAGATAACATTTTACAGGGATTATTCTTTCTATAGGGTGTACCACGCTGATGATACTATGAATATAATATATGAAAGAGATGGACAGAAATATACAACAACTCTTACTCCGGAATATGTTAAACAGCAGAAGTACCAGATGGGTGTTACTTTAGAGCAGAATGGGACAATAGCAGGCGTATCTGACGGAACACCAGCACAGAAGGCTGGGATTAAGAAGGGTGATATAATAACAGCGGTTAATGGCGTTGCAGTTGACGGAAGTACCAAGATTATTGAGCTTGTAGGACAGTGTAATGGCGAGAGTGTTGATATTACAATAAACAGAGATGGTAATACAATGCAGTTAAATGTGACACCGGATTCTGTAGAGAATGAATATTACTATACAGGCTTTGCAAGCTATGGGGCAAGACAGAAGGTTTCGCCTATATCAGTAATCGGCTATGCATTTAAGGAAGTTGGATATAGTGTTAATACTGTAGTTAAGAGCCTTGGAATGATGTTTACAGGACAGGTGGGGATTAATGATCTTTCTGGTCCTGTCGGAACAGTAAGTGCTATGAGTAATATTGTAGAAGAAAGCAAGGCAGATGGAACATTTTATGTAATCCTTAATCTTTTAAATCTTGCAGGACTTATAAGTGCCAACCTTGGCGTTATGAACCTTCTTCCAATACCGGCACTTGATGGCGGAAGACTTGTATTTCTTATACTTGAAGTATTAAGAGGCAAGCCGGTCAAGAAAGAACACGAGGGTATGGTGCATTTTGTTGGTATGATATTCTTATTTGTTCTTATGATATATGTTATGTTTAAAGATATAAGAGGACTTTTTTAATTAAGAAATGAGGCTTAATATGTATAGAGATAATACAAAGGTTGTAAAAATAGGCAATAAGTTAATCGGTGGCGGCAATCCTATAATGATTCAGTCTATGACTAACACAAGAACTGATGATGTTGAGGCAACTGTCAGCCAGATACTGGCTTTAGAGAAAGCAGGCTGTGATATTATAAGATGTACAGTTCCAGATATTAATGCCGCTAAAGCAATCAAGGAGATTAAGAAGCATATTCATATTCCATTGGTTGCAGATATACATTTTGATTACAGAATGGCAATAGAGGCAATTAATAATGGTGCTGACAAGATAAGAATTAATCCAGGCAATATCGGTGGAACAGATAAGATTAAGGCTGTTGTAGATGCTGCCAGGGCTAAGAATATCCCTATAAGAGTAGGGGTCAACAGTGGTTCACTTGAGAAAGACCTTATAGAGAAATATGGCGGTGTTACAGCCGAAGGACTTGTTGAGAGTGCACTTGATAAAGTAAAGATTATAGAAGATCTTGGTTATGATAATCTTGTTATAAGCATTAAATCGTCAGATGTAATGATGTGTGTTAAGGCACACGAACTTATAGCAAGGAAGACTAATTATCCGCTTCACGTTGGAATTACCGAGTCGGGTACGTTATTCAGCGGAAGCATTAAGTCATCAATAGGTCTTGGGCTTATATTAGGACAGGGCATAGGTGATACAATAAGAGTTTCACTTACAGATGACCCTGTAAAGGAGATAGAGGCAGCTAAGCTTATTCTTAGGACACTTGGTTTAAGAAAAGGTGGTATTGAGGTTGTATCTTGTCCTACCTGTGGAAGAACTAAAATTGACCTTATCGGTCTTGCCTCAAAGGTTGAGAAGCTTGTTAGAAACTATGACCTTGATATTAAGATAGCTGTTATGGGCTGTGTTGTAAATGGCCCTGGAGAAGCTAAGGAGGCTGATATAGGAATAGCAGGTGGTGACGGCTGTGGTGTTCTTATAAAGCATGGCGAAATAATTAAGAAGTTTGAAGAAGATAAACTGTTAGCAGTGCTGAAGGACGAATTAGATAATTGGAAAGACTGATTATTATTATCCTTTGGCAGAAGGTGTTGGTTAAAGATGCGTAGATTTTTTGAAGTATTTAAGACATTAAAACTGCCAGAGGATATTGGTATGTATATGGAAAATGTTGAGGTTACGAGAGTATCCAAGACATCAACGAACTCATTGGCGAGAGTATACATAAAGAATGACAGGGTTATAAGCAAGAAGATAATATACAGGGTAGAAGATGCCCTTAAAAAGCAGATATTCCGTATACAGAATATGGATGTAAGAATTATAGACAGATATAATCTGTCAAAGCAGTATACGCCACAGACAATAATGGATGTGTATTATGACAGCATATTATTTGAATTGGAGAAATACTGGACACTTGAGTATAATCTTTTAAAGAATTCAACGTGGGAGTTTGAAAAGGATGACCTGCTTGTGCTTACATTAGAGGACGGATTTCTTGCAAGAACTTATGCAGATGACCTTAAGGAATATTTTCAGCTTATATTTCTTAACCGTTTTGGCTTTGAGATAGATGTTGAATATAAGTATGTTGCCAAGCTTGAGAAGCGTTATGAGAAAGAAAATGAACATAAGCTTAATCTTAGAATTAAGCAGATTGAAGATAACTTTATGGCAGCAGGCGAAGAAGCCAAGAGCGATAATGGGGCAGAGAAGAACAAAAAGTATGCCGAACAGAAAGCTAAAGCCGCTGCATTTTTTAATGAAAGAGGAGCTTCTGGAAAAGATCTTACACGTTATAGAAAGCCAGCTAATACAGATATATTATATGGAAGGGACTTTGACGATGAAGTTACTGCCATAGAACAGATAGAATCGCCAATAGGTGAAGTTGTCATAAATGGTATGATAAGAAGCATAGAAACAAGAGAGATAAGAAACGAAAGAACTATATTATCTATCGTTGTTACAGATTTTACAGACAGCATTGTAGTGAAAATGTTTGCAAGAAATGAACAGCTTCCAGATCTTTATGAATTCATTAAAAAGGGTAATTTTCTTAAGATAAAAGGCATAGCTTCAATGGATAAGTATGATCAGGAGATTACTATATCCAATGTGTCAGGAATACGAAAAGGAAGTGATAACAGGTCAGTAAGAAATGACTTATCACTTCATAAGAGGGTAGAGCTTCACTGCCATACCAAGATGAGTGATATGGATGGTGTATCTTATGCCAAGGATATAATAAAGCAGGCGATAAGCTGGGGACACAAGGCAATTGCGATTACTGACCACGGAGTTGTGCAGGCGTTCACGGAAGCTTATCACACTATGCAGGATCTGGAGTTTAAGTATAATAAAAAGGGTGAAAAGTTAGATTTTAAGGTTATATATGGTGTTGAGGCATATCTTGTCGATGATACCAGGAAGATAGTAATTAATCCGGCTGGACAGGACTTTAAAGGGGAATTCGTTGTATTTGATCTGGAAACAACGGGATTTTCGGCTTTGGTAGACAGGGTAATAGAGATAGGTGCGGTAAAGATTAAGAATAATGAGATTGTAGACAGATTTTCAACATTTGTTAATCCACAGATACCTATATCTTTTAGAATTGAGAATTTAACAGGTATTAATGACCAGATGGTTATGAATTCAGGAACTATCGAGCAGATACTGCCTGATTTTATAGAATTCTGTAAGGGTTGTGTTATGGTAGCCCACAATGCGGAATTTGATATGAGTTTTATAATTAATAATGCTGAGAAAATGGGGATAGAATTTGCACCTACTTATATAGATACAGTGCTTTTGTCACAGTTCCTTATACCGGCATTACATAATTATAAGCTTGATACATTAACCAAGCATCTTAATGTTGTGCTTGATAACCACCACAGGGCGGTTGATGATGCAGAGGCAACAGCACATATATTCTTAAAGCTTGTGCAGATGCTTTATGAGAGGGATATATATACACTTGATAAGCTTAATGAAGAAGGAACGCTTGATGATGAGTCAATTAAGAAGCTTCACCAGTACCACTGTATAATACTTGCCTCTAATGAGATGGGAAGAATTAATCTGTACAGGCTTGTGTCGGCTTCACATCTGCAGTATTTTAACAGATTTCCAAAGATACCAAAGAGCCTTGTCAATAAGTACAGGGAAGGTCTTATAATAGGAAGTGCGTGTGAGGCAGGAGAGCTGTTCCGTGCTATGGTAAATGGACGTTCAGATGCGGAGATTGCAAGAATAGTTAATTTCTATGATTATCTTGAGGTGCAGCCAATCGGTAATAACAGTTTTATGATTGAGAAGGAAGATTATTACGTTAAAGACGAGGAGGACTTAAGAGATCTTAACAGAAGAGTCATATCTTTAGGTGAAAAGTTCGACAAGCCTGTAGTTGCAACGTGTGATGTGCATTTTCTTAATCCAGAAGATGAAATATACCGTAGAATAATTATGGCAGGAAAAGGCTTTGACGATGCGGATAACCAGCCACCACTGTATCTGCATACTACAGAGGAAATGCTTTCTGAGTTCGATTATCTTGGAAATGATAAGGCATATGAGATAGTTGTAACTAACACGAATAAGATAATGGATATGTGCGAGAAGATTAGTCCGGTACGTCCTGATAAACGTCCTCCTGTAATTGAGAATTCAGATCAGATGTTAAGGAATATATGCCATAACAGGGCACACGAAATATATGGACCAGAACTTCCACAGATTGTTACAGAAAGACTTGAGCGTGAGCTTAATTCAATTATATCTAATGGTTACTCCGTTATGTATATTATTGCACAGAAGCTTGTATGGAAGTCAAATGATGATGGATACCTTGTAGGTTCAAGAGGTTCTGTTGGTTCTTCCTTAGCGGCAACTATGGCTGGTATTACAGAGGTTAATCCGCTTAGTCCGCATTATCTTTGTCCAGAGTGCTTTTATGTTGACTTTGATTCAGAGGAAGTTAAGAAGTTCGCTGGTGGTGCAGGCTGTGATATGCCAGATAAGGTGTGTCCTAATTGTGGTCATAAGTTAAATAAATTAGGTTTTGATATACCATTTGAAACCTTTTTAGGATTTAAGGGTAACAAAGAGCCTGATATCGATCTTAACTTTTCTAATGAATACCAGAGTAAGGCACACGCTTATACAGAGGTTATATTTGGAAAGGGACAGACATTCAAGGCTGGTACAATCGGTACTGTTGCCGAAAAGACAGCGTATGGATATGTTCTTAAATATCTTGAGGAGAGAGGCAAGGTTAAACGCCGTTGTGAAATAGAACGTATTGCTGAGGGTTGTATAGATATAAGAAGAACAACAGGACAGCATCCAGGAGGAATTGTAGTTCTTCCTATTGGTGATGAGATACATTCATTTACACCGGTACAGCACCCTGCTAATGATGTAAAGAGTGGAATTGTAACAACACATTTCGATTACCATAGTATCGACCACAACTTATTAAAGCTTGATATTCTTGGGCATCTTGACCCTACTATGATTAGAATGCTGCAGGATTTAACAGGTATTGACCCGCTGGAAATACCACTGGATTCAAGAGAAGTAATGTCTTTATTCAAGGATACTTCGGCACTTGGAATTACACCTGAGGATATTGGCGGTTGTAAGCTTGGTGCACTTGGAATACCAGAGTTTGGTACAGATTTTGCTATGCAGATGCTTATTGATACTAAGCCACAGTATTTTTCTGACCTTGTAAGAATTGCAGGGCTTTCACACGGAACTGATGTATGGCTTGGTAACGCACAGACACTTCTTAAAGAGGGCAAGGCAACCATATCTACGGCGATATGTACACGAGATGACATTATGATATACCTTATCCAGAAAGGACTTGAAAGTGAGCTTGCATTTACAATAATGGAGAAGGTAAGAAAAGGTAAGGGACTTACACCTGAATGGGAGCAGATTATGAGGGAACACGGTGTTCCAGACTGGTATATATGGTCTTGTAATAAAATCCAGTATATGTTCCCGAAGGCACATGCCGCAGCTTACGTTATGATGGCATGGCGAGTAGCTTACTGCAAGGTGTTTTATCCGCTGGCTTACTACTGTGCATATTACAGTATAAGAGCCAATGCCTTTGATTATGAAAAAATGGCAATGGGAAGGGAACGATTGGAGTATTATATTAATGACTACAAAGCTAAGAAAGCAGACGGCACGATATCCAATGTTGAAGATGATGAGCTTAAGGATATGCGTATTGTTCAGGAAATGTATGCAAGGGGCTTTGAGTTCGTACCTATTGACATATACAAGGCAAAGGCAAGGTCATTTCAGATAATAGATGGAAAGATTATGCCATCATTTAAGGTAATATCCAAGGTTGGTGAGTCTGCTGGAGAATCAATAGAGATAGCCGCAAGGGATGGTGAGTTCTTATCAAAGGACGACTTGCGCCAGAGAGCCAAGATTGGACAGACGGTTATAGAGAAGCTTGGTGAGCTTGGACTTCTTGACGGGATGGCAGAGAGTAACCAGTTATCATTATTTGATGTTATATAGTATTGCATATACATATATAAGTGTGTTATCATCATATAATATATGCGGTTAGAATACGATTATAAAGATGCAGTATATATGTTTAATTAATTAGATGAGGTGAAAAATGTTAAAAAAATATCTTATATGTTTTCTTGTATCAATGGTACCTATTGTTGAACTTAGAGGAGCAATTCCTATATCACAGGGAATGCAGCTTCCATTATTACAGTCATATATAATATGTGTAATAGGTAATATGCTTCCGGTTCCGGTTATATATCTTTTTGCAAGACGTGTTCTTGAATGGGGTGCAGACAAGAAATATATCGGAAAGTTCTTTACATTTTGTATTGAAAAGGGTCACAAAGGTGGAGAAAAGTTAAAGCAGAAGGCTGGGAATGGTCTTTTTATAGCACTTTTATTATTCGTTGGTATTCCAATACCTGGTACAGGTGCGTGGTTGGAATGGATTTTCGGGCGAGAAAAGGATTTTATATGGACACTCTGCTCATCATTTCTTCTTCTCATCATCAACAATTCACGTCTCTCTTCCGCGTTTAATAACGGATTATGAGGTGCAAAAATATCTTTCTTTTCAGTTACCTGTAATTAGATACAGAGAGAGATTTTGGCGATACATGGAGTAATACAGGATGTATTCAAGTAGCAGAAAAAGGTACCCGAAAACCAAATGGGCTTTGAAAATTCTTACTGCCGCATTTTTAGCAGCGAGTCCCGCGGCGAAGAGTGCCGTTAATAAC